>JACCDH010007937.1_pt1 | contig 16049 bp, 16 predicted proteins | sample 7442481 | NCBI WGS metagenome assembly JACCDH01 (sample SAMN15323433, study PRJNA562643) | freshwater metagenome | isolation source: river surface water | place: USA:Blue River Watershed | collected 2017-08-15
ATAGGGATTCTTTCCCCAACGCGCAAGCCTTGCCTCCCACCCATATTACTGTATGACAGGCGCATGAAACAGCCCACACCGCCCTCCGCCCGCACCGCCGCCGCCCAATTGCTGGAGGCCGTGCTCGGCCAACGCCGCACGTTGGATGAAGCGGTGGCCATGAACCCCCTGCGCGGGGTGGAGGCCGACCAGAAATTCGCACTACTCTTGGTATTAACCGTGCTGCGCCATCTGGGGCAGATCGATGCCGTGCTCGCGCGGTATCTGGATAAGCCGCTGCCCGCCAAGCGCCGCGCCGTCACCAATGCCTTGCGTTTGGGTGCAGCCCAACTGCTGCTGCTCGACACGCCCGCCCATGCGGCGGTGAACGAAACCGTGACGCTGGTGAAGCGCGGCAAGGATGTGGGCCTCGCGGGGTTGGTGAACGCGGTGCTGCAAAAAATCGCACGGGAAAAACCCACGCTGGGCGACCCCATCGCCAACCTGCCCACAGAAGTCGCCGCGCGCTGGAACGCGTGGTATGGCGCGGATGCCGTGCGCCGCATTGCCGAAGTGGCCTCGCACCGCCCGCCGCTGGATTTGCATCGGGCAACAGATATAGAGGGTGCAACGCGCCTCGATAGCGCCATCACCCGCCTGCCTGCGGATCACGCGCCCGTGGAAACCCTCGCGGGTTATGACGACGGCGCTTTCTTCGTGCAGGATGTGGCGGCGAGCTACCCTGTGCGGCTGCTGGGCGAGGTGCGCGAGCGCCAAGTGCTGGATCTGTGCGCCGCACCGGGCGGCAAAACCATACAATTGATTGCCGCAGGCGGATTCGTCACCGCGCTGGATGATTCGCCCGCGCGCATGCGGCGGGTGAAGGCCAACCTCGCGCGGATGAACATGCAAGCAAACTTGGTCACGGCAGATGTGATGCAGTGGCAACCCAGCCGCGCCTATGAAGCCGTGCTGCTCGACGCGCCATGCTCCGCCACAGGCACATGGCGCCGCCATCCCGAAGTGGTGCATCTGGTAACGCCAGAGGATATTGCACAGCTCGTCACGCTTCAGCGCAGCATGCTCACCCGCGCGTGGGCATGGGTGAAATCCGGCGGCGTAATGGTCTATTGTGTCTGCTCGCTGGAGCGCGACGAAGGCGAAGCGCAAGCGCAGTGGTTCCTGCAAACCCAGCGCGATGCGCGTATTGAGCCTGCCACCGCCGCCACCGAAATTCCCGCCGCCGCCATCACCCCCGAAGGCTGGCTGCGCACTCGCCCCGACATGCTGGCCGAACATGGCGGCATGGATGGATTTTTTGCCGTGTGTTTCCACAAGGCTTAATTTGAGCGCTCGATACCTGCACGCTGTGCCAGCCGATTCAGTTGCAGCACCAGTTGGTGTGGTGGCGATTGCAACGCAACCCCCTGAATATCGCTTACCTCGGCAAAGGCGAGGGGCTCAGGAATGTCGCGGTAACGCGCGTTGACCTCACGCCATGCTGCAATAATTTTCTGCTTGAATGGCGCATAGATATGTTCGTAGCGTGCAGCCAGTTCGGGCGAGGTACGCTGTCCGATATCAAAGATAGTCGTCAGATGAAGATAGGACGGCGCGAGCGTAAACGGTGATTTCGGGTTTAACAGTTCAGGCTCATCCTGATCGATAACGCTGAGTGTTTTGCCGTCGGGGGAGAGCAAGACATTGCCCGAGGTATAATCTGTCTCGCGTCCATTCCTCTCCAGACGATAGGCCTCGTCGAGTATGTTCGTGAATGGGTTGTCGGCAAGGCCGAGCAAATGCTCCATCATTTCCATCTTGGCATACACATACGGTGCTTCCGTGTGGGCATATTTTTCAGCAAGCTGTTCTTTCCAGTCCGCAAGGCTCATGCCTTCCTGCTTCGGGATAATCGTAACGAAGGGCGCGTTATCGAGCGCAAGCAAGGGCTGGCCGATATGCATGCCTGCAACCAGAGGGGTAACAGGGGTTAAGCTGGTGGCGGATTTTAATGCAGCGCGCAGACTGGTGTGCGGTGGCAGTTGCACGCGAAGCAGGTAATGCTGCAACTCAGGCGCGGTATCTGCAAAGCGGTAAATTTGCACACGGTCGTTATCCACGAGCAGGTTATTCTGCGTCGCGGTTGCGCGAAGAAGCTGGCGTATGGTGGATGAAGGTGCGGCAGTCATGTCTGTACCGTAGCATAAAATGGTTAAGGATTCGTCACTTCAGGCTTTTTCTGTTGAGGCGCCTAAAAGGCGCTGCTACTGCTGGCCTATGAGCCATTCCATTTCTATTGCCCCTTCTATTCTTTCTGCAGATTTTGCGCGGCTGGGCGCGGAGGTGGCGGCGATCACCGCTGCTGGCGCAGACTTTGTGCATGTGGATGTGATGGACGGGCATTTCGTGCCGAACCTCACCATTGGCCCCGCCGTCGTGGCGGCCCTCCGCCCGCACACCACTTTGCCGCTCGATGTGCATCTGATGATTTCCAATCTGGATCTCATCCCCGAGTTTGCAAAGGCGGGGGCGGATATCATCACCATCCATGCCGAGGCAACCCCGCATGTCGATCGCGCACTGGCGCACATCAAGGCGCTGGGCAAAAAGGCGGGCGTTTCCATCTGCCCAAGTACGCACGAGTCTACGCTTAACTATGCCCTCGACGCAGCCGATCTCATTCTGGTGATGACGGTGAATCCGGGTTTTGGCGGCCAGTCGTTTATTCGCAGCCAACTGCCAAAAATCCGCGCTATCCGCGAGATGATTGAAACATCAGGCCGCGATATTTTGCTCGAAGTGGATGGCGGCATTAACCCCGCCACCGCGCGCGAGGTGGTGGCCGCAGGCGCGAATGTGCTGGTCGCAGGCTCTGCCGTCTTCACCGGAAACGCAGCGGATTACGCAAAAAATATCGAGGCGCTGCGCGCATGAACCCCATTCTTCAAACCATCCAAACCGAGCATCACGCCGCACTCGACGGATTCTTCCGCGACTGCGCGCACACGCTGGAAGCCTTGGCGGTGCGCGGCGCAGAGGCGCTGGCAAACGGCAACAAACTTCTGTTCTGCGGCAATGGCGGCAGCGCGTGCGACGCCATGCATATCGCAGGCGAATTTGTCGGCCGCTTCGTGAACGATCGCCGCGCACTTCCCGCCATCGCCCTCACGGCTGATAGTGGCATCATCACCGCCGTTGCCAACGATTACGGCTACGAGCAAATTTTCTCGCGGCAGGTGGAAGGTTTAGGCAAAAAGGGGGATGTGCTTATCACCCTTTCCACCTCCGGCCGCAGCCCCAATGTGTTAAAAGCGCTGGATGCTGCAACGCAGCAAGGTTTGTCCACCGCCTTATTCACCGGCGCAAAGGCAAAAGACGCCCTGCCAAAATCGGATTTTACCCTGATTGTTCCAAGCCTTATCACCGCCCATGTGCAGGAGGCGCACATGGTGGCGCTGCACGCGTTGGCGAGTTTGATTGAAGCAAAAATAAATGCCTGAGATTAACGAAATATTTAGAGTTGAAGAGTATCCTAAGTCCTAGATGATAGCGAACGCATCGCTACCGCTGACACTATACCACGATGGAGCGCCCCATGATTCACGAAATCAAACTCGCCGAAATGCTTGCTACCCGCCTGTGTCACGACCTGACGGGGCCCATCGGCGCGGTGAATAACGGCGCAGAATTTTTGGATGAAGAAGGCTTCGACATGCAAAACGAAGCGGTGCAGCTCATTCTCTCCAGCGCACACGAGGCGGTGAACCGCCTGCAATTCTACCGTCAGGCCTATGGCCGCGTGGGCGAAGCGGGGGAGGCATGCCTTGCCGAGAAAAAGAAACTCGCGCTCGATTTCTTTTCCGCCACCAAAGTGCGCCTCGACTGGCCCGATAGCCATACGGATGCAAGCGGCGTGGCAGTGAGCCAAAAAATGTCGCGCCTGTTGCTCAACCTGCTGGTCATCGCGGGCGCAAGCCTCATCCGTGGTGGCACCTTGTCGGTGCGCGTAAGCCAGAACGAGGCGGGCGACAAACAGTTTCAGGTGACGGCCACGGGCGAGACCATCAAGCTGGATGCGGACACTGCCGCTATTCTCCAATCCAAAAGCGACGAGGTGACCTTGTCGCCCAAAACGGCACAACCGTTTTTGGCCATGAAGCTGGCCGAGGAATCGGGCGCAACCATCGCGTATCGCTGCGACAGCACCGCGCTGGACATGACCGTGACCCAGCGTCAGGTGGCACTCGCGAACGTTTCCTAATACTTCTTTTTCAGGGGCTTATGCGCGTCCGCAACACAGGTCGGACGAAAAGTAAGCACCGCCCCGCGATTTCTTGAATTACGCTTTGCATTTCGCGTTATGCGTGTAATCGTGGCAATGAAAATAATGAAGGCGACGCGCGCACAGTGCGACGGACGCTCAGGGAGTTTCGCATGGATGATTTAATTGGTGAATTTATTACCGAAACCTCGGAATCGCTTGCGGTGCTCGACCTTGAGTTGGTGAAGCTGGAGCAGAACCCGAACGACCAAGCCATTCTTGGAAACATCTTCCGCCTTGTGCACACCATTAAGGGCACTTGTGGCTTCCTTGGCTTGCCGCGCCTCGAATCGGTGGCGCACGCCGGCGAGAACGTGCTCGGCAAAATCCGCGACGGGGAAATCACCGTATCGGGCGAAACCATCACCATCGTGCTCGAAGCGCTGGATCGCATCCGCGGCCTGATCGACTATCTCTCCGCCAACGGCCGTGAAGCCGACGGCGAAGACAGCGACCTCATCGCCCGCCTCAATGTGTTCGCACAATCCGGTGGCGTAGCACCTGCTGCCGTTGCGCCCGCGCCCGCTGCCGTGGTCGAAGAAATGCCCGCCGAAATGTTCGCGCCGGAAGAAAAGAAACTCGGCGGCATGTCGCAAGCCGAGCTGGATGCGCTCGAAGCTGCGTTCAACAGCGTCAGCTCCACCATCGAAGGCGGCATGGATTTCAGCCGCGCGCCGGATGCGGACATGCTGCCCGCTGTCACCGTTCCTGTGGCCGCCGCAAAGCCAGAACTCACCGAACAGGTGAAGGAAAAAGCCATCAAGCAAGGCCTCGATACTGCCACCACCGAAGGCGGCTCGGCCATGGCCAACCAAAGCATCCGCGTGAATCTGGATGTGCTCGAGAACCTGATGCAGATGGTAAGCGAGCTGGTGCTCACCCGCAACCAATTGCTGCAAGTGGTGCGCCACCGCGACGACAGCGAGTTGAAAGCCCCGCTGCAACAGCTCTCGCAAATCACTTCCGAATTGCAAGACAGCGTCATGAAAACGCGCATGCAGCCCATCGGCAATGCATGGTCGAAATTCCCGCGCCTCATCCGCGACCTCAGCAACGAATTGAGCAAAAAAATCGACCTGAAAATGCTCGGCGAATCCACCGAGCTCGATCGCCAGCTGCTGGAAATGATCAAAGACCCGCTGACCCACATGGTGCGCAACTCCTGCGACCACGGGCTTGAAACACCGGCGGAACGTGTGGCGGCAGGCAAGCCTGAAACCGGCACGGTGTCGCTCTCCGCGTTCCACGAAGGCGGCCACATCATCATCGAAATTAAGGATGACGGGCGCGGCCTCAACCTCGATCGCATCAAACAAAAAATTGTCGAGAAGGGGCTCGCCACGGGCGACGAACTTGCCCAGCTGTCCGACGAACAAATCATGCAGTTCATTTTCAAGGCAGGCTTCTCCACCGCCGAGAAAGTCACCAGCGTCTCCGGTCGTGGCGTGGGGATGGACGTGGTGCGCACCAATATCGAGAAAATCGGTGGGACGGTGTCGCTCAGCTCCACCATGGGCAAAGGCTCCACCTTCCACATCAAAATCCCGCTCACCCTCGCCATTGTTTCCGTGCTGCTGATCGAAGCAGGCGGCCAGCAATTCGCTATCCCCCAAATCAACGTGGTGGAGCTAGTCGGCGTCGGCGGCAACTCGGAATATAAAGTGGAAACCATCAGCAACGCTTCGGTGCTGCGCCTACGCGACACGCTGCTGCCGCTCATGCGCCTGAGCGATGTGCTGGGGCTGCCACGTTCGCTCGAATCCGCAGCGGAATATGTGGTCGTGCTGCGTGTCGGCACCAGCGATGTCGGCCTCGTGATCGACAAAGTCTACGACACCGAAGAGATCGTGGTGAAGCCCGTCAGCCGTGTCATCAGCGACGTGGATGTCTATTCCGGCAACACGATTTTGGGCGACGGCAACGTCATCATGATTCTCGACCCTGTGGGCATCGCCAAACATTTCGGCGAACGCGAAGGCACCAAAGCCGAAGCACCCGCCACCGCCACCGGCACCGCGACGGATCGCAACGCCAGCTTCCTTGTCTTCCGCGCGGGCGAGGGTGCACCCAAAGCCGTGCCGCTGGAACTCGTTTCGCGGCTTGAAGTGGTGGACAGCAAAAACGTGGAAAGCTCCGGCCACGACCATGTGGTACAGTATCGCGGCGATCTGATGCGCCTCAAAACCCTACCGGGCTGCAACTTGCCCACCACAGGTGAATTCGATGTGGTGGTCTTCACCTACGATGGCCGCACCATTGGCCTCGCGGTGGATGAAATCGTCGATATTCTGGTGGCGCCACTGGCCATCAAACTGGCGGGCAACGAGGAACAGTATCTCGGCAGCTCCGTCATCAACGGCAAAACCACCGACATCGTGGACGTGGGCTACCTGTTGAAAGACTTCGTAGATAGCCTCGTGCGCGCGGGCGAATACACTGCCACCGCCAGCGGCCTTCGCCTACTGTTGGTGGAAGACAGCGTCTTCTTCCTGAAGCTGCTCAAGCCCTTCCTCGAGGACGCAGGGTTCGAAGTGGAAGACGCCGCCAGCGCCGTTACTGCCCTACAGCTCATCGAAACCGAAGCCCGCTACGATGTCATCGTCACCGACATTGAAATGCCAGAGATGGACGGCTTCGAATTCGTCAGCCATCTAAGGCTCGACCCACGCTATAAGCACACGCCGATTGTTGCGTTCACCTCCACCGTCAACGAGCATTTCAAAGAACGTGCAGCGAAGTCGGGCATGAGCGCAATGATTCTTAAAACCGACCGCGCCGCGCTAATCGAAGCGATTCAAGCGCAGCTGGAGCAGATGAAGGAGATGGCATAATGACGGGGACAAGTCTCGTAGTAAAAGACGGCGAGCCCGCAGCAGCGGCGGCCGCCTTGGCACAATATGTCACCATGCATGTGGGCGAAGCCATGATCGGCATTTCCGTCCACAGCGTGCAGGATGTGATTCGCTATCAACCCATCACCCATATTCCGCTGACGCATGATACCATCGCCGGCACATTGAATGTGCGTGGCCGCATCGTCACCGCTATCGATATGCGCAAGCGCCTTGGCATGGGCACCTATCCAAACCTAACCACCACCATGATGGTGGTGGTAGAATACCAGCACGAGCTTTTCGCGCTCATGGTAGACAGCGTGGGCGATGTGCTCTCTCTCTCGGGCGAGGACCAAGAACGCCTGCCTGCGAATATGAACGACAACTGGCGCGGAGTTTCCTCTGGCGTCTATAAATTAGAAGGCGAATTGCTGGTGATTGTCGATGTCGCCAGCGTGATTGATCATTTGGTGAAGGGACGTGCGGCATGAAAAAATGTCTAGTAGTGGATGACTCGAAAATTGTGCGCAAAGTGGTGCGCAAAATTATCGAAGGTCTGGGGTTCGAAGTGCTAGAAGCCGAGGACGGGAAAGTCGCGATCGATCAAGCGCGCGCCACCGCGGTGGACGTAATGATTCTGGACTGGAACATGCCCGTGATGGACGGTCTGGAATGCATGAAAGGCTTGCGCGCTGATGCAAGCATTCACCAACCAAAAATCATTTTCTGTACGACGGAAAACGACTTCACCAAAATTCAAACCGCCATGATGGCAGGGGCGGATGAGTACGTGATGAAACCGTTCGACGAAGCGATTATCGCCGGTAAGCTGCGCCAGCTTGGCATCATCGAAGACGAGGCCTAAGTGTCAGACAAAATCCGCGTCATGCTGGTTGACGACTCCGCTGTCGTGCGCGGATTAATGCAGCGCGCGCTCGCCAACGAAGCGCAGATCGAGGTGGTGGCCACCGCAACCGACGGCAAAATGGCGCTGGATATGCTCGCCCGTAAACCCGTGGATATCATCATTCTCGACATCGAAATGCCAGGGATGGATGGCATCACCGCGCTGCCGCAACTCATCAAAGCCTCGCCCAAAACACGGGTGATTATGTCCTCCACCCTCACGGTGCGTAACGCGGAAATCTCGCTCAAAGCCCTCTCCCTCGGCGCGGCGGATTACCTTGCCAAACCCACCGCAAAAGACCCCCGCGAAGTCGAAGAATTCTACCGCCAGATGATTCACAAAATCTACGCGCTGGCGCCCAAACCCGTCGCACCCGCAGGCGTGGTGGTGCCGCCAAAATCCCTGTTCGCCATCACCCCCGCGGTTATTGCCGCGCCCGCAATGGCCGTGAAGCAAAGCACCACCCCAATGCCCGCTGGCGCGCTTGCCATTGCCTCCTCCACCGGCGGCCCGCAAGCCCTGCTCGAGGTGTTCAAACAGTTCAAAGGCGTGGTGCCGCGCGTGCCCATCTTCATCACCCAGCACATGCCGCCCAACTTCACCACCATCCTCGCGCAGCATCTCACCAACGCCAGCGGCATGGATTGCCACGAAGCCGTGGATGGCGAAGACGTCAAGTCCGGCGTGATTTACCTCGCCCCTGGGGACTTCCACATGACCGCTGAGCGCACAGGCGCCACCGTGAAGTTGCGACTGGATAAAAACCCGCAGGAAAATTTCTGCCGCCCCTCGGCCGACCCCATGCTGCGCAGCCTCTCTAAAATCTATGCAGGAAAACTGCTGGTCGCGGTGCTCACCGGCCTTGGTGCGGATGGTGCACGCGGCGCGGCGGATGTCGTCGGTGTCGGCGGCACCGTCATCGCACAGGACGAAGCAACCTCCGTGGTTTACGGCATGCCCAAAGCCGTGGCCGATGCTAAACTCACCAGCGCTATTTTTCCGCTTAACCAAATCGCACCCTACCTGATAAAGGCGGTATCATGAACACAGCTGTCGCATTAAGTCCGGTGGACTTCGATTTTCTCTCCAACCTGCTGAAGCAGCGCTCTGGCTTGGCGCTCACGGCGGATAAAGGCTACCTCATCGAGACGCGCCTGCTGCCCGTTGCAAAAGCCAATGGCCTAAGCGACGTGAAAGCGCTCGTGGTGCAAATGCGTCAGAACCCCAATGGGCCCGTGGTGTCGCAGGTGGTGGAATCCATGACCACCAACGAATCCATGTTCTTCCGCGATACCAAACCGTTCGACCTGCTCAAGCAAGTCATCCTCCCCGCGATGAAAGAAGCGGGCAAGAAAAACATCCGCATCTGGTCGGCTGCCTGCTCCACAGGGCAGGAGCCCTATTCGATTGCGATGACGCTGAAGGAAGAGGCCGCGAAATATCCAGGGCTCACCGCAGAAATCTACGCCACCGACTTGGCCGAGAAAGTGCTGGAGCGTGGCCGCGCCGGTGTCTACAGCCAGTTCGAAGTGCAGCGCGGCCTACCCATCATGATGCTGATGAAATATTTCGAACAGCGCGCAGGCAACATGTGGGAAATCAAGCCCGAGCTGAAATCCATGGTGAAGTATGCCACCGGAAACCTGCTCACTTCGTTTGGCATGATGGGCAAGTTCGACATTATCTTCTGCCGCAATGTGCTGATTTATTTCGACGAGAAAACCAAGTCCGACGTGATGGACCGCATGGCCGCCATCATGCATCCTCCGGGATATCTGTTCTTGGGCGGCGCGGAATCCACCTTGGGGCTCACCCAGAAATTCAAACCCGCCGAAGGCCAACGCGGCCTTTACATGCTGGCATAAAAAAAGGCTGGTGATTTCGCACCAGCCTTTCTTTTTTCTACTCAGAACACTTACGCGTCGAGGGTTGCTTTCTTCTTCGCTTCCTTCGCAGGGTAGGCTTCCTGACCGGGCTCTGGGTCTTTCAGCACATAGCCACGGCCCCACACGGTCTCGATATAGTTCTCGCCGCCGGATGCATCCTGCAACTTCTTACGCAGCTTGCACACGAACACGTCGATGATTTTTAGTTCCGGCTCATCCACCCCGCTATAGAGGTGGTTCAGGAACATCTCCTTGGTCAGGGTCGAGCCCTTACGCAGGGAGAGCAATTCCAGAATGCCATATTCTTTCGAGGTCAGGTGCAGCGGCTTGCTGTCCACTTCGATCGAGCGCGCATCAAGGTTCACCACTAGTTTGCCGGTACGAATCACCGACTCCGAGTGGCCTTTGCTGCGGCGAACAATCGCCTGAATGCGGGCAATCAGCTCGCCTTTGTTGAATGGCTTGGTCAGGTAATCATCCGCGCCATAGCCGAGGCCCTTGATTTTCTGGTCAGGGCCCGAGAGGCCGGAGAGAATCAGAATCGGCGTATTGATTTTCGCGGCGCGGAAACGGCGCAGCACTTCATACCCATCAATATCCGGCAGCATCAGATCGAGGATGATAATGTCGTAGTCGTAGAGTTTACCAATCTCGAGGCCCTGTTCGCCCAGCTCGGTCGTGTCGCACACGATGCCTTCGGAGGCGAGGGAAAGTTCAATCGCTTTCGCGGTGGATGGATCGTCTTCTACAAGCAATACGCGCATTCATGCCCCCAATGTTGGATTCGTGGTTTATATTCTTGTTAGGCTACTCGTTAACAATACCCCAGAAACCCAAGGAAATCCAGCGCCAATTGTTAATGAATTAAGAGTATCTATACACTTTCTTAACCATAAACTCAACTACAATTTTAACTATTAGCATATTTTTAACGATTATGCGCCGGCCATTCTCTAAAAAATGTCACAAAAGCTTAACTAAACCTAAATGGCCACTGTGTTACCGTCGTTGATAATGGAAGAGCTGCCCACAGAACAAAAACCAACGCCACAATATGAGCGCATTCGTAAAGCGCTGGAGCCGTTTGCGTTGGACGCGGCAACAAAAGACAAAGTTGCACAGGCATTGGAGAGAAACAACGCAAACTGGTCTCTGCGTGATGTAACGGAATCTGCGAAGTATCTGGATTTTGAAACGAAGGTAAATAATGTCGTTTCTCGTTTTAGCGCCGAAGGATTAACGGTTGAGAAATACCTTGCCGCAGCGATGAAGCAGCCGTCATTATTTTGTCAATCGCCCGTGACCATTGAGGAGAATATCCGCAATCTGGTTGGGTGTTTTAGCACCGAAGGATTAACGGTTGAGAAATACCTTGCCGCAGCGGTGAAGCAGCCGTCATTATTTTATCAATCGCCCGTGACCATTGAGGAGAACATCCGCAATCTGGTCGGGCGTTTTAGTGCCGAAGGGTTGACGGTTGAAAAATATCTCACTGCAGCGGTGCAGCAGCCGCCATTATTTACTCAATCACCCACGACCATTGAGGAGAACATCCGCAATCTGGTTGGGTGTTTTAGCACCGAAGGATTAACAGTTGAGAAATACCTTGCCGCAGCGGTGAAGCAGCCGTCATTATTTTGTCAATCGCCCGTGACCATTGAGGAGAACATCCGCAATCTGGTCGGGCGTTTTAGCGCCGAAGGGTTGACGGTTGAAAAATATCTCACTGCAGCGGTGCAGCAGCCGTCATTATTTACTCAATCGCCCGTGACCATTGAGGAGAACATCCGCAATCTGGTCGAGCCTTTTAGCGCTGAAGGATTAACAGTTGAGAAATACCTTGCCGCAGCGATGAAGCAGCCGACACTATTTTCGCGATCGCCAGCAACGATTGAGAGCCATATTCGACTCTTTTTGCAGATGGGCGATGAGGGAGTTCTTAATGTTAACACAGCAGAGCAGTCAATGAGTAAAGCAGTGATGGGTGAGCTGCTCAAAGCCCCTGTTTTATTGGTTCTGGCTGAAGATAACATTCTGCAACGACAAGCACTTGCAAGGTTAAAGCAAAAGCCTCTCTCTCTATCTTCCATTCCGAGTATCAACAAAGCCAAAATAACACACCAATTGGCTGAGTATGTGGCGGCGCTAGACCACCCGCTGCATGATTGGGTGCGTGCGGATGAATTGCAGGCCGAAACCCCGCGCACAGTTATCCATACCAACTCGATTGAATACGGAGAGATGTTGCTAGTTTCTCTCGCTAAACGCGGGGCACTAGATCCAGCGCTGTGTACCCAAGTGATAAACAAAATAGAAAAAGGCCGTGGTTAGTTGCTGGTAAAGAAGCCCTATTTCTGTTACGTTACACCCCATGACATCCAGCCGTCTTCACCTTGCACAAGAGATTAACCGCGTGGCGCCTGTGGCGCTAAGCGGCAAGGTGACGGCGGTGAAGGGGCTGCTGATTGAATGCTCTGGTATTTCCGAAATGCTCTCGGTCGGCGCGCGCTGCGCGGTGACGGGCACGCTGAATGTGGGGCACGAAGTGCTGTGCGAAGTGGTCGGGTTCCGCGAGCAAGTGGCGCTGCTGATGCCGTTTGGCTCGGTGGAAGGCGTGGGGCTTGGCGCAAAAGTCACCCTTCAAAATGCCGTTTCGGCGGTGGAGCCATCGCCCGCGTGGCTGGGCCGCATCGTGGACCCCATGGGCAACCCGATCGACGGCAAAGGCCCGCTAACGCGCGGTGGCGTGCCTTATGCCCTGCGCGCCAACCCGCCCGCCGCCACCAGCCGCGCCCGCGTGGCCGGCAAGTTGGATATGGGCGTGCGCGCCATCAACACCTTCCTCACCACCTGCCGCGGCCAACGCCTTGGCATTTTCGCAGGCTCGGGTGTCGGTAAATCCATTCTCATGTCCATGCTCGCGCGTTACAGCCAAGCGGATGTAAACGTCATCGGCCTCATCGGCGAACGTGGCCGCGAGGTGCAGGAATTCATCGAGGACGATCTGGGGCCCGAAGGCCTTGCGCGCTCCGTCCTCGTGGTCGCCACCTCGGCGGACTCCGCCCTCATGCGCCGCCAAGCGGCTTACACCACCATGGCCATCGCCGAATATTTCCGCGACCAGAATAACGACGTGCTGTGCCTGATGGATTCCGTCACCCGCTTCGCCATGGCGCAGCGCGAGATTGGCCTCTCCGCCGGCGAGCCGCCCACCACCAAAGGCTACACCCCCACCGTCTTTTCCGAATTGCCCAAACTGCTGGAGCGCGCAGGCCCCGGTGTGCCAAACTCGGGCGCCATCACGGGCATGTTCACCGTGCTGGTGGAGGGCGACGACACCAACGAACCAATCGCCGATGCCGTGCGCGGGATTCTGGATGGCCACATCGTCCTCGACCGCGACATCGCCCAGCGCGGGCGCTACCCCGCCATCAACATCCTCAAATCCGTATCGCGGATGCTGCCGGACTGTAACAACGAATACGAAAACTTGCTGCTCACCACCGCGCGCCGTTTCATGGCGACGTATGAGAACATGGCGGAACTCATCCGCCTCGGCGCCTATCGCCGCGGAACGGATCCCGATGTGGATCGCGCCATGCATTACTATCCGCAGCTCGAAACCTTCATCACCCAGCGCGAACACGAAGCCGCCACATTGGCCGAGGGCTACCAGCAACTCGGCAAAGTGCTGGGGCTGGAGCCGCCCGCGCCAGAAGGCGGTGACGCATGAAATCCATCACCACTTTACTGCGGGTAAAACAGCGCGAGATGGATGTGCTTAAGCGCCAACAGATGGTGCTGGAAAATCAGAAAGCTGAAGTGCTCGCGCGCATCGAGCGCCTCGCGCAGCAATTGCTGGATGAAATGAAAACCGCCGAAGCCATGCCCGAAATGGCGCATTTTTTCGGCGATTTCTCGGCCACCATCAAAACCCGTCAGGGGCAGATGCGCACCCAAGTCGCCAAGCTGGATACGGAGCTCGAGCGTGTGGCCGTGCAAATCCTAGAACGGTTCAGCGAAATGAAGAAATACGAGCTGGCACTGGCCAACTGGAAAAAGCGCCGCGACGAAGAAGCGGCACGCCGTTCGCAACAGTATATGGACGAAGTCGCGATTAGAGGGTATATTCGTAAAGATGCAACGTAACATTCGCAGTTATATCGGCCTGTTGGCCGCACTCACCCTTGGGCTCACCGGCTGCATGGCGCAAAGCCGCATCCAGTCCAAATACATGTCGCACGACCAAGAATGCCGTAACGAGGCACAGTTGCGCGCCAGCGAGAGCCAAAAACACGATATTCTGGATGCCAACTCCACCGAGCCCGCACCCGACCCGAACTACGTGCTCGCCAACGCCTTCAGTGAATGCATGAACCGCACAGGCTGGAAAGTGGCCACGCCAAAAGCGCCGCCATCCAAAACGCCGCCTGCGGCCGCTGCTGCAGCCACCGCGGCGCAAGCCACCACCATCACCACCACCACGACCATTACACCGCCCGCGGGCGCCATCACCACTGCTGCCCCTGCAGTCACCACGGGCACAGCACCGGTGGGTGTAGCAGCTAAAACAGCACCAACCACTGTGCCCGCCGCGCCGATTCTGGGCGCGGGCGTTCAGCCCAACCCTGCGCCAGCCGCCGTCGGCATGCCATCCTCCGTACCATTACAGGGAACCTCGGGCGCATCCACCTATCAGCCGTCCTCGCGGCCAAGCGGTGCGGAAACACCGAACTACGGTGCAGGTGCAGGCCGCAACTTCTAACGACTCAATATACTTAAGGGTAAACCAGCGTGTGGTTCCAGCCCGCGCCGTCGCGCGTGTAGAGTTCGCGCGCATGTAACCGCGCCGAACTTTGCTGCCAGAACTCAATCGTCCGTGGTGCCAGCACCCAGCCCGACCAATGTGGCGGGCGCGGGATTGTTTTCCCCTCATACTGCTTGGCAAGGTCGGCAAACCGCGTCTCCAGCGTCTCGCGCGCATCCAGCGGCTCCGATTGTAGCGACGCCCATGCGCCCAGCTGCCGTTCCCGTGGGCGGGAGGCATAATAGGCATCCGCCTCCGCATCGCTCACCTGCGTAATGGTCCCCTCCAGCCGAATCTGCTGCTCCAGCGGTGCCCAGTGAAAACACAGCGAGGCGCGCGGATTTTCCTTCAGCTCGCGGCTTTTGCGGCTGTTCAGGTTGGTATAGAACACAAACCCATCCGCGCTAAAATCTTTCAGTAGCACAATCCGAACCGAGGGAAATCCATCCTTGGTCGCGGTCGCCAGCGACATCGCCGTCGCATCAATAATCGCAGGGCAGGCATGCGCCCCCTTCATCCATTCACCGAATTTTTGTAGCGGAGCATCCATGGCGCTTTTTATCCTTCTCAGTTCAGGGTATATATAGGGCATGCGACCCGACATCGTCAACTTGCGGCAGTTTTATTCCTCGCGCCTTGGGCGCAAGGTGCGCGGCTGTTTGCAGCGTGTCGCCCGCGCACACTGGCCCGCCCATAAAGGCGATGTCATCGTCGGCATCGGCTACAGCACGCCCATGCTTCAAGCCATCGAACATACCGGCCCTGCGCGGTTGCTCGCCCTCATGCCCGCGCAGCAAGGCGCAATGTATTGGCCCGCCCAAGGCGAGAACCGCAGCATTCTGGGCGACGAAATGCGCCCACCCTTCGCAGTAAATTCCGTGTCGCGCATGGTGATGCTGCACGCATTGGAACATGCCGAGCGGCCAGACGAATTGCTGCGCATCGTCTGGCAGCAGCTCGCACCGGGCGGGCAGTTGCTGGTGGTGGTGCCCAACCGCCGCGGTCTCTGGGCGCGCTATGGTGCCACGCCATTTTCCGCCGGCACCGCACACAGCGCCGCCACCCTCAAAGCCTTGCTGGATGAAGCGGAATTCACCGTGCGCGAAATCAGCACCGCATTGTTCGTGCCGCCTTCCACCCATCCGCTGTGGTTACACAGCGCCGTGCTGCTGGAATGGCTGGGGCGCATCATGCTCCCGCGCAGCGGCGGCATTCTCGTGGTCGAGGCAGAAAAACAAATTTTCGCAGGCGTGGGGGAACGCGCCGTGAACAAGCAAAAAGCCGCTGCATGGAGCGGCGTTCCCGCCTAAGCTTA
>JACCDH010038267.1_pt1 | contig 16038 bp, 12 predicted proteins | sample 7442481 | NCBI WGS metagenome assembly JACCDH01 (sample SAMN15323433, study PRJNA562643) | freshwater metagenome | isolation source: river surface water | place: USA:Blue River Watershed | collected 2017-08-15
GAATAATCACAATTATGTGTTTATAGGTTTGTAGAAATTCTTGTAGTTCCATTTCTTTATCTTATCATAATCTTTAATAAATAAACCACCCGATGAGGTGGTTTATGTTAGGCGAGATATTTTTTAATATCATCTTTGGTCATACCGACTTTTTTTCCTGGGTTGAAAATATTATGAGGGTCAAAAATATTTTTTATTTTTTGAAACACAGAGATCATTTCCTCACCAAACATTTGAGGAAGATATGGGGTACGTACGATCCCATCGTTATGTTCTGCTGTAATTGAACCTTTATATTCGAGAGCAAGAGTGTATACCCGTTCAGAGATTTCAAGGATTTTATCCTTATTTTCTTGTTTGTTTATATCTACCAAGGGAATAATATGAAAATTTCCATCACCAAGATGTCCTGCAAGGGTGTAGACAAACTCATGCTGATACTCATCCAATATTTCACGTAATCGTGGAATATATTCAGGAAGATACTCTGGATTTACTGCGATATCATCAATAAAAGGCGCGGTACGTGTTCCTGAACCTGCACTACGGGATTTTTTACTGTGTTCGGTCAAGAGTTTAAAACTATCATGTCTAAAATCCCAATATTTTTCTGCTGATTTACCTTTTGCAATAAAAGGTTTTAAGCCGGGAATTTCTTTTTTTAAATCATTGAGCTCTTTGAGAATTTCATTGTGAAGTTTTGCTTCAGAGTTATCACCGCTTTCTGCAAGTACAATAAACTTAGGCACTCCTCCTGATATTGCCATCCAGAATTCTGGGAGAAAACGAACTCCGTATTTAATTGCCGGCCAAAGACCCTTGTCTTTGATGAAATCTCCAAAAAATTGAATTCCTATTTTAAAGGTATGATCATCATACAATTCAATAGTGTCGACATCGTGCTTTTTGAGGACATCAACTATTTTTGGTAAATCATGAATATCATCAACAAACATAACGATAAGCTCTTCTTTAGTTTCATTAGGAATTAATTTATAAGTAATTTCAGAAATAATTCCAGTTGTTCCTTGTGCCCCGACAAAAAGTTTTGTGAGATCAAAATAACCATTACCTTTTTCAAACTCTGCTATTGATGGGCTTGAAATGACATCCCAAATTAAATATCCAGCTGCGTTTTTTAGGGTTACTGGTTTTTTTGCTTGAATAAGATCCCAGTTTGTTTTGATAAGCTCATAGGTATCTCGGGCTACTTTTGCAAGAAAATTGTCTTGTCGGATGAGTCCAAGGAAGGATTGATAATCCAGTTTTTGAATTGAGTAGACCTGATTATCACTCAAGACAACTTTAAGTGACTCTACAAAATCTTTATTCTGTCCATATTTAAGGGATTTTTCTCCTGCTCCATTATTCGCCACCATTCCTCCAAGCGCACAAAGTTTTCGAGATGCAGGAAAGCAGGGCATAAGCATATCTCGGGTAAGGGTTTTTTCTTCAAAGGCTAAGTAGGGCATTCCTGGTTGGGCTGTAGCTTTTCCTATAATAGGAAAAGAAAAATTTCCCCGATGAGTCTGCGTTCCAAAGTCACCAAGCTCTGTTTTTACGTATTGGTTCATGTATCGAGTTACATCAACAATGATACTGTGGTTAAGAGATCCTCCTGACATATCAGAGCCTGCTGCACGTGCAGTGAGGGAAAGTTTTAATTCAGGGTTTTTTTCGTTATGTTCATTTACAAAACGAACAAGACTTTGAATATCTCGAACATGTTTTGGATAGACAACCATGTCTGGCATTATTTTGAATAAACTCCAGTCAACACTTTTTAATTCAAGGTCTTGTTTCTCAAGAGAGATATCTCCTTCAAAAACAAGATCAAGTTGTTCAGCAATTTTTTTATAATCAATCATGGTTGTAGTATAGCACGAGCTTTTTTGTTTTTTGAAAAGCTTTACTTAATATATTTTTCTGATTAAATGAAATAGAAATTAAATTTTAAAAACTAAACAAAATATTACTATGGTAGATGTTCTTTTAGGTCTCCAGTGGGGAGACGAAGGGAAGGGAAAGATTATTGATATTCTCGCTCCTTCATACGATGTTATCGCTCGCTTTCAAGGTGGACCGAATGCGGGACATACTATTGAGTGGGATGGAAAAAAACACGTTCTTCATTTACTCCCGTCGGGGGTATTACATGAGAAGGTTTTGAACTACATTGGACCGGGGACGGTAATTAATCCGATATTGCTTATTAAAGAGATACAAGAACTTGAAGAAAAGTTTGGAATTTCTTTGGAGGAAAGATTATTCATTTCAGCTCAAGCGGCCTTGATCACTCCAGGACATATTTTGCTTGATGAATTTTTTGAAAAGCAAAAAGGACCGAATAAGATAGATTCTACAAAACGGGGAATTGGACCTTGTTATAGGGATGACGTTTCTAGGGACGGGCTTCGGGTTGGAGATATTAAATATCCATCTTTTTGGGGAAGACTTGAATCGCTTAATCAAAAACATTTAAAGGAAGTAGGGGTGAGTGAAAATTCTGAACAACCTATTCCTTTTCTTATTGAAAAAGAAATTGAAAGTTGGTTTGCTGCAGCTCAAAAACTTTTGAATTATCAGATTGTTGAAAAATCTTTTGAATTTTTAAAAGGTAAAAAGGTTTTAGCAGAGGGGGCCCAGGGTACTTTGCTTGATGTAAAATTTGGAACCTATCCGTTTGTGACAAGTAGTAATACCACGGCAGGTGGTGTGTGTACAGGATTAGGAATTCCACCGTCGATGATTGGAAAAGTTATCGGAGTTTTTAAGGCTTATACTACCAGGGTGGGTAACGGACCATTTCCAACTGAACTTGAAAATGAGATAGGTGAAAAACTTCGAAAAGAAGGGAATGAATTTGGCTCAACGACTGGGCGACCTCGTCGTTGTGGGTGGCTTGATTTAATCGCATTGGAATCCTCCTGTAATATTAATGGGGTGACTCACTTAGCGATGATGAAAGCAGATGTCTTAGATTTATTTGAGGAAATTCAAATTGCAACTGGATATTCTGAAGGTCGACCCCTGTATCAAAAAATTCCAGGATGGAAAGAACAAACACGATGGATGAGAAAAGATTTCTCTCTTCCGCAAAATTTTATTCGATATATGAGATATATTGAAGAGTATCTCGGAATTCATATTAACATTGTATCGGTAGGGCCATGTCGAGATGAATGGATTGAGACGAAATTCGGGCTTCTTGAAAAGAAGTAATAAAAAATTAAAAAAATAATACCTGTTTCGACGGGTATTTTTTTATTGCTCTCTTTGTGAAAAAATCTATACTTACGATATGCAAATCTCTCGCTCACAAATTCCAGAAAATATTTTATGGACACTTGAACAACTTCATAACGCAGATTTTGAGGCTTTTATTGTTGGTGGATGTGTTCGGGATATTCTTTTGGGGCGAGCTCCTCATGATTGGGATATCACTACAAACGCAAAACCAGAAGAAATTATTGCTGTCTTTGAAAAAACAGAGAGACGTATCGTATATGAAAATAATTTTGGTACCGTTGGGATTATTAACAAGAATCTTGAACAGGGTGATATTGGGTATGAAATAGAAATAACACCATATCGAACTGAATCATCGTACAGTGATAATAGACACCCTGACCAGGTTTTGTTTTCTGATTCAATACATGAAGATGTGAAACGAAGAGATTTTACGATAAATGCACTTGCTTATGATCCACTTCATGAAACCCTTATTGATAATTTTGGTGGATTGTCTGATCTTGAAAAAAAAATAATAAGAACGGTTGGGATTCCAGAAGAACGATTTTCTGAGGATGCCCTTAGGCTTATGAGAGCGGTTCGCTTTTCTGCGCAACTCGGTTTCATTATTGAAAACGATACTGTAGAGGCATTAAAAAAACTTGCTCAAAATTTAGAATATATTTCTCAGGAACGTATTCGGGATGAATTTATAAAAATCATTGATGCCTCATTTGCAGAAGATGGTATGCAGATGCTTTTAAAATATGGGCTCTTGTCTTTCATTGTCCCTGAGTTTTTGGAATCAGTTGGCTGTGAACAGGGAGGTATCCACAAATTTGATGTTTGGACTCATTTAATAAAGTCTCTTGCCTATGGAACTGAAAAAAAATACCCGTTTCATATAAAGCTCGCTGCTTTGTTTCATGATATCGGAAAACCTCGCTCCCGAAGAGCTGCAAACGGCAGAGGTACAAAAGAGTGGACCTTTTACGGACATGAGGTTATTGGTGCAAAGATGACTGAGGGTATCATGAAACGCCTTAAATTCCCTAAGGAAATAACAGAAAAGGTTGTGAAACTGGTGCGTTACCATATGTTTTTCTCTGATCCTGATACTATCACCCTATCGGCAGTGCGTCGTATGGTGCGAAATGTTGGAGAAGACATGATTTGGCAATTAATTGAATTAAGGACATGTGATCGTATTGGGACAGGGCGTCCAGACCCAGAACCATATCGATTAAGAAAATATGAGGCAATGATAGAAGAAGTCCTCCGTGACCCAATATCAGTAGGAATGTTGAAAATCAATGGTGATATTATGATTCATGAAATGAAACTTTCTCCTGGTAAAAAAATGGGTTGGGTGCTCCACGCTTTGTTGGAAGAGGTCCTTGATGACCCTTCAAAAAATTCTCGGGACTACCTTGAAAATCGAACGCGAGAACTATACGAGCTCTCTGATGAAAATCTCCAAAAATTAGGAGAGGCAGGTAAAGAAAAAAAAGAAGAAGTCGATAATGCTGAAGTAAAAATGCTTCACAAAAAACATAGGGTATAAAAAAATCCAAAGCGGTGCTTTGGATTTTTGTTTACTCTGTATTTTTTTAGTTTTGGTGGATGGCAAATTGCCAGATACCATTCTCTTTTTCAAGGATATTACCCGGTTGAATGACTACATCAAACGTAGCTTTTTTCCCTTTGTTTAAGAGGTCTTGGTATTTTTTGAATACTCGAGACTTTTCTTTAGTAGGAGTCTGAAGAATGTACTCTTTATAGGTTACCCGAACTGGCAACTTATAAGTGGTCGCAAAGTCAGAAGCCTCTTTGGGTGTCATTCCTGTGATACTAACAACACAGTCTCCTTGTTTTACCACATAGGATTCTTTGTAGCTGGTATTAACTCCACCCAATTCTTCAACAAGTCCATTGGCACAAATTAATTTGTAAGTCCTTGTTTCATTTCCGTTTGAAAAACTAGCATAGAGTGCTGGCTCTGGATCATGTCCTGATGCTGTTTTTACAACACCATCCTTTGGGTCTCGGAACTCCATTACAATAGAATTTTTGTCGGAGTAGTCTCTGACCGAAAGAGAGATGTCGTTAGTGCCTTCTGGGATTTTTTGCCCGGCGTTTTTGGTAATGAATTCTATGAGTCCATTTTTCACGCTACCTTTTGTCCTCGCAAGTTCCCAATTTTCTTGAAGGTATACCCATGGGTTTTTGTCTTCATGTATCGCTGCAAAGGCTGCCGCACGAAAAACGTTTTCGTAGGGGTTGTTCCGCAGAACAGGGTTCTGCTGGAAATTTCTTGAGACCTCAGTCACCGGAGGCTTTTTGAAATTTTTTGCCGAAACGATGATTGCGGCAAGTCCTGCAGCCATTAAAAGAATCCATCCAAAATTAAGCGAAATAAAATTTCCCATGTTTTTCATTTTTTATTTTGTTTTAATTTATTTTTATACTTATTTTACATATATTTGACATAGTGTCAAATATATAAATATATTATTTTTAATTACATACCTCTATAGTATTGACATATATTTTTGTATTGTTATAATATATTCAAAATAAACAATTTAAAATTAAATAAAATGAAAAAAATTATCACACTCATCATCCTTATTGTTTTAATTGCTGGCTTTCTTGTATGGTACTTTTATTTTTTAGTACCAGGGTACACTTCAGAATTACTTCTCAAAGATAAAAAAATCGATTCACTAACAACGATTCTTAAAAACACTCCCACCAGGGAGATGCTTGAAGAAGAGATTCGTAACGAAGCTGAAGAAAAAAAAGCTGAGGCTACAGGTAACGAATTTGTAAAAAAAATAGTGTCGATGGTTTCTGAAATTGATACGTCGCTCGCTGGTGTCAATCCTGAGGAAGTTCTTGAAATTGAATCAGGTACCCGCACTGAACGTTTATCGACTCTCCCCGCTATGGGAAGTTCAATCAAGGTGATTGTTGATAAATACCCCTCTCTTCAAAAAGCGGTAGCGAATCCTGATAAAATTTTGGATTTGTATGTAAAATACAAATCGGTCTTACTCTCGCTAAAATCTGTTTCAAGTGGAGTATCTATGGCTCACCAAAATGGGGCTGTAATTTCGAATTATTTTCATGGTAAAGTTGACCCAAAGGTAAACATCGCCATGGAAAACTTTTTTAAAAAATTTGATTCGAAAAAAGAAATCTTCTATGTTATAGATGGTGATGAACCAGAAGCAAAAGCTCTTGTTGCACTTTTTGATGGTGACTCGAACCGTGCTGAGGGTGAATATAAAATTTGGCTCTCGGCAAAAAGGCAACGTGCCAGATTTGGCGATAAGTGGATGAAAACCTTTGCTGTGATTATGGCTGATTTTGGTAAAAGTTAAAAAATCGAAAATTAAAAAAAAGAGAAAGCAATTTCTCTTTTTTATTTTTTCAAAATAATTCCGACAGGGCAGTGATCTGAACCTGTTGCTTGGTCATAAATAATAGCGTCTTTAATTTTTTCTCTAAGTGATTGAGAGGCTAAAAAGTAATCAATCCTCCAGCCGATGTTCCGCTGGCGTGCACCAGCTCGATAACTCCACCAGGTGTATTGAATTTTTTCTGGGTGGAGTGCTCGGTAGGTATCAATAAATCCAGCATTCAAAAAATCAGAAAATCGTTCTCGTTCTTGGTCGGTAAAACCAGCGCTCCCTGGTTTTGTTTTTGTTGTTTGGTTTTCTTTTGGTCGAGCAAGATCGATTTCCTGGTGAGCAACATTTAGGTCTCCACAAAATATTACAGGTTTTTTCTTCTCAAGTTTTTTGAGATGTTTGAGAAAAAGTACATCCCATTCGTTATAACGAAGATCGAGCCGAGAAAGGTCGTCTTTGCTGTTTGGAGTATAAACAGTGACGAGATAAAAATTTGGAAATTCCGCAGTAATGACACGACCCTCATTATCTAATAGATGCTCAATTCCGTAGTTTACAGAAAGAGGCTCTATTTTTGAAAAAATTGCGGTTCCTGAATAGCCCTTTTTTTCTGCACTGTTCCAATATTCAAAGGGATAATTTTGAAATGTTTGAGCGTGACCATGTTCATTGAGAGTATCGTTATGTGTGCTGAGTTTACGTGCGGTTTCTTGGTCTATTTTTGTTTCTTGAAAACAAAAAATATCAGGGTTTTCTGTTTCAAGAAAACTAAGTGTTTCTGGTTTGTCTTTCCATGAACGAATACCGTTCACATTCCATGAGATTAATTTCATACGGTATAACTATAGCATATAAAATAGTTGACACAGTTTCATTCTGTTATATGATAGATTTTGAAACAAATTGTTTTGTAAAAAAATTTTTTAAAACTTAATCTTTCCTTTAGAGATGGAAAAAAACATTCAATTACGCTACTCTGCTGATAAACTTGCAGAATTTAAAAAAATTATTTTGGAAAAAATAGAGGTAACACAAACAGAGTTGGAACATTTTAAAAACCTTTTATCAGGAAAAAGTGATAACTCTGCTTCCCCAACCTTGAAAAGAGCCGTAAGAGCTGAAGATGTAAGTGAATCAATTGCAAGAGAAGAATTAACAAACTCTGCAGCTCGTCTTGCAAAATTCTTAACTCAGTTAACCAACGCTTTGGTAAGAATCCAGAATGGAACTTATGGAATTTGTGTAAAAACTGGGAAATTAATTCCAGAAGAAAGACTTCGTGTTGTTCCGCATACAACCATGTGTATTGAGGCAAAATTAGCAAAAGCGGCTTAGTAGCGTATGTACAATTTAAAAAAATAACGGAATTAGTTCCGTTATTTTTTTTGCATGAGGGTGAATACCAAAACGATATCATCATGAGGGTCTGATTGAGAATCGTAGCGTTCGTGTTGTTGATCGATAATCATAAAGTGGTTTTCAAATATATTGTGTATTTGTTTATCACTAAAAAAATGATAAAGAACTCCAAATTTTGTAAAATCACCTGTTTCAGAATTTCGCGGGTTAAATCCCATAAAATTATGGGTTCTGTCTGAAAACGAGATATTGAGGTAATATCCATTGTCTTTCAGGGTTCGGTGGACTTCTTTGACGTAGAGGTCCTGGTCTTTGATGTGAAGATGTTGAAAGGTCCCAATGTCGGTAATCATATCAAAACCTTTATCTATAAAAGGAATATCTGTTGCATCACCAACTACACAACGTGCACGATCGGCATAGCCTTCGTCTTTTATGTTTTGATTTACCTTTTGGACAATACTTTCAATATAGTCCATACCAAGGACCCGAAATCCATGTTTCAAAAGTCTCATGAGCCATAACCCTCTTCCTGCTCCAATATCAAGGACAAGAGCGTCTTTTGGGAGTTTAGGAAGCATTAACTCTGCCTTGTATCGGTAGGGAATATGGCTCCATATATCAGACCCTGTTTGATAGGCAAATTGAAAAAACTGTTTTTGTTGTTCATGACTATGCTCCATATCTATTGTCTATAATAACGCTTTGCTGAAAAGAAGGCAAAACATACATGTCTTTTTAACTAATCAAGGACATACGTAGCTGTCTTTAAAAGATTCAAGGGAATCAGACGACCCGGCTATGTTTTTCACCGTTTCATTGGTGTTATTTGTTATGAAACCTTTTATGAATTTCCTTTAGTTGCTGGTCTGTAATATGGGTGTATATCTGCGTTGTTGCTATATTGCTATGCCCTAGCATGATTTGAACACTCCTAATATCTGCACCGTTTCGCAGTAAATCCGTTGCAAAAGAATGTCTGATGGTATGTGGAGATACCTTTTTAGAGATACCTGCCTCTATTGCAATTTGTTTCACTATTCGCTCCACAGAACGAGGTGTGAGACGTAATGGAATATTTTGTTCTTCTCGTTTCACTGCCTGAGGGCTTGCCTGAACAAAAAGAGCTTCGTCCATGTCTGTTCTGGTTTCAAGGTAATTCTTTAGGGATTGTTTTGCCTCAGAGCTTAAAAAGACAATACGAAGTTTATCCCCCTTACCTCTAATAGTGAATTCATCACGAGACAAATCAAGATCACGGTTTAAAGAACACATTTCAGATAAACGGAGTCCTGTTGAAAAAAGAAGCTGCATGAGTGCATGATTGCGGGGATGTTTCTGTGAGACATCCATCATTCTGTTAAGTTCTTGGATGCTCATATGATCTATTTCCCGAGACTCTGTTTTTGCAAGTTCAATTTTTTCTGCAGGGAGGACTTTTATGTCTTGTTTGTTTAGGTATTTTAAAAATACGCGTAATGCAATAAGGTAGTAGTTTTGAGTTCTTTTTTTCATTGTCCCTGCTGATTGACCTCTTTTTTTTACTCCTGGTTGACGATTTAAATAAAGACGAAATTGTCTTACTGATTCTGGATTAATTTCATCGGTATGCTGTATTTTTGAAAATGTAATATATTCCCGAAGATAATGTTCGTAATTCCTTACTGTGTTTAGACTTCGTCCTTTTTCTATCTCAAGATATTCAAGAAATCGCTGAAGTGCATCGTTAATATTCATATATATAGTATAGCTGAATTTGGTAATGTCGGAAAATATATAAATATGAGAAATGGTTCTTATCTTTATTTCTATTTCTTGCAAAATTATGAAACTATGATATTCTCAAATCGTTATGTTAACAACAAACAAGAAAAAGGACGTTATCGCGGGTGTAGCAACTCACGGTTCTGACACCGGTTCTCTCCAAGTGCAAATTGCACTATTGTCTGGACGGATTGCAGAATTGACTGAGCATTTGCAAACTCACAAAAAAGATATTCACTCACGACGAGGGCTTATCAAAATGGTAGACACACGACGAAAACTTCTCCGAAATTTTAAAAACAAAGATTTTACTGGATACAATGAGCTTATCCAAAAACTTGGTTTAAAAAAATAATTTTACACGTTTTTGAAAAAACAGATTCTTTTATTGAGAATCTGTTTTTTCATTGTTTTTCATACTTCTTCAGGATACAATAGGATTATCTATGAATAGTGATGATAAAAAAATTGTTTGGAAAAAGGCCACAACCCAAACTCAAGAAGATGGACTTTCTGATGTATATGAGGCTCAGCCACATCAAATTTTTTCACCGGATCCTTCACTAGACCCCCTTGCCTTGGCACAGGAGCATGCGCGGCAGAAATCTTCTTCACCAGAAGAAGAGCGTGGCACTATTGATGATATTAAAAATCAAATTGCTGCGGCTTTTGGAAAGAAAGAGGTCCAATCTGAAAACCCTACATCAACTCCTTCTCAAAATAGTTTTCAGCAAAAAATGCAAGAACTTAAGGGTCTTGCGAATAGTTCTGAGGCAGATGTTCTTCCTACTATTCCTCAGGACGAAGAATCTCAAAAGATAGATATCCCTCAAAAAGAAGGAACTGAAAAAAAATCAGTTAAAACTGATGAAGAGTTAATTGCTGAGCTTCGAGATGATATTAAAAAAAATATTCAACCCGAATATATCCCAGATCCTGAAGTTAAAACCGAATATCAGAAAAACCTTGGAATTGAGCAGACCTACTATTCCGATCTTTCGGGTGCTATGAGTGCAAACGAACCAGCAACAATGTCTGAGCTTATTAAAAAAGCTCGTTTTGAAAAAAAAGTTGAAAAGGTTCGCTCCCCGCTTTATTATAAAAACCTTATTTTCATTGTACTTTCTGTTCTTTTTGTTATTTCTGCGCTTGTTCTTATTTTTTCATTCTTTAAGCCACAGAAAAAAGTTGAATATATTACTGAAGAAAAAGTATCTTCTCTTGTATATTCTGACCGAGATACTGGAATAAACACTGATGCTTTGGATACTACTCGTTTAAAACAAGCAATTCGTGATCTTGTTGAAAAACGTATTCCAGAAAACACGATTCATCAAATTTACTATATGGCAAAAGATCCTGTAGGAAATTTGCGTAGAATGGGGGTAAAAGATATTTTTGCAAAAACAGAAGCAAAAGTTCCAACTCTCCTATATGACAATATTGAAAACGAGTTTATGCACGGAGTGTATAAAACTGACAAAAATCATCCGTTTATTATCCTCAAATCACTTTCTTATGACCGAGCTCTTCAAGGAATGAAGGAATGGGAGCCTACAATGATTGATGATTTGGCGCCTTATTTTGATCTTCCTGAAGATGCAAATGATCGAAGTCTCCTTGAGGATGGTTTTGAAGATGACCTTATACATAATAAAAATGTACGTGTTGTACGGTTTTTACCACGGGATAAGGATAGAAGAGGAATTCTTCAACTCCTTAATTTAGGGAATAACACAAATACTCAAAATCAAGAACCAGTTTCAAACGAAGGAACTGAAAATCCTGCACTAGGGGACACTACAGCACCCCTTGTTCCAGACATTGGAGACGTGCTTGGGTTCTTTGTTTCTCCTTTGCGATATGTATTTCACCAGGCAACAAACTCTGCATTCGCTCAATCAACACGCCAGGTATCAGGAACCATTTCTCTTTCAAATGGAGAAAAAGCTGAATTTGCAAGTGTGGGTGTTGTAGGAACAACAAGTGGTGGGTCTGCTGATGCAAATGGTAATTATAAAATAGGTGTTGCTGACGGAAATCAAACTCTTAAATTTACCTATGTTGGCTGTGAATCACAAAATAAAGCTATTGGAAGTGGAAATTTAACAGGGGTTAATGTTACCTTAAAATGTGATACAACTCTTGAAGAGGTTGTTGTTACAGGAAAAAAGAAGTGTGCAGATGGAACCATTATTCCTATTGAGGGAGTTTGTTTCGATAAAATTCTCGATCAGCAAAGTGGTTCTGTTAAATCTGATACCACTATAAAAACCGATACTTCCTTAACCACAGATAAGGAAAAAGCTGGGCAGGGTGGTGAAAAAATTTGTTATGTAAACGCCCGCTGCTACAACGCTTCTAACCAAGAGGTTTCAGTCCTTGAACGAGGAAAACCTGGAATTCGTTGTGTTGATAAAATTGAAAATGGGCCAGAAGATCCAGTATTTCCTGGAGCCCTTGATGGAACTCCTGGGTACTCTTGTATAAATGCTCTTGAGGCAAACAAGGCTCTTGATCAGATTAATACCGATCCAGTATGTTTTGATCCGGTAACAGGAAACAGACTTTCAGGACAAGGTATTGATCCAAACTCACCAAGTTCTTATTGTTTCCAATCCTATGTTTGTTATACATATCAATGTGCCCAAGGTGGTACTGTTGTTTCAACAAGTCAGGAAGGTCAACCTGGGGTTTCTTGTGGTGTAAGTAACCAACAAGTCCCTTATTCATGGAATGGTCCAGATGGAAAGGGTCGAAAAATTTGTCAGCAATTTACTCAATTAAGTCTTCTTAATAATATAAATTCAAGCACTCTATGTTTTGATAAGGCTGGAAATTATGTACCAGGAGCAAAGACAACGTCAACAAGTTTAGGGCTTAATTGTGTCACTGCTCTTTCCCAGGCTAAAGAAGTTTGTGTAAATGATCGCTATCAAATTGTCCCTGTTGGAACACCAGGAGCTTCATGTTTTGAACCAGAGGACGGTATTATGGAGGAGCCGTTAAATTTTAATCAGTGTAAAAATTTTCCTCTTGCAGAATTACGATTGATGGCTGGGGGTGCTGCTTTGCAATTAAAATTTATGGCAGGAATAGCTTCTGGTATTGGTTTAAATAATGATGCTGTTCAAAAAATAAATACAATCTCAAATTTCCTTTTCCAGTATTCTTTTGGAAATATTCTTCAAAATGAAGCACTACGGACTGGTGGACAGGTTGTGTGGTACCTCCAAGAAATTATGAATATTCTTGATAAGGGTGAAGTAATTCCAAAAACTGGACCAAACGGGGGATTGAACGTGTATGGATATCTTTCTAAAATCACCTACACCGTTAAATGTGCACTTGGAGTTGATGATTCTCTTCAGTGGATGACTATGGGGCGTATTCCTACTGGAACAACTATCTATGCTGGGCAAAGTATAAATGGTGTAACCCAAGTGCAACAAGCACTGGCCCTCCTTGGACTTATGAATATCGAATCAGTGACAGGAACTCTTGATTTGATTACCCAGGACGCACTCTCTCGTTTTCAATTGGTAAATGGACTCCCGGTTACGGGAATTCTCGATCCAAATACAGCCTCACTTCTCTCACTGATTCAAGAAAACCAAGACACTTTGTTAAGTGGGCAGAGTGCTGTTATTGGAGATTACTTTAATGCAAGTAAAACAAATACAGGAACGAATACTACGGTTATGAAGCTTGGAACATATAGTAATGATGTTCAGGCACTTCAGTCTATTCTTAAAACTGAAGGATATGCACTTCGTACTCAAAGTGGACTTTTTGATGAATCAACATGTCTTGCTTTGCGGGAGTATCAGACGGCAAATCGCCTTACTCTCGCTGACCAAAAAACATGTACTGTCTCTATTGAGACTCTCTCTGCATTGAACACACTTATTGATGAGAGAGGTTGGCTTGGTGGACAAAGCCAGAGTCTCAGCCTTGATTCTTCATTCTCTATTGCAAATCAATTAAATAGTGAGTCTTTGAATCAAGGGCTTACCCTCGGTGCTTACAACAAAGAAGTTGAGAGTCTACAGATACTTTTATATGCTGAAGGGTATGATATCGCAGGTATTAATGGACTTTACGATACTGTTACTTGTGATGCTGTAAGATCTTTCCAAAGAGATTATAATTTAGAAGAAGCTGATATTGAAACATGTACTGTTTCACCTCAAACCGTACAAACACTTAATGATATTGTTCGAAAAGAAAACTATCTTGGTTCTGGATACAGCCTTAATGATGCTGGGGCTCTAGAAGGAACAGGGGCTCTAGAAGGAACCTTTGGTCCTGGAGCGCTTGATTTTACAAACAAGGCTTATGCTGACGGGTTGGATGAGGGAGATATTGTTTTGATGTACCTATTCCTTGATGAAAACACTATACTTATAACTCGACATGAAGTTGTTATTGATGAAATTGTTCGAAGACGTGCATTAGGTCAAATCTTTAACTAGTAAAAAAACAAGCAAAAGCTTGTTTTTTGCTTGCCTCTCTGAAATATCTCTATATACTTGAGAGATATGAATATTGATGAGCAAAAACAAAAACTTCTTCTTGAGAAAGAAAAACTTGAGCAAGACCTCAATAATTTGGGGGTTCAAAACGAAACAGGTTCTTGGATGGTACTTCCTGATGAAACCGATGGTACTTTTGCGGACGAAGTAGATAATGCCGATATTGCTGAAGACTATGAAGAAAAAATTGCTCGTCTTAATGTACTTGAGACTCAATATACTCAAGTCATGAAAGCTCTTCAAGCGATAAAATCAAAAAAATACGGTGTTTGTGAAGTTTGTGGAGAAACTATTATTGAAAAACGATTACTTGTTTTTCCTTCAGCAACAACATGTGTTAAATGTACTCGATAATAACTCACTTTTTGTGGGTTATTATTTTTTGTATAATTTAATTATATGATTTTTTCAAAAGTCTATTCTGCACAGCCAGAATTTTTACAAGCACGTATTGTTGAGGTTGAGGTAGATATTTCTCGGGGTTTACACTCTTTTACTATTGTAGGAATGGCATCAAAATCTGTTGATGAAGCACGTGATCGTATGAGCTCAGCTCTCAAAAATTCTGGCTTTAGCTCTCCTAAAACAAAAAATGAAAAATTGGTAATTTCACTTGCTCCTGCTGATTTAAAGAAGGAGGGGTCTTATCATGATCTTGCCTTGGCTCTTGGATACCTTCTTTCAAGTCAAGAGATATTATTTAACCCTGAAAAAAAGATATTTGTAGGAGAGCTTTCTTTAGACGGTAAGGTAAAACCTGTTCTTGGGGTGCTCCCCCTTGTTCAGGCTGCAAAGGCTCAGGGTTTTACAGAAGTCTATTTGTCTCTTGATAATGCAGAAGAAGCTTCTTTGATTGACGGAATTTTTATTTACGGAGTGAAAACTTTAGCAGAACTTACCAATCATTTGAACACTAAAAAAATATCTGAAGATATTCCTAAAAAAATCATTCAACCATATCTTAAAAAAGAACAAATATTTAGAGAGACTGAACCTGTTAATGATTTTAAAGATATTCGGGGTCAAGAGTTCGCAAAACGTGGTTTAGAAATAGCAGCTATTGGAGGGCACAATGTCTGTATGTTTGGACCCCCTGGAACAGGAAAAACAATGCTGGCTCGTGCTTTTGCAGGAATTCTCCCATCACTTTCTCAAGAGGAATCACTTGAGGTATTAGGTATCTATAGTATTGCAGGAGTTCCAAGGTCTCTTGATTACAAAAACGAAGTTCCTTTTCGAAGTCCTCATCATACCGCAAGTTATGTATCTTTGGTGGGTGGGGGAACTTTTATAAAACCAGGAGAAGTGACCTTGGCACATCGAGGGGTGTTATTTCTTGATGAATTTCCTGAGTTTGATAAACGAGTTATAGAAACCCTACGTCAGCCACTAGAGGATAGGTATATTAGTGTAACTCGTGCAAAGGGAAGTATTCAATTTCCAGCTGATGTTATTTTGGTTGCTGCAATGAATCCTTGCCCTTGTGGTTACTATGGATCTGAAAACAAGGTGTGTCGTTGCAATCCTCAGGATTTAATCCGCTACCAGAAAAAGGTTTCAGGACCTATTAGCGACCGTATTGATATATGGCTTCCTGTGGAACATATTTCCTACGATCATTTATTATCTTCGGCTTCTGAAGAACCATCTTGTGAAATTAAAAAAAGAGTCATCTCGGCACAAGCTTTTCAAAAACAGCGTACCAAGAAAACAAATCTTAATAGTCATATGAC
>JACCDH010670130.1_pt1 | contig 16033 bp, 10 predicted proteins | sample 7442481 | NCBI WGS metagenome assembly JACCDH01 (sample SAMN15323433, study PRJNA562643) | freshwater metagenome | isolation source: river surface water | place: USA:Blue River Watershed | collected 2017-08-15
GTCAATTCGGCAACCTTGAATTCATCGAGCAACTGGCGCTTTTCGAAGGGGAAAAGTCTTTCAGCTTTTACCGTGGCCAACAGATTGGGGGCGCCGCGACTGGTCCCTGCCCCCTGCCCGCTCTGGGTTGGCTGGATTTGCCTCAGCCAGAACAGGAAGTCACCGACACATTGATAGTATCCGGCTGGGTAATCAATGAAGGTCTGGGAGTCCGTAGTGTGGATGTAGTTATCAATAACCAAATTGCCGGCGCAGCCACTTATGGAATTCCCAGAGCCGACGTGGTGGAGGCTATGCAGGTGAAGACTGATCCGAATGCACCCAATGTGGGCTTTGATGGAACTTTGGCATTAACTTCCATGCCCGAAGGAAACGCCGAGATTGCGATACGGGTGACGGGCAACTCCGGGGAAATCCAGACTTTTGGCGTCCGGCAGATAAGAATACGACACTGAGCACTGAAGCGAGGCAAGTCTCACGAGGCAACGTGCATCAGAAAGGATTGACGACCTCTACTGCGATCTTCCATTCGCCGGATTCCGTGAAGCGCCAGAACCGCAGGTAATTGACAGCAAAATCAGAACCGTCTGCGGTCATCGTCCCGTAGGTGTAGCCAACATCCCCTGACTCGGCCATATAGGCTCCGCCCGGCTGATGCGACACCAATGACATGGACACTCGCTCATCCATAAATGCGCCATACACCATACCGCCAGCTTCGCTGCCTATGCCCGGCGCCATCCCCGGTACGTAGATACGCTGGTTATCCAGACCATAGCGCAACATCGCTCGACGCCCGCCTCTGAAGTTGATAGCTCTGACGAAGAGATCCTCGGCAGCAACCAAAGATTCCAAGGTATTGTTAGCAGTCAGTGTATCGGCCGCGGATTCGGCAAGAGCCTGCTCGGACTCTCTCAAATTCGCTTCAACATCAAGACTCAAGACCCCGGGAACGCGAACTGTGATGTCCGCCACCATGCGCCATTCACTGTCAAACTTGCGCCAGATAGTGACGAAGTGACCATGAACGCGTCGCAACTCACCGTCAGACTCCATCGTATAGCGGTATGGACCAGTGGTCAGGCCGAGATCTCCTGCCCGAGAGAATTCTATGTAATTGGCGCGCGATTCGAGCGTAGCGCTCCCGCGACTGGGATCGACCGCTTGGTAGGTTCCCTCCGCTCCGACGGGGCCGCGTCGAAAGACAACCGCCCCCTCACCAAAAGCGTTTAGAAAGGCCTGATTGAAACCCTGAATTCTTGAACGTTCAGCGAGCCTGTTGTCAGTCTCAATGAGACTCCGCCATATCGTCGCCGGCTCGTCGACCTGCACAACTTCCTGAACACCGGAAAGTGCTGGAACTTGCGCCACCACAGGGGCTGTAGTTACAAAGGCGAGGGACGCCAGAAGTGCAACTTGTAACGATTTCATGGTTACACCACTTTTAGATCTCTCTGGTTTTGCACCAGTTTGGGACTGAAGTATGTACCAATAATTTGAGCAGGTACAGTCGTTGCCGGAAATATTGCTGCCCGCATCTCCGTAAAAGAAGAAACGGGCAGCCTGGCACTACTTCCGAGCGGCGATCTGTCATCCAAAGCGACGGACGTGTCCCGACACATCATCGCCAAGTCGGAACTGGCCCACAAGCTCATTGAGTGACACCAGCAACTCATTCACGTCACGGTGGTAATTCTGACACTCTTTATAATCGTCTGAGTTGAGCTTGCCATCTCCTGCAATCTTCACGCTGCTCTTGGCAATTTCATCGGTAACATCTGATTGTTGCTTGACCGCCGCAGCGATATCACGATTACGGTTGGCAATCAGTTCCACGGATTCCAGGACCGAGTCCAGCAATTCATTGGCCGAATTGGCAGCTCCAACACAGTCCCTGGAAAGGCTCACACCATTGTCCATCGCCGAGACAATCTCGGAAGTATTGGCCTGCAGATTCTCGATAATGATGTTGATCTCCTGAGTGGATGACTGCGTCTTCTGCGCCAGACTGCGCACTTCATCTGCCACGACGGCAAATCCACGTCCCTGCTCGCCGGCCCTGGCCGCTTCGATCGCAGCATTCAACGCGAGCAGATTGGTCTGTTCCGCTATTCCTTTGATGACCTCCAATACGGAATTGACCTTCTCGTTATGATTGCGCATGTCATGCACTTTTTGCTGAATGGAGGAGAGTGAACCGGACAGTTTCTCGACGGACGTGCGCGTCTTTGACACAGCCATGGTTGCCTTCTGAGTGGCGCCATTGGCTTCCGTTGCAGCTTCGACACTGGCCTGCGCACCGTCAGCCACGTCAGCCAGCGAAGATGAAAGCTCCGTTGTTGATGAAGCGAGCATTTCAGTCTCGGTCAGCTGCGAGGCAGACCGATGTGCAGTGCGCTCTATCATCACCGAGAACTGCCCGGATTTCTGGGTGACCTCCTGATTGGTCTCCAGAACCTGGCGAATGATGGAGCTCAGCTTGCCAACAAACGTGTTGAAGCCTCTTCCCAATTCTGAAAGCTCATCATATCCGGAGTCGCTGAGACGTCGAGACAGATCACCAGAGCCTTCTGCGATATCTTTCATGTAGAGATTGGCCTGCTGCAGCGGCTGGGTTATGGATCTGGAAATCAGCAAGGCACAGACACTCAATGCAGCCAGGATAAAGACAATCACCAACGCTGACTGAAGAGCCCACGCGATGAAATCGGCCATTACGTCATTAAGGTAAATGCCATTGATAATCACCCACCCCCAAGGCTCGAACAGCTCGGAGTAAACTCGCTTCAGTTCAGCGTTGGGATTGGCCAGAGGATGGTCCGTGAACGTCAGCGAGTGATAGCCGAATTCTGCCTCGGTCGCATACAGATATTCGGAGAACCCTGTGTAACTATCGCCCGTGTAGCGACGAATGATTTCAGGCATGGTTGGGGAAGCGTCACGATAGCCGCTCTGCTCCATTCGCTGCTCCTGAGTCAGCGCCGTCTGCTGCATCCGGGCCCTGACTTCCTGGTCAGTACCCGTATAGACATCGCTTCCCAGAATCGGGTGGGCTGCCAACTGTCCTTCTCGATGATAGACAAGTATGTAGTTACGCTCATCAACTGCCGACTTGTTAACCATCTCCCTGCCGAGGCGCTTGGCTTCCACTTCATCCAGTTGCCCGGCCTGCACTTTCTCATAGAGGCCTGTAAGGTAGTGGTGAACGGTCTTCACCTGGTTGACACTGCCTTGTTCCAGCTGCTCAATAAACTTGACCCGCGCCTGCAACAGCAATGTGGCACTCAGGCCCAGAATTGCCACCACGCTTAGCATGACAATGATCCAGATTTTTAAACGAATAGTCAGATTTTTTAACATGGGAGTCTCCGGCTGACTTCTTATAATGGGCTATAAAGACTGCAAATATTTCAGTATTACGACTAGATAGCGACCATCTCCTGAAATTCATTAGGCAGTGCCGAAATCTTTTTCCGCGCCATAGCCATATCACCCTGCGACGCTCCTACAACTCCTTGAATTAAAAGCAAAAGTAAACTAAGCTCCTGACGTAATTTCTCCCACGCTGGAATCTTGATTTGCGACATCTGATTCTTTCAAAATTGCTCAGCCTGCTGCTCCTGTGCTCATGCTCGGGAGCGCTAGCCCAACCCGTCAGCGTGAGCGCCGATGCCGTCCGTCAGTCGGTCGCCCCTTTTACCCAATACTACGAGGATCCAACCGGTCGATTGACTATTGAGGACGTCGCCTCTCCTGAATTCAATGTCAATTTCATCGCAAATACCTCTGAGGATTTGCATTTCGGCCTTACGCGATCGACCTATTGGATTCGGTTCACCATTGACTGGACGACTCTTGCCCTTGAAAACCGCTGGGTGCTGGAGGTTGGACCTCCCAAGCATGTAGAGGGGATTGCGCGTGGCGGTGCAGATATCTTCATTCTTGACTCCGTTGGCAACCGGATAGTCAGTCAGCGTTTCGGCACTTATGAAAATCCTCGTGAACTGAAGACCCTAACGGGTGGTTACGCTCTAAATATGAACCCGGCAACGGACCGGCAGGTGTACTTGCGCATTGAGACGGCGAGGGATTTGCGTGTCCCACTCACTCTCTGGCAACAGAGCGCGTTTCGCGACAACGAAGTAATAGCCAACCTCGCGCTGGGGGTCGCATATGGCATATTGCTGGCGATGATCTTTTACAATTTGTTCCTGTACTTTTCGATCCGCGAAAGCTCCTACTTCTATTATGTTCTGGCGATTGTCTGCCAGCTCACCTTCTTGTTTCTGGACTCCAAACACGCGCGCTACATCAATGATTCGATGTGGCTTAACCCCTGGCTGATCAACATGGCAGAAAGGGATATCTACATATTCCTCAGCATTACCACTCTGCAATTCCATCGCTGTCTGCTGCAGGTCTGGACGTACAACCCCGCACTTGACCGACTGATCAAAGGCTTGATCGCAGCGTTCGTTCTGATACTGCCAATCTCGCTGTTCAACGACGAGAAATTCTTTCAAAGTCTTTACCTTGCACTGATAATTGCTGCAATTCTGCTCGTGGTATTTACCAATATCGACGGTATTCGGCGCGGCATTGAGACCGCCAAGGTGCATCTGATTGCGACGTCGATTGTACTGTTAGGGGCAAGCGTGCAGATGTCCTATCAGGTATGGAATCTGCTTCCGAGCCTTTGGATTGTTTCGAATGCCTACAAGACCAGCCTGCTCGCCCATGCTCTCCTGCTCTCGTTCGGGCTGGCATTCCGTTACAACATGCTGCGCAAAGAAAAGGAGCGCGCACAGTGGCTGGCTATCGAAAATCTCCGCAAGTCGGATCGTATCAAAGATGAGCTTCTCGCCAACATCTCTCACGAATTGAGGACCCCGGTTTATGGCATCAACGGATTGGCTGAAATGGCGCTGCGCAGCGCAAACAACGCCGATGTCAATGCCGCACGTACTATCAAACAGAATCTGGAATTGATCAGCTCCAGCGGCGCCAGGCTCATCAGTTTGATAGACAACCTGCTGGACTTCTCGGCAGTTCGCCATAACGCCTTACCACTCAATCTGAAGGCTGTCGATCTGCGCAGTCTCGTAAGCCTCGTCATGGCCATCAACGCACCCATGGCGGCCGAGAAGTCACTCAACGTCATCAACAATATTCCCTCGGATCTGCCTCCGGTGCTGGCTGACGAAGATCGCCTTCATCAAGTACTTTTGAATCTTGTTTCCAATGCGACCAAGTTTACGGATTCAGGTGAAATTCGAATCTCTGCAAGCCTTGCGCAACCCGATAGCATACGCATCATCGTTAGCGACACGGGTCGAGGCATTTCCAGGGAAGATCAGAAAGTGATCTTCAATGCCTTTGAAAAGGGAACTGGCTCATCAGACAGTAGTGGTGGCATTGGTCTGGGGCTGGCCATCTCCAGAAGTCTTGTGAAATTGCACGGGAGTGACCTGACTGTCCACAGCGAACCTGGCAAAGGCTCACACTTCAGTTTCGTACTCCCCACTGCGGAAGTGTCACGTCATAGAGTGAGTTCGACGGCCAACCATCTTCTGATACGGCGGTCGGACTCTTCACTTGCACCGCCGCCCGAAGCCCCCATCGAGTCCGCTGACGTGCATAGAGAGATTAGTGAGCCCGACAGGAACAAAGCTCGAATACTGGTCGTGGACGATGAAGCCACCAATCGAGTCCTCATGACTCAGCAATTGAATAGTTATGCAGTGCAGCAGGCCAGCAGTGGTGCGGAGGCGATCGCAGCCATAAACAGGCAGAAACCCGACCTGATCCTGCTGGATCTGATGATGCCGGGCATGAATGGCTATGAGACCTGTCAAACCATACGCAAACTTTACAGCCAGGTGGAATTGCCAATAATCATAGTCACAGCCAGAAATCATCTCGAGGACCTGACACACGGTTTCCAGACTGGCGCGAATGATTTCCTATCCAAGCCCTTCTATGCAGAGGAACTTCTTGCGCGAGTTTCCAATCAGTTGAAACTGGTGGAATTGCAGCGTGTCGACCTCGACAATGCCCGACTGAAAGATCAAATCGCGGGTTATCTGGAGGCGGATCAGCAACTTCGTGCCGCAACCCAGCAAATGCAGCAACTTCTGGAAGGGATATCAGCCGGTATTATTGCATTCACCTATCCCGGCGTGATCACCTTCTTGAATCAACGTGCGGCCCAATATCTTGGCGGCCCGACAGATGGATTGCGGGGACAATTGCTTACCAGGATATTGCCGCATGGCAAAGCCAATGAACCTTTGTTGAAGATTCTGTCAGCATGGGAGGCCGGCGACCCAATAGCAGAAGGCGAACAATCTCTCGAAATTGAAATTTGCCTCCCGGAGCAGGGGCGCAACGATGCCTGCCCGAAGTTGAAAGCCCACTTTTCGCTACTGAGCGATGACGATAGTACCGGTGTACTCGTTCTTGAACCCATCGCCAGCAGTGGAACGGAAGCAGCTGCCCACAAAGACGACATAAGCATGCTGCAGGTGCTGGAAATGGCTCAAAGGCATGTCCGCAATTTGAGCTCACGCCTGAAATTACTGACTCCTCACGAACTGCAGGAGCTGCCCGAACTTTACGAGCGATTGAGCAGTCTGAACTCGACTCTGGATAAGTTGGACAAAGAACTACCCTCGGCATCCGTGCAAGATGACGTGCGCCAGCAACTGGTCACGCTGATGCAGCTTACGCTGCGCACCTGGGAGGCTACCACCAACAAGACCAAGATCGAACTGGCCGAGGAGAGCAACATCTGGGTGGTCAGTATCGATGAGGGGAGACTGCGGACACGAACCTTTGACCGCTATCTGCGGCTGGAATTACTGCCGCGTATCCCACGCTGGCGAGAGGTGGTGCGCACAACTTATTTCGTGCTCGCCAATCCAGACATTGAGCCAGAGGCGCGAAAACTGCTGGAGTCTGAACTCAATAAAACCAAGGCGCTACTGCACGCAGCCGCCATAAACTAGCCCTCAATCCACCCTGGTTGTGAAGTGACTTATGTTCGATGTTGACAGTAACATGAACTGGTCGGCACATCCGGAACTCGCCCCATAGCTTTCCCGCTAACACTCCGCGCTCAAACGTCGACATTCCCAGGATAAGGATTTTTCGATGTATCTGCGGCATTTTGGTCTATCTCAATCTCCTTTCTCTGCAACACCCGACACCCAGTTTTTTCTGGAGCTGAACAACGCCGGTGTTTTGTTCCGGGAGTTGATACATGCGGTGAATCAAAATGACTGCTTTGTCGCTGTCATTGGCGAGCCCGGCATGGGGAAATCAACGCTCTACAGGAAACTGTGTAAATCACTGCAGAGCCACAAGAGCCGCTATGCAGTGGTAGGGCTGGCCCACCCGCCAATTAACGAATCTGCATTGTTTACAGCGATAGGCCAGGAGCTGTCCGTCCCAAAGAAGCCCGCCGGCACGTTTAGAAGCAGAGTCATTGAAGCCTTGGGATTTCTGGCCGCCTGCGACAAACGTGTTGTGCTGCTGATCGATGAGGCGCAGGCCATGCCCGAGAAGGCTCTTGAGGCGCTGCATTCGCTTTCAGAGCTCAAACATCAGCAAAGCAACCTGCTCAAGATAGCTCTTTTTGCGCAGCCGGAGCTGCATACGCTGCTTTCCAGACCGCGCCTTCACTTTCTGAACGAGCGTATGACGGCGACACATATGCTGCATCCGATCGCTGAAGAAAATGTATGGCATTACGTCAATTTGCGATTGCAGAAATGCAACGGACAAGGCGAATCACTATTTTCAGGCAATGCCGTGCGTTTGCTTGCCAGCGCCAGTCACGGTGTACCCCGACTCATCAATCTTCTGGCACACAAGGCGATGATGCTGGCATCGGCAGAGGGCGCCAATTTGATCGATGACCGGCATATGAGTGCTGCAATTAATGACACAGTTGCCGCCATGCAGTGTGCAAAGAGCAATCTAGCGTACTCCAGAGACAGCTTGCTGAATCGCATGAAGGCGATTGTCGGCAGTTCCTTTACTAAATAGCCGTGCACGATTGACACTGCATGCAACTAGTCGTGCGATGTCAGCACCAGAAAAACTTGTGATGTTGTATAGCTCCCCTGCTCCGATATAATCAGGCCCCGGCTACGGTGTCTGGGCCGAGCACAGGCGCCTGTATCACCAGCAAATACCAAGGAATAACCACATGCCAGACGATATCTGGGTCAAACTCAATGAAGAAGCCAGAACCCTTGTACAACGGGAACCTCTCCTCGCCAGCTATGTCTACGCGTGCATTCTGAACCACAATAGCCTTGGTTCCGCGCTGAGCTTTCTGCTGGCCAACAAATTGTCTGATGACGTCATGCCAGCCATCGCGGTACGAGAGCTCTTTGATGCCGCATACAGGGAGTCACCGGAAATCATAGTCAATGCTATTTATGACATGCAGGCAGTCTATGACAGAGACGCTGCTACCAATTCGTTTCTGCCGATCATTCTTTTCCTGAAAGGCTACCAGTCGATCCAAGTGCATCGTCTTGCGCATTTTCTCTGGAAGCGGGATCGCAAAGATCTAGCCTTGTTCATGCAAAGTCGCAACTCAGAAGTATTTGGTGTGGACATCCATCCGGCGTGCGTCATGGGCAAAGGCATTATGTTCGACCATGCCACCGGCATTGTGATTGGAGAAACCACAGTCATCGAGGACGATGTCTCCATCATGCAGTCCGTCACACTGGGAGGGACGGGAAATGAACAGGGTGACAGACACCCCAAAATTCGTTCAGGAGTACTCATTTCCACCGGAGCGAAGGTGCTGGGCAATATCGAGATTGGCGCAGGCGCAAAGGTAGGAGCGGGAAGCGTTGTACTCAATGACGTTCCTCCCTGTACTACAGTGGTTGGGGTCCCAGCACGCAAAGTAGGAAAGCCATGCTCCGATCCGGCACGCACAATGGATCAGAACGTCTTCAACGACCAGTCTGCGAATGGCCACGACTAGCGGGGCTTGTCATCTTTCCGTCACGCTGGAACGCGATACTGTGCACCGATTAACCAGCGGACACAGATCATGGGCGATAACTTCGTTAGACTCCGGAATTTGCTACCCGACGACAATGTTTTGCCGTCCGCGGAGCTAACGTCCCTTTTTCTGGACATTATTCACAACAATTCGGTAACGGCGCTGTTCCAACCCATCATAGATTTCAACAAGCAGTCGATCTTTGGTTATGAGTCGCTGATCCGCGGCCCCTCCGATAGTCTCTTGCATAATCCGATGATGTTATTCGACGTCGCCAGACGCGAGGGGAGACTTACCGATCTCGACCTGCTCTGCCGCAGAACCGGCATTAAAGGATTCAAAGATAAACGTCTTTCCGGAAAGCTATTTTTAAATACCACTCCTCAGGGGCTTTTGGAGCCCGGCTACAAGACTGGACTTACACTGGAGTTTCTGCAGGAAATTGGCCTGCGTCCTGAACACGTTGTAATAGAACTCACTGAACAGTATCCGATGAACGATTTGAGAATCATGGGAAACGCGCTGAGTCACTATCGCGAGATGGGTTTCGAAATTGCCATTGATGACCTCGGTGCGGGCTACTCGGGGTTACGTCGCTGGTCCGAGCTACGCCCTGAATATGTAAAGATAGACAGACACTTTATTCAGAATATTCACAGCGATTCTGTCAAGCAATCGTTTGTTCGCTCCATCGTCGATATCGCCAAAGAATTGAACTGCAAGGTTATCGCTGAAGGCATCGAGGGCCGAGAGGAAAGTCAAATACTCATGGAGATGGGCATTGCCTATGGTCAAGGTTACTTCTTTGCCAGACCAGAGGCTTCTCCTCCTTACACATTGCCAGAAGCCCTCTTTCGCTATTCCGGCAGAAAAATAATCCGCCATCAGTTCCTGCAATATCGCGAAGGAATAACCGACCTGCTAGTGCCGACTCCCCATCTAAATCCCTTCCACGCACTCGAAGACGCCTACCAATTATTTGTGAAGAATGAATCCTATACAGCGATTCCTATTGTTGATGATTTGCTAAGTCCCGTGGGACTTCTTCGAAGGAGCAAGCTACTCTCAACATTCTCGACGCAATTTGGCAGATCTCTACACGGCGCTAAGTCGGTACAGAATTTCATGGACAGCAGTATTGTTGTCGTCGAAAAAGACTGGAACATTGAACAAGTGAGCAACCTTGTTACTGACAATATGAAATCGCAAATCGAGGCAGATTTCATCATTGTTGAGCAGGGAAAGTACAGCGGCGTCGGCAAGGTACTCAGTCTTCTAAAAAAAATTACCGACCTGCAGATTCGCAATGCCCGCTACGCAAATCCTCTTACACTGCTTCCAGGCAACGTGCCCATTTATGAGTGCCTGGACCAGCTTATCAGCGAGCAAAAGAGTTTTTCGGTCGCCTACTGCGACATCGATAATTTCAAACCTTATAACGACGTCTATGGGTATGGCGAAGGCGACAAGGTGATCAAGCTGATTGCAGACATACTGCGCTGCGAAGTTGACACAAGCGAAGATTTTATTGGTCACGTTGGGGGCGACGATTTCATCATCATATTCTCCAGCGCAGACTGGACCGAGCGCTGCAACAGAATTCTCAATTCATTCAGCACGCAAATGCAAGACTTCTACACAGATGAAGATCGAAGTCGCGGCGGGATATTCTCGATCTCCCGCGAAGGCGACGAACGCTTTTTTCCAATTATGACGCTCTCAATCGGCGTGGTAACACCCAACACCAGCCAATTCATTTCACATCGTGATATCGCCATCATGGCCAGCCAAGCTAAACACAACGCAAAAAATATTCTAGGCAATAGCCTATTCATCGAACGGCGACAATCCTGACCTCGAGCGTCAAGATCATAAAATCAGCGAGAGCTCACTGTGGAGAGATTGCGAGACGAAAACCAATGAATGGCCGGCGCGCGCCAGGGTCTGCCGCCCCTCGTACGGCAGATCGTGCATTGTTTTCTGCATCGCTGAAAGCACCTCCACGCATCACCCAGAGTGCATCCTCGGATAAATTTTCGCGATCATCCGATGGGTCAAACGGCAATGGTTGGTAAGGGCTGCGCGTCCACTCCCAAACATTTCCGCTCATATCGCTGAGCCCGTAGACACACTCAGGACAATTGAAGCTTCCTACCGCCATCGTGGCCCTGCCGGAATAATTCGCCCTGTCCTTGCGCGGTTGATTACCCCATGGATAAATGCGCCCATCTGTCCCTCTCGCAGCTTTCTCCCACTGAGCTTCGTCAGGCAAAGTCAGTCGCCATCCCCTCTGCAATAGCGCTTTAATCGTAACAGGAGTTTGGGTGGATTCCTTGAGTTGCAACTCCAACCAGCGCGCGTAAGCCAATGCGTCTGTCCATGAAACATAACTTACTGGATGATTTGGAGCTCCTTGCATCGACATTGGATCGACTCGATAACCCGTGGCATCGACAAAAGCGCTGAATTGAGCAACGGTAACTTCATAACGAGAAATATAGAAAGCCGGAAGATCAACTGCACCTTGTCGACGGGCCTCCGACCAGCGCTCGTTCTCGAACGCCATTGGATCAAGCAGAGGATTGCTTCCCATTTGGAATGTACCAGCCGGCACTTCAACGAATCCAAGCATATTCTCGTTGGGAAGGTAAAAATTGAGTGCTGCAAACTCGACCGCTTTTTCTGGTGAAATCTGTGCTGTTGAATCTGCCTGCTGCGCCAGTGCTCCTGAACTCAGTATTTGCAGTGCAATCCCGCAAGTTATGCCGGCGGTTACAATGAAAGGCACTAATCCCAAAGTTGAAAGGCCAATTTTTAATGCTGAATAATAACCCATCGAAATATCAGACCTCTGCTTTCAACTCTTTTGGCCCGGCGGTGACCAGCACCACCTCTGCACTCCGCTACAGAGAACTTATCGTATTAGGACAGGCAAATTGCCAACCGTGCTCGCAAGCTCTTTTATTTAACTGATCTTCAGGCATGTCCATTAAATTTTGTCCCCCTTGTCTAAGTAACAACCTTAAATCGAAGGTCCTGGGGTCGGTGCGTGTCACAGTAGAAGAGTCCAAGAGATTCAGACAGCCAGCTTGAAATCGAAGCTCACAGGCGCGCGCGAAGTAATTCGAAGCTAGATCAGAATCAGTCGGAATAATTTTGCCTTCCGCATAATGAGCACCCAATTCATTGCAAGCCCATCCTGAGTTATCACTACAATATGTGGACTCCAGCAACAGAAGTCGATCACAGCCGTGGGTGCGATCTTCTGCGCACGCATTTTCCCAGAATGGCAGACTGTCCCCAACGTGACGCCCATCAGTTTTGCCGATCAACGTCATCGTAGCAAAGAATGCCACCCAGACAGCCATGTGAGCGAGGTTGGCTCTTCTGCTGGGTACAACTCCAAGGCCTATTCGCTCCAGGGCTGGCTTATCGCGCAATGATTGCACTGTCCTGTCAATCCATTGGACACTTAGGTTCAACAGGGGAACACAAAGCAATTTGTCGTAAAACGTAGGAGCACCGAATGAGCTCAGGATAGTGTAGAGGGCAAAAACCCCAACACCATATAGTATTCCAAAGATCAATTTGCCTGGTGGAGTTCGAGGTGATGTAGACGGGTCCGTCACCAGCAGATGCAGACCGAGAAATACAGCCGTCGGGATTTCTGAATCAAGAAAATAGGGTACTCCTGTCAGAGAATAGTAGAGTGCGCTCAAGCCGAAGAGCACGGCAGCGGCAGATGCTGATACTAGAGTGATTGAAAAGAAATACATCACTACAAGCCCGCCAAGGAAAAGGTAAGTATAGATTCCTGGAGCCAAGCTAAGTGTGGAAGCGATCTGAGGCCCCCACGTAATATCAGTGCTATTAGTTAGAATAAGAAATAGTGAGAAGAGCCCAAGGGTAAACGCAGACGGATTAAAGATGTGAGTACTCTTACCATCACGATTCCATCGGACGAACTCCTTTCCCAAGAAGCCAACCGCAATCATTAAAAACTGCAGATAGAACCAATCATCACGGAACCACATGAACAAATTGGTGCTGAATATAATTGGGAAAGGACCAAATCCAAGCAGATAATTTTCACGCCTAGACCAAGCCAATAGAATATCGAATGCATACGCAAAGAATATCTGCGAAATGAGCAACAAGGCATGCTCTTGCACAGGAGGCCAATGCCAACCCCAATAGGTGTATACCGATAGATGCACCATTGCCTGGATGTAATGCTGCGGCCGTGGTTTGGCCAGAACAAAGCTTTTTACAAATCCAGTCCGTTTAGAGCGCACGTACAAAACGATCAACCACAGAGCCAGCAAGAATGTTGCCAGCCAGAATGACCGCACAATTACGTCGTTGCTCTGCACACGAGGCAAAAATGAAATTAGAAAGAATGTAATCGTAAACGCCAGTGGAACGAGAAACAAACTTTGGCCAGTAAGTTTACGAACCGCTTCTTGATCAGACTGCTTTTCGGGGGCCCCTTTCCTTTTGGATTGTCCCCTAGAGCTTGATTTAGCCGGTAGCGATAGCATTACGTTTTCTCTACATAGACTGCATTGAGGGGCTGGATAATAAACCACCCCCTTTTTCAATTCAATTTGATTAACTTTTGGTGGGAAATTGGCAACTTAACTCAACGCTGGATTGGGCTGAAACCAAATCGTGCTTTCTTGGTTCTTTTGTACATGTCATGCTTATCGCTCGGAAAACTCTGTTAAACCACGAACAAACATACTGACGATAAATCAGGGAGCAACACGATATGATGAAACGTATTATTGGTTCGGCATGTATTCTAGCGAGTGTCGGCATTATATTCACAGCAACCGCTCAACAAGAAGCGCCAACACCGGAGCAGTTGGCAGTCAGTTCAACAGAGACCCGACAAGCGGTGTTCAAATTGCTTTCCTTCAACATGGGTACAATCAGCGGGATGGCTAGAGGGACTGTGGAGTTCGACGCCACCATAGCGGAGCGCAATGCGAATCGGATAGCTGAATTGGCACCTATGATTCCCGAGCTTTTTGCTGCGAGAGACACCAGAGGCTTCACTGTTGAAACAGAGGCACTGCCTATAATTTGGGATCGTATGGATGAATTCAACGAGAAGGCATCCAACCTGGTCACAGCAGCCAATGCCTTCGCGGAAATTGCTCGTTCAGGTGATAAAAACGCAACGGTAGCGGCTGTTCGAGCATTTGGTGGAGCGTGTGGTAACTGCCACGAAACTTTCAGGGAAGACAATTAATCGCTGAAAACCGCTAATTTTCCACTGTTAGTGCACAGCATAAATGTAAAAGGTTGCGCACTATACAGTGGGTTCAATTTTCAATTGCGACTACGCGTAAAGAAGGACGCAAGTGCTTGGCGATCTTCATCAGTCAACTTGCTTGTATTATGTTCAATGACTGACTCCATTTCTCCCCCAACGTACTCCCCGTCTGGCGTCATACCTACGAACAAGAAAAACGCAAAATCCTCCTTCGTCCAACCCGCCAGCGCGGCAGTATCAATTGCCTCCACGTGACCATCACTTAGCTCTGCACCACTAAACTCCCTCGGCCAGTTTGGAATCCCCAGCGCATTCCGCGGGGTATGACACTCGCCACAATGGCCTAGATTGCGTGCGAGATAAGCTCCACGCTCTAACTCTGGATCGTCGAAACTTTCCGATGATGGTTCTTGCAAATCAGCAAGGATGTTCCAACCGACCATCATCCAACTAGACAACCAAAATGGTGTTTCATGTTCAGGAACAACAGAACTAACTGGAGGCATACTCATTAGATATGCAGCAATATCAAGCACATCTGAATCTCTCAAGCCCGCATATGAACGATAGGGAAAAGCAGGAAAGTAAAACCCGCCACCCGGTGATCTCCCATGCTGCATCGCTAGTAAAAATTCCTTAGCGCTCCAAGCGCCAATTCCGGTGCGAATGTCAGGGGTTATGTTGGGGGCGTAAAAGATACCAAACTCAGATTCAATCGCCAAACCACCTGAAAGATGCAAAGTCTCCGCTGCGGCGTCTTGGTGACAACTAATACAACCACCAGCATTCACCAGATACTCACCACGCTTAATTGCGTCACTACCGGTTGGTAATTTGGATTCAGCGACGTTTGGAAACTGAAGCACGTAATAGGCCGCAGATAACAAAGAAATAGCCACGGATATAGAAACTAGGTAATTACGTAGCCGCATAGAGGTTTGTATCCATTCCTGGATCGTACATTTTTTCACTGAATTGATAGGCAGTCCCAATATTGCATTGGGAGAAATTTTAGTCAATTGACTGCATTGCTGAATTCCAGCAGGCCATGTGGGTTAATGCAGGCGTCAAAAGCGAGAATGTATAAGGAGGGTTTTGCCGGCCTTTCTGCAACCCCCAAAACAACAAAGCCCCAACCAGTTCTCTGGTTGGGGCTTGTGTATTTAAGAGCCTGACGATGTCCTACTCTCACATGGGGAAACCCCACACTACCATCGGCGCTGAGCACTTTCACTTCTGAGTTCGAGATGGGATCAGGTGGTTCACACTCGCTATGGTCGTCAGGCAATTCTGCTGTGATCAAAGCCTTGAGGCTAAGCTCACGAAAACGCTTTGACAATCGGGTGAATGAAGATTTTCTAGCAAGCGTTGCTGTTTCTTTAAGGTCATTAACACATGTCTCTTATTCAAAAGCCTGTGATTATATGGTCAAGCCTCACGTGCAATTAGTACTGGTTAGCTCAATGCATCGCTGCACTTACACACCCAGCCTATCAACGTCGTAGTCTTCAACGGCACTTTAGGAGGATCAAGTCCTCAGGGAGATCTCGTCTTGAGGGGGGCTTCCCGCTTAGATGCTTTCAGCGGTTATCCTGTCCGAACATAGCTACCGGGCAATGCCACTGGCGTGACAACCCGAACACCAGAGGTTCGTCCACTCCGGTCCTCTCGTACTAGGAGCAGCTCCTCTCAAATCTCCAACGCCCACGGCAGATAGGGAC
>JACCDH011353822.1_pt1 | contig 16026 bp, 13 predicted proteins | sample 7442481 | NCBI WGS metagenome assembly JACCDH01 (sample SAMN15323433, study PRJNA562643) | freshwater metagenome | isolation source: river surface water | place: USA:Blue River Watershed | collected 2017-08-15
AAGACGGAGAAGTAATTAGCTACGGTAAAATTTTTAGTGATGAACTTTCAGCACAAATTTTTGATGAATTATCAAACAAAATTAGCTGGATGAATGAAACAGTAATCATGTTTGGGAAAGCAATTACCACTAAAAGAAAAGTAGCGTTTTATGCTAATGAGGGCATTAGCTATACCTATTCGAAAATCACAAAGAATGCCCTGCAATGGTTGCCAGCATTAGAACAAGTAAAATTAACCATTGAGCAATATACTGGTCAAAAATACAATGCCTGCTTGTTAAATTATTACCATAATGGAAATGAGGGGATGGGATGGCATGCTGACAATGAAAAAGAAATCATTTCCCATAGTTCTATCGCCTCAGTTAGTATTGGTGCAAACAGAAGGTTTTCTTTTAAACACAAAATTTCTAAAGAAGTCATTTCAGTAATACTTGAAAACGGTTCATTAATTGAAATGAAAGGGGAACTACAACAATATTGGCTACATTCTTTGCCAAAATCATTAAAAGTTACAGCCCCTAGAATTAATTTAACTTTTAGACAAATGCATGCATTGTAAATGAAAAATAAGTTCAATAAGCTTGTAAAAAAAGAAAATCTGCCGTCTAAAATTTGCATTCATTGCAAACGACCCTTTACTTGGCGAAAAAAATGGGAACGGAATTGGGAGGAGGTAAAATATTGTAGTGAAGCCTGCAAAAAACTTCGTATTACGCAATAAAAACTTCGTGTTGCGCAATAATGCTTTACGTTGATAAATTGAATAGCTAGTTGGTGTCGCTACAAATAAAATCTATCGCTTCGATATTTTATTCATAGAAATTGACTTTTGTCTGGAACATTTAAACCTTTTAATAGCTGTACTTCTTTTAACAAGATGTTTTTGACTAACGCCACTATTTACTCTTTTACGCCATAAATTAAAACTACTCCGTTTTAGTTGTCCGCGCATTAATTTAATCGTATCGGCTTCAGATAAACCAAACTGAATTTGAATAGCTTCAAAAGGAGTCCTATCCTCCCAAGCCATTTCAATAACTCTATCTATATCTATTCTTTCCATTCAATTGGGATAATAATTTCGTTGGTTCTGCCAACAAATTGATAAGGTGCATTGTACCCTAAAAAACTATACTCACCTGTGGTGGTAATATTTTTTTCCTTTAATATTTGTAATAACTTTTCTTTATTTATTTCAATTTTTGTGTCATTGGCATATCCTGCAAAGCTAATACAAGCTACATACACAGGTTTGCTTTGCTCTATTCGAATAGTGGGATCGTTTGGTTTTGGCAATGCTTCGTTATTAAATTTTTCAGGCATTACAAAACTCATAGATGAGCCTTTTTCAGACATATTCATTCTAACAGGCGCTGTCATTGAAATGCTTTGTTTCTGTTCATTTCCCCCAAATATGTACCTAGCTAATTTTCGGAACCCATTGTTGGCCAAACCTTTATAGTCTGTCGCATTTGAAAAAATTGTGGCCATGGTCGCAGAAGGATAATAACGTATTTCAAACTGATCTTGCTTTAAAACAAGTCTATATTTTTGCTTTTCTGTTTTTACGGCATTTACGCTAATAAATGACTGAAAAACAAGGAATAAGGCAATAACTACGATACCAATAGTAACTACTTTCATGATGTTATTTATATGATAACAACCTGGAAGCCTAATTGTTTAATTACTTCATTCCAGCCTCACTTTTAAACTTAGTAAAGTACACTTTTAAATTTGACTCAGATTTGAATTTGGTAAAGAAAACCTTCCAATCAGCCTCGGACTTGAAATTAGTCCAGTACCAGATGCCTGAATAAGGTTTGGCTTCCGACTTAAATGTTGTTTCAAATACAATCATGTCAGCCTCCGACTTAAACTCGGTTACATATATTATTTTATCCGCCTCACTTTTAAATGAAGTTTTGAATATTTTTTGCGCAGAAACCGAGCCAGCTAGTAATAAGCAGCCTAATAAAGCAACTATTTTCATTTTCATTTATTTATTATTGATCGCATTATCCATTAGTTTGTTGAAAATGGGTGCTGCCACTGTTGCCCCAAAATGATTCGGCGCATTTGACTGGCACTTAATCATTACTAAACAAGCATAATTGGGATTTTCATTCACTGTAAATCCAACAAATGAAGCCATATATTGATTGTCTTTGTAGCCATTTTTATTGGCAACCAAGCCTGTACCTGTTTTTCCATATACAGTATAGTCAATATTAGCGCTAGCGCCAAACTGCCTGCTTGCAGTTCCATTTCTGCAAACTTCAAATAAAGCAGTATGCATTTGAGTTAAGGTTGAAGGATGGTTAAATAAAGTAGGGTCTTTTATTGCTACTCTTCTATAAAATTCAAAAATCTGCTTAGGTGTCAATTTAAGTCCATACCCAATGGTCCAGAAAAGTAAGCTTGATTTATCATTTGAAATATTGCTGATTTTCTCATTTCCAATATACCCTTGTAGTTTTTCAATGAAAAAGCTTGGCGATTGCTGTTTATAATATTGATTGGTCAATTTTGCTATACCCACATTAGAAGATGCTGCAATTACTTCTAAAACAGTGGCTGTTTTAATACCATGCATTTCTGCATCTCTAATTTTTTTCCCGTCAATTACTGTTACACCCCCTTCAATATTAACTGTATCGGTTAATTGTAAGCCAAAATTATCAATAAGAATTGCTGCAGCTATCGGATTCATTAATCCATTCGGTTCAATAGACACATTCATTAAATTGGTATCGATAATATACCCACCCTCCTTTTTTGAATAGCCCGAAGAAGAAACTATTTTGTTAGTAGTCAAATCCATGATGATAGCAAGTCCGCTTTCTGCTTTTTGTTCTTGTAAGGCAGCAAACAATGTCTTTTCATAGAAGGATTGAAGCTTATTGCCTCTAAATTGTGCTTGGCTATTTACTGCAATTAGTAACAGAAATGCAAAAAAATATTTCATAAAAATTATTTAATCGTTTTGTAAAAATTTAGGCTTCTTCGTCCTCCATGTCGTCTGGTGCTTCAGGAAGTTCAAGTGTTTTGATGGGCTGAATGGCACTTCCAGCGATACCCTTAATTGAATTGTACATAAAGTTGGTGTTTAAAAGTACTTTTTCTATTTGCTTTTCTCTTTTTTTCCAATGTCCCATAATGGATCTTTTCTCGGAAATTAAATCTGCTTGCATTTGTGTAAAACCTTCTACAATGGCCTCCACTTGTAATCTAAATTCATTGCTGGTTAAAAAATCGTATAACATAAGTGTCTTTTCCCCTTTATTTTCCTGAGAAGCAGCCACTAAACTTAGTTGAACTACGGTTTCCCTTAGCACAAAACAAAGGCCTTTAAATTCTTCAAAAGAGCAAACCCAAATACCCTCTACCATGCCCATTCTTTCCATTCCCTTAGGGAAAGCATCGGTCACCAACACGCCTATATTGGCACTTTTTGCCCTAATATCGTCCCTTAATTTCTCAAGCCATTTAGGCTCAAAGTTTTTAGTTCTTTTACTTTCGTAATAAATGGTTCCACAGTTTTGTGTGGTTCTTGTGTGTACAATTTGAATGCAATCTGCACCTCTATCCCCTTTTTTAATTTCACTAATAGTATCTAGGGGAAAATTAGACATCAACCATTCTTCTATTGCCAACTCTTGAACCTCTCCTTGAAGCTGCACAGAGCCCTGCTCTTGTTTACGCTTCATTTCCTCGGTCAAACGCTTTTGATCGTCTAATTGCTTTTGCAATTCTGCAACGATTAACTCATTTTTATCATGCTCGGCTTTTCGGATACGCTCTTTCTCTTCATTTAGCTTTGTATTTAATAATTTTGCACTTTCCGCTTCTATGGCCTCTTTTAATTCTGCTTTTTCTCTTTTTATTTGCTCAATTTCAGCCTTAGCCCTATTAAGGTCTTTCACTTGTGCTGATTTCTCTTGCAATTCTTTTTCTATGAGGGCGATGCGTTCCGATTGCTCTTCTTGAAGTTGCGTTTTTATTTGTTTTTCAAACTTTTCCTTTTCTAATTTAACAGCAACAGACAACTTTTCAGCTACCAATGATTCTTGGTTTTGCTTTAGGGTTTCAATTTCCTGTTTCTGTTTTTCAAGCTTATCTAGTTCATCCTGGTATTTCTTTTTTTCTTCAACCCACTTGGCATTGTACTTTTTTTTAAACTCCTCCTCTAAATTGTGGGCAATGACACTATTTACGTCAATTTCTTGACCACAATTTGGACAGGTAATTTTAGTTTCATTCGACATCAAAAACGTATTTTATTTATTAAAAATATGACAGTTTAGTGATATAAAGCTTGTATAGTTTTACCCAATTGGCCCCTAGCTAAAATAGTAGCCATTTTCCATAATGACGGCCTATGTTAAAGTTTATATAATGCACTGATAATTACCATAATTGCCCTTAAATTGCCTCCAAAATTAAGTTTTCGATGAGGTCCAATCTCTTTATTTATATTGTCATTGCATGGACCAGTATTTGCCTTATTGGGTTAATTTACCAATATGTAAAAGAGGCAGCTGGAGTAGTTCCTAAAAAATTAAATACTCCTTATACAACCCTAATTGAAGAAGTAGTAAAATGGTCGGGCAGTATTTTAAGACAAGCCTCAATTAAATTTTACCCCCATTACGAAGTCTCCTATTATAAAAGCAAAACTAAACTAGGGTGTTACTTTTCAAGCCAGAAAAAAATTGTGATATATCCCAAAAGCCATTCTTCAGAGGAAGCTGAAAAAATAAAAACAATCGTTCACACTACATTGCATGAAATTTGTCATTATATGCAACATATGAAAAATAAGGATTTTAAATATTACTCTATTTATAGTAAAAAGCGCGGGTATCATAAAAACCCTTTTGAAATTGAAGCAAATGAATTTGCAACAAAAAATTTAAATGAATGTCTTGCACACCTAATCCAAAAGCGGGTACTTGTATAATGCACAAATAAAGCGCTACTTCCCCAATAAAATGGGAAGAATATAATTCTGAGATATCATTTTATTTGCTACATTGTGGTTATAATTTATTTATTATGTTACTAGCTAGTCCATTTACCGGCGCTGCAATAAGTATTATACTTGTTCTTTCCATGATCATATTTGCCGTATTTTTGATTCCAGTAATTCTCTATTTTATTGAGCTACAAAACACCTTAAAAGCAGTAAGTGTGGAAAATAGAAAAATGAGACCAGGCCAGGTTTGGTTATTATTCATTCCTTTATTTTCAATTTATTGGATTTTTGAAGTTGTCAATAAAATGGCAGATTCCCTAAAAGCTGAATTTGCTAGCAGAAAGATAGAAGTAAATGAAGAAAGACCTGGCTATCCTATTGGCATTGCTTACGCCATCATTGGCGTAATTTCCGCCTTCGTAAAATTAGTTTCAAAAATACTAGACTTCCCCACTGTGGAAGATAGTATCATTACCGTTATATTAGGCCTTGTCTCCTTTGTTTTATGGATACTTTACTGGGTAAAAATTAGTGGTTACCGCAAAATGCTTGTGGCCGATTCATTAAAAAATAGCAGCCTGCAGTCATAACAAGAAACCTAATTGATATTTATAGTTATTTACAATTTGCAGCAATAAACTGATCTGTACCTGGATAGTTTTTTGCCTTTGCTTGCTGCAAAGCAATACAGGCCTGCTCCTTTTTACCCAAGCTAATTAAACTCATGGCTTTATAAAACTCCGACTTGCCTGTATTTTCAGTAGGTAAACTAATGGCTTGATCAAAATAGATGATTGCTTTGTCAAACTGCTTGTCAGAGTATAAACAAATACCTATATTTTCTAAATGGGTATAATTATTTCTGTCCTCAGCGGAAGCTTGCATGTAATATTGTGCCGCCAATTTATAATTGCCTTTCGTAAAAGCTTGCATGCCTTTTGCACTATAATTGGTGGAAAGGGCCACAACGTTTTGAGCACCAGACTGTGCCAACAAATCAATCAGCTTCTTAAATACAGCAGTGTCTTTGGGGAATTGCTTAATAGCACTGTCAAATAATTGAAGGGTTAGGGCATTTGATGGTCCGAGTAATTCCAACCTTCCCATTAAATATTGATTCCATGCTTCAGCATGATTTCTGTATTTTACATAAGTTGTAAATGCCTTGTTAATCCCAGCCGTATCCTTTTTACGGGAAGCAGCAAAAATCGCATTTTTATAGTAGCTGGTAGCCCTAGGCCAATTGTAAAATGCACGATTTGCATAAAAGTTAACGCTATCGAAGTTATTTTTAGAGGCATATACCGCGGTTTTAATAAAATCGGTATAATATAAATAGGGATTGATTTTTTCAGAAGCATTCAGCAAGGCCAAGGCTTCATCATACATTTTATCTCTATAATAATACCTTGCCACTAAAGCTGGAATAGGCAGGGTGGAAGTGGACAAATTAGGAATGGAAGGAAAGGCATCCTTTACCTCATCCAAAGGCAATTTAGGATCTGCATCTATTTCGCCCATTACATATTTTTGCACTTTTAGTGAACGATATACTTGAATATTGATAAATAAAGTTGGTAGGATTAACACAAAGGCAAATGGGATAAAAACAGAAGCTATCTTTTTGCTGAGTTGAGTAAAAAATGGATTGAATCCGCTATTGTTAGCAGAAGTATTCAATAAAGAAAAAGGTGTAAACAACAAAGCTGCTGTTAGTGCAAACATAGTTTGCATGGAAGTACGCTCGGTGGGGAAGTTTAAAAATGCATCCACAACATAGCAGGTAATCGCTAAAAAGGAAATAGTAGCTATCAATTTATACTCCTTTAAGTTTTCATTGCGCCATACAGCAATGGTAAACAACAACAATAATAAAAACATAAAGGCATAAAGCCCTCCTCCAATAAATCCGAGGTCGGCGAAGGTTTCAATAAAATCGTTATGACAATGGTAAGGCACAAACAAGTCGTTGGTCACCTCTTTTTCATAAGGAATAGAAGCCAACTTCCAATTGCCATACCCCCCTCCTAATATTGGATGTTTTAAGGAATAATCAATGGCTCCCGACCATAAGTGTAAACGATCACTGCCTTTTTCAATAGAAATATCTCCAAGTCTTTTAGTAACGGTACCATACCCCCCTTCCGCTTCTTGCAACTTTAAGGCGTTGTCTAATATCATATTCGAAAAGAAAAATGCAATCACTGTAGGAACAACAAAATACATTAATTGCTTAAGGATAGAAATTGGGCTTGACTTCGCTTTTAACTTAAAAAAGATACTGGTAATGATATAAATAGATAGTATTAAAATTAAACCAACAAAAGTGGACCTGGTATTTAAAATAAACAAAGCGATTAACCCCACAAATAAAGCAATGCCCCCTAAAACCTTGCCGCCAAGTTTTGCTTTATTCATATAATACACGGCGAAAGGAAATTTAATCAATAAGGAAGCCGCCATTACGTTTTTATTGCCATTCCTGCCCATTAAACTAATAATTAAGCTGTCCAATGTCATTTCCCCTTGTTTCGCAACGAATCCTTTTATCACTTCCATAGAATCTGATAGCAATGTCAAGGACACCAACAATGCAACCGACTGAAAAAGGCTTTGAAGGTCTTTTTTATAAAACAGTATAGAAAGATTAATAAAAATTAAAAATGTACTTACCAATCGCGCTAAACAGACCAAGGCCTCGGTTGGATTAATGGCATAAAAATAGGAGGCCAACGCCCAAATCAAGAAGAATAAATAAACAAGGGCAAACTTAATTTTAAAAACACCCGCAATAGCTTCTTTGAATCTAGCATAATTTTTGGCAATGTAACCCAGCACTGCAAAATCAATTACACTTACATAAATCCATTGTGCACCCATTACATCTGCTCCATCGAAATCGGGAATAAAATGTACGATTAAATAAAGGGCAACTATAAAATTGACAAGGAAATTGGATTCTTTCTTCATTGGGTAAATTTAATAAAAATGCGCTAATTAATCACTTTGCGCTATTGCATTATAAATGTCTCATGCATTTCAGGAACAATCACTTCCTTAAAGCCCTTTTTACGCAAACGTTCCGCGAAATGATCCTGCACTTCGGCCTCCCCATGCACCACATAAATTTGCTTTACTGCTTCCGTATTTTGGCAAGCCAAAAACTGCATTAAATCCTCATAGTCTCCATGTGCACTCATACTTCGAATGGAACCCACTTTAGCAATTACCGGATAAACCTCACTATAAATTTTTACTTCTTTTTGGCCATTCATTAAGCGTCCTCCTAAGGAGTGAGGCTCACAGTAGCCTGCTAATAAGATAGCTGCTTTGGGATTGCCAATATTATTTTTAATATGGTGCTTCACCCTCCCGGCATCCGCCATTCCAGAGGCAGAAATAATCACTTTTGGATGCAAATCTTCATTCAAAGCCTTGCTCTCCTCTACACTTTTTATATAGCGCAACCCTTCAAAATCAAAAGGGTCATCGTCAATTTCTAAAATATGTTGTATGGTTTTATTAAAATATTTAGGAAAGGACTTCACTACATCGGTGGCTTCGATACTTAAAGGACTATCCACATATACAGGAACATGCGGCAACCTTCTTTCTAAAGACAATTGATTTAACTCAAATAAAATTTCTTGCGTACGTCCCACACTAAATGCTGGAATAATTAAGTTCCCTTTATTTTCTACGCAGGTTGTTTGAATCCAATGTAATAAATCGTCGGGGGTAGTATGGATTAAATCATGTAACCTATCTCCATAAGTACTTTCAATAATAATAAAATCGGCAGGAGGGAAAACGGCAGGGGACCTTAAAATCATATCACGATACCTTCCTACATCTCCACTAAATGTGAGTGTTTTTGTTTCACCTGCTTCTTTGATTTTTAAATTCACAGCAGCACTGCCAATAATATGTCCTGCGTCCGTATATAAAAGTTCAACTGAATTTGAAATTTTTGTAGGCGTATTGTATTCAACCACCGTTAATAAAGGCAATACTAATGCTACATCCTCTATATCATATAAAGGTTCAATGGGCGGCAGCCCTTGTTTTGCTCTACGTTTATTGCCAAATTTTGCATCATCACGCTGAATCATAGCCGAATCCTCTAACAATATTTCAGTTAAGGCCTTGGTGGCAGGGGTACAATAAATATTGCCCTTAAAACCTTCTTTTGCCAATTTTGGCAATAAGCCTGTATGGTCAATATGAGCGTGTGATAAAATTACATAGTTTAAGGTTGCTGCATCAAAACCAAAATTCGCATTCATCCCATCGGTATCTCGCCCCATTCCTTGAAACATTCCGCAGTCTAATAAAAACTTTTCTCCATTATCCAAGGCCACTAAATGTTTTGATCCTGTAACAGTACGTGCAGCTCCGTGAAAACTTATTTTCATTGTAAATTATTATACGACTAAGATACTGATTAAGCCTAACAATAAAACAAAGGAATATGAATAGTGCAAATGATTATAGTGCAATGGTGGCTACTATATAATCGGCGATTAAAATTAAAATACAACTTACTACTACCGACCTAGTGCCCGCTTTACCAATTTCTAAAGCCCCTCCTTTCACATAGTACCCAAAATACGCAGGAACAGTGCTAATGATGAAAGCGAAAATAAATGACTTGTAAAATGCAATATTTATGTAGTCGGTATTCACCCCTTTTCGAATTCCATTTAAATATACTTCATTCGGAATGGCACCGGACCAACCTCCCACCAAGTATCCACCCCAAATACCAATCACCGCACAAATACCCACAAGCAAGGGTACCATGGTAAAAGCACCTAAAATTTTAGGGAGTATTAAATAATTTTTAGAGTTGATTCCGATAATTTCTAATGCATCAATTTGTTCGGTAGTGCGCATATTTCCCAATTCGCTGGCAATTTTACTTCCCACTACACCGGCCAACACAATGGATAAAAAAGTAGGCGCAAATTCTAATATCATTCCGTCTCTTACAATAATTCCAATGGTAGATAAGGGTACCAAAGGACTTACCAATTGCGCTGCAGTTTGAACCGTCATTACTGCCCCAAGAAAAAAGGAAATGATCACAACAATAGGCAGGGAGCCGACTCCAATATCATAACATTGCTTGATGTATTCTTTCCAAAACATCCTTTTATTGTCTGTTTTGGTGAACATCCCTTTTAACATTAAAAGGTATTTGCCAAAATGCGTGAAAAAATTCATACAGTAAAGTTAATGAATTTCTATTGCTTACGCTTTTTCATACGATTCCACCAACTTGTTCTTTGCACTTCAGCTGCGGTATCGATTCTTGTTTTTAATTGAGCATCCACCACTGAAACAGTGGCCATATTAATAATATTGCGTACATCTGATCCCAACTGTAATACATTCACTGGCTTTTTCAGGCCTAATAAAATAGGACCAATAATGTCAACACCCCCAACTTCTTTCAATAAATGATATGATATATTACCTGCTGTTAAATTAGGGAAGATCAAGACATTTACATCCGCATCCACTAAATCACTAAAAGGATAATTATCCCTTAAAATTTCCTTATTAAATGCCAACATCCCTTGCATTTCACCATCCACAATTAAGTTGGGATTTTTTTGCTTAACGATTCTAGTAGCTTCAGCCATTTTCCTAGCTTCAGGCGTATCACTACTTCCAAAATTGGAGTAACTCAACATTGCAACTCTTGGTACCATATTAAAATTGCGTACTTCTTTCGCGACTAACAAAGTGATGTCTGCGATTTCCTCCGCTGTTGGGTTTACATTGACTGTTGTATCCGCTAAAAATAAAGGGCCTTTTTTAGTAAGCAATAAATACATGCCCGCAATTTTACTTCCATTTTCTTCTACCCCAATGGTTTGTAGCGCTGGCTTAATCCCATCGGCATAATTACGGGTTAATCCAGACAACATTGCATCCGCTTCCCCTGTTTCCACCATCATGGCACCGAAATAATTTTGGGTACGCATTAATTTTAAGCTCTCATATTTATTAACGCCCTTTCTTTGTCTTTTTTGAAATAAAAGAGATCCAAAAAATTCACGCTTTGACTCCATAGCATCACTACGTACATCAATAATAGGAAGGTCGCTAATGTCAATATTGTTGGCCTCCGCAATGGCATTGATTCTGGCTTCATTTCCCAATAAAATTGGATAAGCAATACCGTCATCATATACAATACTTGCCGCTTTTAATACTTTGGTATTTTCAGCATCAGAAAATACTAAACGCTTAGGATCACGTCTGGCTTTATTACTAATTAAACGCATTAATTGATTGTCTAATCCTAATCGTTTATTTAATTGTAAAACATAGTTATCCCAATTACCAATGGATAATTGTGCAACACCTGAATCTATTGCCGCTTTTGCAACCGCAGGTGCCAGTGTACTTAATAATCTTGGATCCAAGGGCTTTGGTATAATATATTCACTTCCAAAACATAAATTATGTTGGTTGTAGGCCATGTTTACAATATCAGGCACCGCTGTTTTTGCTAATTCAGCAAGGGCTTTTACCGCTGCTAATTTCATTGCCTCATTAATTTGCTTTGCGCGCACATCCAATGCTCCTCTAAAAATATAAGGGAAGCCCAATACATTGTTCACCTGATTAGGATAGTCAGATCGGCCTGTTGCCATAATGATATCCTTACGCGCTGAAGAAGCTGCTTCATATCCAATTTCTGGATCAGGATTGGCTAATGCAAAAACAATAGGATTTTTTGGCATGGATTGCACCATTTCCGGTGTCACTACATTGCCCACACTTAACCCTAAAAATACATCGGCCGTTTTGAACGCTTGTTGCAAAGTGATGGTACTTGATTTAACAGCAAATAATTTTCTATCTTCTCCTAAATCAGTTCGACCGGTATGCAATACGCCATCCTTATCAAACAAAGTAAAGTTTTCATATTTCGCACCTAAGGCAATGTATAGTTTTATACAAGCCATTGCTGCAGCGCCGGCACCACTTACCACAAACTTAGCTTTGTCAATTTTCTTTTTTTGTAATTCCAATGCATTCAATAAAGCGGCACTACTAATAATTGCCGTTCCATGCTGATCATCGTGCATGACTGGAATATTCATTTGCTCCTTTAGCTTTTGCTCAATGTAAAAACATTCAGGTGCTTTAATATCTTCTAAATTAATCCCCCCGAAAGTAGGTTCTAAGGATTTTACAATTTGTACAAATTTGTCAGGATCAGTTTCATTAATCTCTATATCAAATACATCAATGTCTGCAAAAATTTTAAACAAAACTGCCTTCCCTTCCATCACTGGTTTACTTGCTTCAGGTCCAATATTTCCTAACCCCAGTACAGCAGTTCCATTGGTAATTACTCCCACTAAATTTCCTTTAGCAGTATATTTATATACGTCGGAGGGGTTGTTATGAATTTCAGTACAAGGAATCGCCACGCCGGGACTATAGGCCAGGGATAAATCCTTTTGTGTTTTTGTTTCTTTGGTAGGAATTACCTCTATTTTACCAGGTCGGCCACTAGCGTGGTACTCAAGGGCTTGATCTTTACGAAGGTTCTCTTTATTAGACATGTAATAGATTTATAACAAATGTTAGTTTAAGCGCAATACAAAGCTACTGAATAAATTGAAAAGCAGGTATTTTGAAATGTAATAGATTGATTATTAATGGATAGTATATAGTACTCTATTCATTGAACAAGCTCATCCCAAGCCAGGCCATCATTCCTACTCCATGGGCGATTGCCTCTTCATCCACTTTAAAAACGGGTGTATGTACATTATGAATGGCATCTATGGCTTCATTGCGAACGCCTAAACGGAAAAAGCAACCTGGGATTACTTGGGAATAGTAGCCAAAATCCTCTGCTCCCATTCTCAGTTCGGTTTCTTCGACATTTTCTGCCCCCATATATTGGTCGGCTAATTTCCAAGCTGCTTCGGTAATCACTGGATCGTTGTCCACGGTAGGATAACCGACATCCACTCTAAAATCAATTTCAGCACCAGTTGCAATGGCTAATCCTTTGGCTTGCTCCATCATTAATTCATGTGCTTTAAAACGCCAAACTTCATCCATGGCCCTGAATGTCCCCATTAATTTTACTTCGCTTGGAATTACATTGGTCGTATGGCCTCCTTGAATAGAACAGATAGACAAAACTGAAGGATTTTGAGGATGCCTATTGCGGGAAATAATGGTTTGCAAGCTGGTAATTAATTGCGCTGCAACCAAAACCGTATCCACCGTTTGATGTGGGGTTGCAGCATGACCTCCCGGCCCTTTTATACTTACATATAATTCATCGGCACTTGCCATTACCCGTCCTTTTCTAAAACTTAATTTTCCAAAAGGCAAACCAGGATGCACGTGCAAACCAATGATACCTTGTGGTACCGGGTTTTGCAATGCACCATCTCGAATCATATAACTTGCCCCTCCAGGATTTTTTTCTTCCCCTGGTTGAAATAATAATTTTATGGTTCCTTCCAATTCATCACGTAAACTCCATAAAATTTTTGCCGCCCCTAATAAAATCGTAGTGTGTACGTCATGCCCACAAGCATGCATTACACCATCATTTTTTGATTTATAGGCTATATCATTTTCTTCTTGAATTGGTAATGCATCCATATCGGCACGCAAAGCAATTACCCGCTTACTTGGATTTTTTCCTTCAATAATACCCAGTACACCAGTTGTAGCAATAACGGTGAAAGGGATCCCTATTTTGGTAAGCTGCGCTTGCACATATTTGCAAGTTTCAAATTCCTGATAACTTAATTCAGGATGTGCATGTAAATGTCTGCGAATAGCAATGTTTTCTTCCTGCCCTTGAGCAGCCAATGTTTTTATTTTATTTAATAACATATACCTAGCACAAATAAATGAATGAATGATTTGTTTTTAAAAAGGGCAACAATTAAAGTTACCAATTAATAATTGCTTTTTAAATTCTGTGTATGCGCGCCAGTCACAATAGAAACACCTGCACTACATCCAATACGCGTAGCCCCAGCATCAATCATTTGCTTTGCCGTTGCGTAATCCCTGATACCACCGGAAGCTTTTATTTTCACTGCTTCAGGCAAATGCTTTCTGAATAGCTCAACTGCTTCAACACTCGCCCCTTTTTCGGCATAGCCAGTGGATGTTTTTAAAAAATCAATGCCGGCTATTCCATAAATATCACAACACTTAATAATTTCCTCATTGGTCAACACACCGGACTCAATGATTATTTTGACTGCCTTTCCCTTTGACCTGATAATAGGAAGTATATGATTGATTTCGTCCGCAATAGCAGACCAGTCGCCATTTTTAATGGCTGAAATATTAGCAACAACGTCTAGCTCATCGGCTCCGTCCACCATGGCTAAAATAATTTCAGCAATTTTAGCTTCTGTAGCACTATACCCAAACGGGAAACCAATTACAGTTGCCACTTTAACTTCCGATCCTGCTACTTGCTCCTTGGCTAGTTGTACAAAATTGGGTGGCACACAAACTGCTGCAAAATCATACTGTTTTGCTTCGGCACACAATTTTTCAATATCCGAAACCAAACAGGTTGGTTTTAATATAGTGTGATCAATGTATTTATTAATGGGCATCATTGGAGTAGAAATTTATTTGAAGTACTAAACAGCTTCTTTTCCGTGACATGCTTTATACTTTTTACCACTTCCACAAGGACAAGGATCGTTACGTCCAATTTTTGGACCTACTGTGATAGGTGCTTGTTTTTGTTCGCTTGGATCATGGTATTGCTTTTCACCTACCCCCTCTTCTGTTCTTCCAACATTTAACTTACTTAAATCAGTTTTTTGTTGACGACCTTCTCTTACCCCTTGTTCAATAGGCAAATGTACATGGCATAAAAACTGCACCAATTTATGATTGATTTCAACATCCATTTTACGGAACAATTCAAATGCTTCCATTTTATAAATTACTAATGGATCTTTTTGTTCGTAGGTGGCTGTTTGTACTGATTGCTTCAAATCATCCATCGCACGTAAATGCTCTTTCCATGCATCATCAATTAAACTTAAAGAAATGGATTTTTCAGCTTGTGTAACCAAGGTTTGACCGCCTGTACTCACATTCTTATCTAAATTCACCAATACATTGTATGCGATTTTTCCATCGCCTACTGGCACAATCACATTTTCGATATGATTTCCTTGTTCTAAACGAATCTTTTTGAATACAGGAATACTTTCCTGCATGATGTCGTTTTTCTTATATTCATAATGTGTAATGGCTTCCTGATACACTTTTTCTACTAACTCATTTTCAGCGATACCGGCAAATTCCTCGGCAGTGATTTTTGAATCAAATCCACCACTCACAATTAAGTTTAATTTAAAGTCCTCGTAACTGCCTGCTGATTTATTTGCTAATACAATATTTTCAATCACTTGATAAAATGCATTGTCAATGTCTAATGCTAAACGTTCTCCAAACAAAGCGTGATTACGTTTTTTGTAAATCACCGTTCTTTGTTTATTCATAACGTCGTCATATTCTAATAAACGCTTTCTGATACCAAAGTTATTTTCCTCCACTTTCTTTTGTGCACGTTCAATGGACTTGGTGATCATACTGTGTTGAATTACTTCCCCTTCCTTATACCCTGCGAAGTCCATTACTTTTGCAATACGTTCACTTCCAAACATGCGCATTAAATCGTCTTCCAAGGAAACAAAAAATTGAGAAGAACCCGGATCCCCCTGACGTCCAGCACGCCCTCTTAACTGCCTATCGACACGTCTTGACTCGTGACGTTCTGTTCCTAATATCGCTAAACCTCCAGCTGCTTTTACTTCTGGACTTAATTTAATATCCGTTCCACGACCAGCCATATTGGTGGCAATAGTCACTGCACCAGTTAAACCTGCTTCAGCAACCACTTGTGCTTCACGCGCATGTTGTTTTGCGTTCAATACATTGTGCGGAATATTTTTTTGACGAAGCATTCTACTTAACAATTCACTTACTTCCACCGAAGTCGTACCCACTA
>JACCDH010076084.1_pt1 | contig 16023 bp, 12 predicted proteins | sample 7442481 | NCBI WGS metagenome assembly JACCDH01 (sample SAMN15323433, study PRJNA562643) | freshwater metagenome | isolation source: river surface water | place: USA:Blue River Watershed | collected 2017-08-15
GTTGCGATACTGGATCATCCGGGTAACGTAACTTATCCAAGTTATTGGCATGCCCGTGGTTACGGTCTTTTTGCAGTTAACCCCTTGGGCCTGAATGTGTTTACGAATGGGAAAACTTCTTTAAATTATACCTTAACCAAAGGGGACTCAATTACCTTTCGTTATCGTACTATTATTGCCGATCGTGATTTATCAAAAACTGAGTTAGATGCTGCGCAAGCTAAATTTGCGCGTGAGGTTAAATAATTCGTAATTCAAGAAAATCCTTGTATTTTTGTCAAGCATTGGGGCCATTCGTGGCCCTATTTTCTTTTAAATTATGAAGTTACAATTTCTAGGAGCTGCCAAACAGGTTACAGGATCGATGTTTTTGTTGGAGCTTGAAGATGGTTATAAAATACTCATTGATTGCGGGACTGACATGGAGCGATCCATTGATTTTGAGGTTCCCTACGAGCCTGCTCCCTTTTTCCCTTTTGATCCTTCCTTAATTAATTTGGTTGTATTAACCCATGCTCATATTGATCATTCGGGTAACATTCCGATGCTTTACCGAGAAGGATATGAGGGCCAGGTACTTTGTACGCCTCCTACGGCCGAATTAGCTGCACTTTTGTTGATGGATTCAGCCAACCTACACATGCGAAAATTGCGTGCAGCACAAGGAGAAAGTAGAAAGAAGCATAAACAAATGGATCGATTATTACGTCGGGGTGATTTGTATTTGCAAAAAGACGTGGAGGATTCCATGGGGAATTTCGTCACACTTCAGTTCAATAAGAAATTTGTGGTTAAGCCTGGACTCGAACTAACATTCATTCCTGCTGGTCACCTTTTAGGTGCAGCTCACCTATATTTTTCTGTTACTGAGGGAACAGAGACGAAGACTATCGGCTTTAGTGGGGACATTGGTCGCTATAACTATCCTTTGCACATCGATCCATACCCGATGCCTGCATGTGATTATTTGGTCTGTGAGAGTACTTATGGAAATCGTGTTCATGAGGACAAAGTAGAGCCAATCGATGCACTAGCCAAAATCATTAAGGAAACATGTCTAGATAAACCTGGTCGTTTGATTATTCCAGCCTTTTCAGTTGGACGTACGCAGGCCGTTTTATATACTTTAAATCGCTTAATTGAAGAACGAGGTTTCCCTGCCATCCGTGTATTTACGGATAGCCCCATGGGTAAGAGTTCAACTCGTATTTATTCAAAGTATTTAGCATATTTGAATCCAGAAGCTCGTGCATTCCAGAAAGAATACGATGACTTATTTGATGTTGAAAATCTGGTCTTTTTGCAAAGTGAGAAAGAATCGCGTGCTATTCGCAATTACCATGAGCCTTGTATTATTATTTCTTCTTCCGGAATGATTTCTGGGGGACGTGTTGAGCAACATATTGCTGATAATATCTCCAATAGTTATTCAACGATCTTATTAATTGGGTATGCTGCGGAAGGAACCTTAGGCCGACAATTGATGGAGGGTACGGAAATGATTCGCGTAAAAGATCGTGAATATCGAGTGAATGCTCAGATTCGTAAAATTGATGTGTTTTCTGGACATGCCGATCAAAAAGGTTTGTTGAAATTTATTGCCAATCAAAAACCGGAACATTTAAAAACTGTGTTTTTATCACACGGCGAAGAAGAAAGTATGCTCGAATTTAGAGATGAAATTAGACGTTTAGGTTTTTCAAACGTTATTTTACCCGAGAAGTCAGAGACTTTCACACTTTAATCTTTAATTTTGCACTTGTAATTTTATAAATAGCATGAGAACATTATTAGAATTTGAAAAGCCTATCGCGGAGTTAGAGGATAAATTGATCGAGATGCGCAAATTGGCATTAGATAATAATGTAGACGTTTCCGGTGCTGTTGAATCCCTAACTGAAAAAATTTTAGAATTGAAAAAAGAAACCTTTGCTAATTTGACTCGTTGGCAACGTGTTCAATTATCTCGTCACCCCGACCGGCCATATACTTTTGATTACATCGAGAAGATATGTACAGAGTTTATTGAAATTCATGGTGACCGAAACGTGGCGGATGATAAAGCGATGGTAGGTGGTTTTGGTAATATTGATGATGAGTATTCGGTCATGTTTATAGGCCAACAAAAAGGACGTAATACGAAACAACGCCAATTACGTAATTTTGGTATGCCAAATCCAGAAGGATATCGTAAGGCATTACGCCTAATGAAAATGGCTGAGAAATTTAATAAACCTATTGTTTGTCTCATTGACACACCGGGAGCATTTCCAGGTTTAGAGGCAGAGGAAAGGGGTCAAGGAGAAGCAATTGCGCGTAATATTCGCGATATGTTTATGTTAAAAGTACCTGTAATTTGTATCATCATCGGTGAAGGGGCTTCTGGAGGAGCTCTTGGAATTGCTGTTGGTGACAAAGTACTCATGATGGAAAATACCTGGTATTCGGTAATTTCACCAGAATCTTGTTCGTCCATTTTATGGCGTAGTTGGAATTATAAAGAGCAAGCTGCAGAAGCCTTAAAATTAACGGCAGATGATATGCTTTCGAATCGTTTAATTGATGGAATTATTCCTGAGCCATTAGGTGGAGCTCATTTGGATCCTACTGCAGCGGCTGCTATTGTAAAGGCAGTAATTAAAGATGAATTAGCAAAATTAGCTAAAATAAACCCACAGGAGCGTATCATGGCCCGCATCGAGAAATTCGGTCAAATGGGTGTAGTTGTTGAATAATTATGGCAAAGCCTCATGCGCTCGTCTTTGATTTAGGTAATGTATTGTTGCCTATTGATTTAGATAAGACTTTTGAGGCTTTTGCTCTTTTATCATCACGCTTTGATGCAGCAGAAATCAAGCAACTTACACTTCAAGATAAACTTTGGGAAGGTTATGAGTCAGGTCTTCAGTCGGATGCAGAATTTGAAGCATTTTTAATTGACCGACTCAAATTAACGTGCTCGACGATTGAATTTCAAAACGCTTTTAATGCGTTATTATTAACCTTCGATGAGGCGGTTTGTCAGTACATCAAAAGCCTTCAATCTTCTTATCCGCTTTTTTTATTAAGTAATACCAGTAAAATTCATTCGGATTTATTCCTTCATCAAAGTTATCCTAATTACGACTTATTTGATGCATTTAAGCGCGTGCATCTTTCTTTTGAAATGGGTCTTGTAAAGCCTGATGTGAGCATATACCAACAGCTTGTTAACGATAACCATTTACAAAACCATCAAATAGTTTTTTTTGATGATAATATTCACAATATTGAGGCTGCAAGTAAATTTGGTTGGCAGGCTATTTTAATAGATCCTAAGAATTCATTGCAACAAATTAAACAACATATCGAATCCTTATGTTAATCTCAAGTCCGATTTTTGACTTTATGTTTAAGGCCTCAGGATGGAAGCTTGTAGGTAATATTCCTCGAGATTTGAAGAAAACACTTGTGATTGTTTGTCCTCATGCGACTTGGAAAGACTTTCCCATTGGATTAGGAGCACGTTCATTGTTAAAATTGCCTATTTTGTATTGGGGTAAGAAGGAACTTTTTGATGGGGTTTTAGGAGGTGTGTTCAGTTGGTTAGGAGGCTATCCAGTTGACCGTGCTAAGAATACCAATCTCGTTAATTCTATTGTCGAAATCTACAACGCCAATGAAACATTTCATGCGGTCTTAGCTCCCGAGGGGACTCGGAAAGATGTTGATAAATTAAAAACGGGTTTTTATCACATTGCGGTACAAGCAAAGATTCCAATTATGATGATCGGTTTTGATTACATTAATAAGGAAATCAAAATTAGAGAACCTTTTTATCCAACAGGGGATTTTGAAGTAGATAAAAAAGAAATTGCCAAATACTATTCAACGATTCCCGGTGTACAAAAATCTTGGATAAAAAATTATTTAGCGGATTGAGCAGCTTGAACAATCAAGGTAGCTGTTTTTTTCGATGCTCCGGCAGGGCCAATAAGCTCCGCTAATTTCGCATAATCAATTAATTGATTTGTTCGATCGGTTGATTTTTCATTCAAAAGCTTTTGTAAGCGCATGTGAATATGTTGACTTGTAAATTGTACTTGAATAAGTTCTGGTACGGCTAATTTGTCCAAAATGATGTTTACAAGCGAAATAAATTTGATTTTAACCAATAATTTGGCGAGTGAATAAAATAACCAATCCGTTTTATAGACGACCACTTGGGGAATTTTAAATAAACCAGTTTCCAATGTTGCCGTTCCAGAAGTAACCACGGCCGCCTTTGCATGGCTTAAGATATCATAAGTTTGATCGAATAATACGCGGATAGGGTAGTTGGCATATAACTCCTTCCATTCCGAAATACCGGCTACAATAAAGTTGATTGATGGGTTTTCTGAGGCTAATTGAGCAAATACGGGCAAAGCACTTTTAATTTCTTGCTTTCTACTTCCCGCTAATAAAGCAACATAAGGTAATTTGATTTGTTGGTCAGCGAGGAAACTTTCCGAGGGAACAAATTCTGAAATAGCATCTTGGAGTGGGTTTCCTACATAATGTGTCCGAATGCCCTTGTCTTTAAAGAGGCTTAATTCGAAAGGGAAAATAACATATAACTCGTCCACCCATTTCTTTATATCCTCAATTCGTCCCTTATTCCATGCCCAAACTTTGGGTGCTATGTAGAATTGGGTATGAAAGCCTTTCAATTTAGCGATACGCGCAGCTTTTAGGTTGAAACCACCATAATCAATGAAAATGATGGTGTCGGGTTGGAATGCCTCAATTTGATTCCCAAATTTCGTAAAGAGACCTTTGAGCCTTTGAATATTTTGTAAGACGCCTAGAAGGCCCATGATGGCTAATTCCTTGTGATGAATGAGGATATCAGCCCCTGCATCTTGCATGCCATCGCCCCCCCAAGCCTTTATTTCTGCCTGTGAATCAAGTTGTTTGATTTCACGTATCAAATTGGATCCGTGTAAATCGCCTGATTTTTCACCTGCTAGAATAAAGTATTTCATCTATTGTTCCCCGAAATATTCGACCGAGTTTTTATTGGTTTCAATTAAATGCAATTTATGCAAAGTTGCCGTATTTGAATTCGCTGAAATTTGTGGAGCTAAGATCTTCCAAAATTCCATAATTAAAATTTCACAGCTGGCTAATTTGCCCGACATGAAATCTACATCTAAATTGAGGTTTTTATGGTCAACTTTATCGATAATCTCTTTTTTGATTAAATCTCCAAGGGTCTTTAAATCAAAAACAAAGCCCGTATCAGGATCTGGAATACCTTTTACAGTAACGATTAATTCAAAATTATGCCCATGCCAATTATTATTTGCACATAAGCCAAATACTTCTTGGTTTTTTTCTTCTGACCATGCTGGATTGAAGAGCCGGTGTGCGGCATTGAAATGTTCCTTGCGGATTACGTAGACCATTGTTTTCAGTTTTTGTGTAGGATGTCTGGGAAAACATTAGCAGACGATCCCATTATTTCACAACGGTACAAAAGCTAATCAGAATATGCGTAAATTTGTTGTTTAAATAGCTTTATTATGATTATTGTTACGGGTGCCGCCGGGTTTATTGGGAGTTGTTTGATCGCACGATTGAATGAATTAAACTTCAACTACATCATTGCTGTTGATGATTTTTCTTTTCCTGAGAAGAATAAAAACCTGGATGGCAAGAAGATTATGGAACGCGTGGAGCGAACAAAATTTGCTTCTTGGCTTGATGAGAATTATCGTGAGGTTGAATTTTGTTTTCATATTGGTGCTCGTACAGATACAACAGAATTCAATAAAGCAATCTTTGATGAATTGAATGTGGATTATACAAAAATGCTTTGGAATAAATGTATTCAATATCAAATACCATTGGTATATGCTTCATCAGCCGCGACATACGGGCTTGGGGAGTTGGGATATGATGATAACGAAGCTTTAATTCCACAATTGAAACCCTTAAATCCCTACGGAGATTCGAAGAACGATTTTGATATTTGGGCTCTAAAGCAAGAAAAGAAACCTTTTTTCTGGGCAGGATTAAAGTTCTTTAACGTTTACGGACCTAACGAATATCACAAGGGTCGAATGGCTTCTGTTATTTGGCATGCTTTTAAACAAATCAATTCAACAGGAAGTCTTCGTTTGTTTAAATCACATCGTTCGGATTATGCAGATGGCCAACAAATGCGCGACTTTATCTATGTGAAGGACTTGGTATCAGTTTGCATTTTCTTGATGGAGCATCGCAAGAATTCTGGTATTTATAATCTAGGAACGGGTAAGGCAAGATCTTTTAATGATTTAGGCAAGTCTACTTTTGTTGCCATGGACAAAGATGTTGATATCAATTACATCGATACACCCATCGACATTCGTGATAAATATCAGTACTTCACTGAAGCAAATATGCAGAAATTGATTTCTATTGGCTATGCTAAGCCTTTTTATAGCTTAGAAGATGGCGTGAAGGATTACGTTAAAAACTACCTTATCCCTGGGAAGTATTGGTAATTTTTTTGATCCCTTCTTCGATAAATCCTTGTCCATAAGCTAATAGTTGAATATTAGCTGCGATTAAGCCTAAAAGACTCACTTTTAGGCTTTTTGTTTTTGTTAAAGCATCTGCGAATATGGCTAGCCAATAGATGATAAGGCCAACAAACAATATATTACCCACAACAGGTAGCAGGATATTTAATAAAATCGTATTCCAAAAATAGATAAAATAGCAGGCGGGAAAGAAATGAACCCATTTTAATTCAGCAGGGAAGAAGCGCGATATGTTTATTCTGGCCCGACCGAAAAAATGAATTTGCTTATAAAATTGGGTGAAACTAGTCCTTCTTTTGTGGTAGATAAATGCTTCGGGAATCAGGCCTGATTTAAACCCAAGCGAAATACATCGAATGCTAAATTCAATATCTTCACCCATACGGGTTATTTTAAAGCCTTGGGTTGCTTCCCAAACTTGACGAGATATACCCATATTAAAGCTACGTGGGTGAAATGTACCTCCCACATTTTTTGCTTTGCCCCGAATGCCTCCCGTTGTAAATAGGCTAGTCATAGCAAAACTTATCGCCTTTTGTACCGCGGTGAAACTTGGGTGATCTCGATCAGGGCCACCAAAAAGATCTAGTTTGTCCCGGATGATCCCCGCATAAACGGATTGTAAATAGTTGGGCTCTACTAGTGCGTCAGAATCTAAAATGACAAAAAAATCACCTTTTGCCCTTTCAAAGGCAAAATTACGAGCAAAACCTTGCCCGCCATTTTCTTTGACAAAATAGGATATGATTAAGTCTTTTTGATAGTTGGCTACGATATCCTCTGCTCTTATTGTGGAACCATCTTCGATGACGATGACCTCAAAATTTGTGTAGTCTTGCGTTTTCAAACATGCCAATAATTCATCCAATTCTTGCGGACGATTAAATACTGGAATGATGACGCTGAATTGCATGTCTATGAAAACATTTCGGTTAGAGTCGCTTCACTCGCATCTAAAATTTTCTTGATTTCCTCCTCACCGATAGCATCTGAAATGAACCAAGATTCGAATTGAGATGGTGGAAGGTAAATTCCTCGACGTAACATGCCATGAAAATACTGTCCAAATAATTGTAAATCAGCCGTTTTTGCGTCGTTAAAATTATTGACTGCCTGCTCAGTGAAAAACACAGTGAACATGGAGCCTAATTGGTTAATCGTATAAGCTTTCCCTAGTTTAGTTAATTGTGCACGTATTCCTTTTGCTAACGTTTCGCCTTTTAGAGCAAGCCTGTTGTAAACGTCTTCATCTTCGGTTATTAGATGAAGCATAGCTAATCCAGCTGTTGTTGCTAATGGATTACCGCTTAGTGTTCCTGCTTGATAAACTGGACCCGATGGGGCAATCATGTCCATAATTTCAGATTTTCCACCATAAGCGCCCACAGGCAATCCTCCACCGATTATTTTACCTAAAGTAGTTAAATCGGGTTGAATGCCACAAACACCTTGGTATCCACTTGCCGACTGTCTAAAACCAGTCATGACTTCATCAAAAATTAGTAATGAACCATATTGATCACATAAATTACGTAAGCCTGCTAAATAACCCTCTTCAGGAATGACCAATCCCATATTACCTACCACAGGTTCTACGATGACGGCAGCAACTTCATTGGGATTTGATTCAAATAACGATTTTAGGGAAGATAAATCATTGTAGATCGCAGTTAGGGTATCTCTCGCCGTTGAAACCGTAACGCCAGGACTATCCGGAGTGCCTAAGGTAGCCACACCCGAACCTGCAGCAATTAAAAAGGAATCACCATGTCCATGGTAGCAACCCTCAAATTTAATAATCTTGTCTCGTTTTGTATAAGCACGAGCTAAACGAATGGCAGCCATGGTAGCTTCCGTACCTGAATTAACTAATCTCACTTTTTCAATAGAAGGAATCATTGATACGATTTTCTCGGCAATGAGTACTTCCTTTAAACTAGGAGCTCCAAATGAAAAACCGTCTGCTAATGCCTCGCGCACCGCTGATTCAATCACCGGATGTGCTTGACCAAATAACATGGGTCCCCAAGAACCAATTAAATCAATGTATTGATTACCATCGACGTCTTTTAAATAGGCTCCTTTAGCAGATTGTATGAATACAGGATTTCCGCCTACTGATTTAAAGGCTCTTACGGGAGAATTAACTCCTCCAGGAATTAAGGTTTTCGCCTTTTCAAAATATGCTTGACTTAAGTTAGCCATTATTTTTTCTTAGCTTTTTTTTGTTCGCCTGCAGCTTTTTGTTGTTCTTCCATGGTCTTCAACTGTGATTGAAGGTAGGTTGAGAATCGAGATTTTTTAGCTCCACCACCAGCTTTAATTTTAGCCCGGTTTGCATCTAATAACGCTTTGATTTTATCCTCATTTACAAATTTACGAATCGCTAATTGTTGGCCTATCGTTACTAAATTGGAAACGAAATAATAAAAACTTAACCCAGCAGGGAAGGAGTTCATCACGAACATAAAAATGACAGGCGTTACATAAGCCATCATCTTCATGTTAATCGGTTGGCCTGGTTGATCTGGCGTAATTTGATTGTTATAATAGCCATATGCCAATTGCGAAACGGTCATCAATAAACAGAATAAACTGATGTGAGATCCATAAAATGGAATTGCAAAGGGTAAAGTTAGGATAGAATCATACGTTGATAAATCTTCTGCCCACAAGAATGATTCTTGTCGGAGGTTGATTAAGTTCGGAAATAACATAAATACCGCCATTAGAACAGGCATGGTAGCTAATACCGGAATACAACCACTCAATGGATTTACGCCCACTTCACCATAGAGTTTCATGGTTTCTTGCTGGACACGGGCAGGATCATCCCCAATCTTCTCTTTAATCGCTGCAATTTCTGGAGCCAAAATACGTGTTTTGGCCATCGAAACATAAGACTTATAAGTCAGTGGTAATAATGCCGTTTTAATAATTAAAACTAAAACGATAATTAAAAGTCCATAATTAAAGATGATACTTTCTAGGAAGTCAAATAGTGGAACAAAAATGTATTTAGTGATAGGTAATAAGAAGTCGTAACTCAATTTTACATTCTTTCCGAAAGCAGGAGCAATATTTTTGACAACCGAATAATCGTTTGGCCCAAAATAAAATTTGAAACTTGATTTACCAGCACTTAAATCACCCATTGGAGCTACTAATTGTGCATCCAATGTCTTAATTGCCACTGTATCTGGAAGGTTTGGAGTCGCTGTTAAATTAGCTTTTGTAAATAAAGTCCCTTGAGGAACTAAACCAGCTAAAAAGTATTTCTTCTTAAAAGAGACCCATTGTACGGATTGAGCTAAATTTTCAGTTGTTACTGAGGTTGGGTTCTCACTTAAATAGTCGAACTCTTCATCTTCTGTTAATAAATAGTTGATCGTTGCCTTACGCTCTTCTTGCGCATCCTTTTCAGTTTGGGTAACGTTTTCTTTCCAATGGATAAAGTATTCGTTTCCTGATAACTCAGGGGCAATCGCTTTAGCATCAATTGCGTAGGCCAACTCAAATCCTGATTCAGGTAATTGATAGGTTTGAATAATGTTTTTACCATTTGGCAAAGTACTCGTGAAACTTACCTGATTTTTTGACTCTACGGCTTGGTAAACTAATTTTCCAAGCGATATCTTTTTCCCACTTGCTGGAATTTCAACATCAAATTGATCTTTTTGAGAATCAAATAATACGATGCCCTCTTTTTTGCCGAGTGTATAGTTTTTGTAACTCTTGTAGTTTTTCAATTGTACGGATACCAATTTTCCCCCAAAAGAGGAAAGTGTAACACGTAAATTCTCGTTTTCAAGTGTATATAACTGTTCTTTAACCTGAATACTGGAGTCGGCAACAATGGCTACTGCTGTATTAGACTTAGCAGCAGGACTTTGAGGTTTAACTGCAACCGTTTCTTTTTTTGTTTGAATGGGTTCCTTAGGTGCAAAGAAATATTGATAGCCAAGTAACATGGCCATGATCAATACAATACCCGAGATTGAATTCTTATCCATAATGAATTAATAAACTACTTTGAGTTTTTGATAAATGGAACAGCGTGTTGATATGCTGCTTTAATAAATTGTACAAATAGGGGCGAAGGGGCCTCTACGGTTGATTTGTATTCAGGGTGAAACTGAACTCCTACAAAGAAAGGGTGATTCGGTAATTCCACGATTTCCACCAAATTAGTATCTGGATTAATCCCTGAAGTGACCATTCCTGCCTGGTGAAATTGGTCTAAATAGTCATTGTTAAACTCATAACGATGTCTATGGCGTTCTTGAATCAGGGTTTTACCATAAATTTTAAAGGCATTGGTTCCCTTTTCAATTTTACATGGATACGCCCCTAAACGCATCGTTCCTCCTTTTTCTGAAACATCTTTTTGAGAATGCATCAAATCAATTACAGGATAAGGGGTTTCAGGGTTCATTTCAAATGAATGCGCATTGTCAAGACCGATTACATTTCGAGCAAATTCAATCACTGCACACTGCATACCCAAACAAATTCCTAAGAAGGGGATGTTATTTTCTCGGGCATATTTCACAGCATTGATTTTACCTTGAATTCCACGTTCACCAAATCCAGGTGCAACAAGTATACCATCTAAACCTGCCAAGAACTCTTCAATATTATCTTCCGCTATTTCAGATGAAATCCACTTAACATTCACCTTGATCTCATTAGCCACACCCGCATGTATGAATGCTTCAGCGATTGACTTGTAAGAGTCTTTTAGTTCAACATATTTCCCAACTAATCCAACTGTAATTTCAAATTTTGGATTTTTTAATTTATCTAAAAATTTAGTCCAGGCAGCTAATTTAGAATCCTTGTCATTGTAAATATCTAATTTGTACAAAACGCGACTATCTAAACGTTCTTCCTTCATTAACAAAGGTACATCGTAGATCGTCTCAGCGTCACGTGCTTCGATTACATCTTGCTCAGAAACGTTACAGAATAATCCAATCTTACGTTTCATTTCCTGAGGAATTGGATGTTCCGTCCGGCAAACCAAAATATCAGGTTGAATTCCAGATTCAGATAATTGCTTAACTGAATGCTGTGTAGGTTTAGTTTTTAATTCCCCAGCAGATGCTAAATAAGGAATTAATGTCAAGTGAATAAAAAGGGTATTCTTTTCGCCTAAATCCCATTTTAATTGACGAGCGGCCTCAATAAAAGGCAATGATTCGATATCACCTACACATCCACCAATTTCAGTAATGACAATATCGAACTTGCCTGTTTCTCCTAGAATGAGAATATTGCGTTTGATTTCATCAGTAATATGTGGAACAACTTGAACTGTTTTCCCTAAATAATCACCCTTTCTTTCCTTGGTAATTACGTTATGGTAAACACGGCCCGTTGTGATATTATTTGCTTGACTTGTAGGGGTATTTAAAAAGCGCTCATAATGTCCTAAGTCCAAATCTGTTTCTGCACCATCATTCGTTACATAACACTCCCCATGCTCATAAGGATTCAATGTACCTGGATCAATATTGATGTATGGGTCAAATTTTTGGATGGTGCAAGTCAGACATCTTGCTTGTAATAATTTGGCTAATGAAGAGGCGATGATGCCTTTTCCTAATGAACTTGTTACTCCGCCCGTAACAAAAATGTACTTCGCTTTTTTATTGATCCCCTTGCCAGACATTCTTTTCTTTTGTTTATTGGTTACGGGAAACAAAGATACGAATAATAACCACATCGAATTAATCCTATTTTTATTTTATCTTGCATTGTAGATAGTTTTTTAAAGTTTTTATGTCCCTCCAACTATATTCTGCCTCTGCTGGTTCTGGCAAAACCTATACTTTGACTGTTGAGTATATAAAGTTGGCGCTTCATGCTTACGAGAGTAGGGGGTATTTTCGACGGATTTTAGCTGTCACATTTACGACCAAGGCTGCCGAAGAAATGCGTTCGCGAATTATCGAATTTTTATCAGGAATCGCTGGTGTAGATTCACTGCCAGAAAACCAACAAACAACCTATCGAGATATAATTTCTAGCATTCAACGAGATTATCAGCTAGAGCATATTCAAATCTCGGATGCCGAGTTAATTAAAAGAGCTCAACATACGCAACAGCAAATATTGCAAGACTATGGTTTATTTTCCGTGATGACAATTGATGCATTTGTTCAACGACTAAGCTCGACTTTTATTGAAGAATTAAATTTACCAAGTCAATTTGAAGTAATGCTTGATTCCAATCAATTGATGGATCAATTATTGGATCAACTATTAGAAAAAGTAAATCAACAGGGAGATCCAGTGATAACTAATTTGATTGTTGACTTTGCTAAAAATGAAGTTGGCGAGGGACGAAGTTGGAACTTGCTAAGACAAAATTTACATGATTTTCTGAAGATTTGTCTTAGCGAGGAATATTATAAGATTAAAAAGGATATGGATCCTTTGAGTATTACTGATTTCCTTCAAATTGAGCAACAAATTGCTTTAACAATGGCGGAAATAAATGCTCAATTAATCGATTTAGCTAGCCAATTTCTTAAGGTTCTTTCAGATGCCCAGATTGAAGGAGATATGTTGACTGGCGGGAAGAATTCAATTGCTGGACATTTTAATAAAATTATTAATAATGGCCAATTTGAAGATAATAAACTCGGAAATTTACGCAAAGGTGTTGAATCAGGTCAATGGACTGCTAAATCTCAAATTGAACCAATCAAATCTCAGGTAGAAGCTGTGGCTGACCAACTAACAAACATTGGTCAACAATTTGTTGAACTTTATGATGCTAATGCGTCAAGATTTTTTCTTTTTAAGTTGATTAAAAAAGATCTTAAGAAAATCGCATTACTAGCTTCGATTACGGAAGAATTACAAAATTTCCAATCCGATCATGCCGTAGTTTCTATTTCAGAATTTTCAAAGCGACTAAATGATATTATTGCCAACGACCCCGTTCCTTTTATTTATGAGAAATTGGGAGATCGATACAATCATATATTAATTGATGAGTTTCAAGATACTTCTATGTTACAATGGCAAAATTTTATGCCTTTGTTAGAACATGCGGTATCTCAGGGCAAAAAGAATTTGATCGTAGGAGATGCTAAGCAATCTATTTATAAATTCCGTGGAGGAGAAGTAGGATTAATTTCCTCGTTGAAATCAGCTGATAGTTTATTTATGGAGGATAATTTACAAGATAATTCCTTAGATCTTGAACGCTTTTATTACTTAAAGGATAATAGAATATTAAATAACCTCGATTCGAACTTTCGCAGTGCGTATGAAATTGTGAAATTTAATAATGATTTTTTCGAATGGATTGCCGCTAATCCAATTTACCAGGAATTATCATCTTTAGTTTCGCCGACCTATGGAGTCGATTTGACTCAAATTCCTAAAGTAAATGCATCCAAATATTCTGGAAAGGTAGATGTACTTGTATTCCACAAACCCTTGGTAGATAATCATGCTGAAGTTGAAGCAAATTGGATGCTTAATCGAATTTTGGAATTAATCGAAAATGAATTGGCTGCAGGTTTTCAATACAAGGATATAGCGATATTGACTCGTAAGAATAAGCAGTCGAAATTTTTAGCGATTCAGTTAAAAGAACGAAATATTCCAGTTATTTCTTCTGACTCATTGCTGGTGCATTATGCAAAGGTCGTTGGGTTTATTATTTCGTTTATGCGCCTTAAAATGCAAGCCAATGATGCTTTTAGATATAAGGAGTTGCTTTTTCAATACGCAGACTTATGTCAGGAACCGTTAAATATATCAACCTTTGATGTAAATCATCCGAAACAAACTGATTATTACTTATTGGGTATAAAGTATTTTGAAAACTTTGGTTTTACTTTTCAAAACGATGAAACCCATTTAGTTGCATGGGTTTATGGCATAGTATCAACATTTAATTTAACTAAATATTCATCTGAAATTGAATATTTGTTTAAGCTATTGGATGTCATTAACGAGTTTGTTTTGCAGAAATCAGATGATTTTAATTCATTTTTGAATTACTATGATTCCAATAAGGCTACTTTTAGTATAGCAAGTCCCGAAAGTGATAACGCTATCACGATTACTAGTATTCACCGTTCCAAAGGTTTAGAATATCCTGTCGTAATTTGTCCATTTGTCAGTTGGACACATCAGCCAAAATCTGAACAGATTTGGTTTGATCTAAAGCCCTTAGAATTTGATCCATTGCGGCTAAGTGAAAAACAAGTGTTAAATTATTATTATGGGAAAGTAACACCCAAAGAACTTGTTAATTTTGATTCCTTGGCCCTTCAGCAAGAATCTGAATATGACGCAGTATTTTTGGATTCCTTAAATATGTTATATGTGGCATTTACAAGACCTAAGCAACATTTGCATATATTATTGGCAGAACCCAATGATGCATCTCACAGCATAACAAAAGGGGCATTTCAGAAGTCATTAGGTCAAATTGTAATTGATTACTGCAAATCAAATCCGCAATTTGAATCTCAATTGCCCAACTTTATTCTCGAACAAGAAGCAGTTGACTACTATTTAATTCAAAGCGCAGCACAGTTTATTAAATTTGAAGAACAAAAGGAGTCGGTTTTGGCAAAAAAGTTGGCTTTAACAACTCACATTCAAGACCCAGTTGAATTTAGAATAAAGTCGGACAAAGATGATTTGTTTACAAGCGCGCAATCAAAGCGGGAACGAGGAGATGCTGTACATGCTTTATTGGCTAAAATTCTTGATTATAATTATTATTCTTTAAATCGATTACGATTATTCAAGCTAGTAGATGAAGAGACACGTGCTTTATTAGACTCAATCATGACAAATGATGCAATTAAGGCCTACTTTAGACCCGACGAGTTGCTTTTTTCTGAACGTGATATTCTTTGCCCCGACGGATCTATTATTCGACCGGATCGTGTTATTAAACAAATGGAGGATGTTATTATTATCGATTTTAAGACAGGAAAGGCAGAAGAAAAACATAAAACACAAATTGAACAATACAAAAAACATTTATTTGAATTAGGCTTTAAATCCATTAAAGCAGTGCTCATTTATATAGAAACTCAAACCATTGAAACAGTTTAATCGCTTTCTTTTTTTAGTTTGTATTTCAATTTTGTTGGATTCTTGTCATTTGACACGTAGGGTAGGAAATTTATTCTCCAGCAAGGGTGAATCCAATTCGAATTATTCCATCCATGAAATTGATAAACTAATTGAGACTGCCTTTGATTATCAGGGGGTGCCTTATCGGAATGGGGGTACAGACGAAATGGGGATGGATTGTTCAGGTTTATTATTTCGTGTTTATGCAGATAATAATTTATTAATTCCGAGGCCAACTTACCAACAAGTGTTGTTTGGTGCACCTGTAACCCTTCATGAAATTCAATCAGGAGATTGGCTTTTTTTTAAAACCAATGGTTCGAGTGTTATTAATCATGTTGGATTAGTTACAAAA
>JACCDH010680058.1_pt1 | contig 16021 bp, 17 predicted proteins | sample 7442481 | NCBI WGS metagenome assembly JACCDH01 (sample SAMN15323433, study PRJNA562643) | freshwater metagenome | isolation source: river surface water | place: USA:Blue River Watershed | collected 2017-08-15
CAACAATGCATAAGTTTCATATCACCCTGAATGTGCCTGTTTTTGTTTTAAAAATAATGCTAGGGGAAATGAGCATTGAAGTTTTGAAAAGCGCAAACGTTTCTAGTAAAAAAATTCAGCATGCAGGTTTTCACTTTGATTATCCTACAGTTGATATTGCTTTAAGACAACTTTTATAAAGCGCTTACAAAAAAAATGAGTCCAATTGGACTCATTTTTTTGCTATTTATTTTTTGAATTAGTTTCTGATGGGCTTACCAGAAGTCATTACTGATTGAATTCTTTCCAATGTTTTCTTTTGACCACATAAACTTAAGAAGGCTTCTCTTTCAAGGTCTAATAAATATTGTTCGTTAACCAAGGTAGCCTCACTTAAATCACCACCACACATTACATAGGCTAATTTTTGTGCTACTAATTTATCGTGATCTGTAGCATAACCGCCTCTCCACATAGCATTGATTCCCGCATACAAAGCTCCCAGTGCCGATTTACCTAATACCTTAATATCAGTTCGTTGTTGTGCTTGGGTATATCCCGCATTATATAAACTTAATACTTGTTCTTTTGCTTTAGCTATACGGCGTGATTGGTTTAAAACAATATGATCATGTCCTTTTCTAAAAATACCCATATCCATTGCTTCCTGTGCCGAGGTGGCTACTTTTGCAGTTGCAATATGTAAGAATCTATTTTTTAAAGTAATGGTTTCAGGTTCGTCTACGTGCATTTCATCCGATGCTCTAAGCACAAATTCTTTGGTACCGCCACCGCCTGGAATAACACCAATACCTAATTCAACTAAACCTACATATGTTTCAGCAGCAGCAGCAATTGTATCGGCATGTAAATTCATTTCACAACCACCACCCAATGTTAATCCATGAGGTGCAATACCTACCGGGATGGAGGAATAACGTACTCTCATCATTGTGTTTTGAAAAGTACGAATAGCCATGTCTAATTCCTCATAGTCCTGTTCAATGGCTAACATAAATATCATGCCCACATTAGCGCCCGCACTGAATAAATTTCCTTCATTGGCAACTACTAGTCCATTGAATTTATCTTCTGCAATAGCAATGGATTTATTTAGACCATCTAATACTTCGCCACCAATACTGTTCATTTTTGTATTCCAACTAAATCCTGCTACTCCGTCACCCATGTCTACTAAATTGCAAGCAACGTTTTTCCAGATTGTTTTTTCTTTCAGATCTGATAAAATGATAAATGATTCGGCTCCCGGGATCAATTTATAATCCTGCGTGGCCAGGTCATAATAATAACGTTTACCCTCTTTTACCATATAAAATGAAAACCCTTTGCTATTCATAGTTTCAACCCAAGGTGCAATGGCAACACCAGTAGCTTTCATATCGGTAATGGTTTGTCCTAACCCCAAAGTATCCCAGCTTTCAAAAGCGCCAATTTCCCATCCAAAACCCGCTTTTAGGGCATCATCAACTCGGTATAACTCATCACTAATTTCAGGGATTCGAAAGCTAATATAGGAAAACAAAGCATGATGAAATTGACGAACAAATTCAGCACCTTTATCCTTGCCTGCATATAATACTTTAATTCTTTCGGCTAAATTTTCGATAGGTTTTGCAGCCGCAATGGAGGCAAACTTTGTTTTATTACGAGGTTCGTATTCGAAGGTTTTTAAATTCAAAGTTAAAATTTCCTTACTGGAGGCGGTTTTAACTTTCTTGAAAAACCCTTGTCCAGATTTATCACCCAGCCAATTATTTTCCACCATTTTCTCTAACCAAGTAGGTAATGCAAAAATATTTTTTGCTTCATCGTTTGGACAATTATCTGCTACACCTTTTGCTACTTTAACTAAAGTGTCAATACCCACCACATCGGCTGTTCTAAATGTTGCTGATTTTGGACGACCCATAATTGGGCCAGTTAATGATTCAATTTCATCAATTGTCATTTCCAATTTCTCCATAATATGAACCACACTCATCATGCTGAAAACCCCGACACGATTAGCTATAAATGCTGGCGTGTCTTTACACAAAACAGTTGTTTTTCCTAAATAAACATCACCATAATGCATAAAAAAGTCTACCACTGCAGGATCCGTTTTTGGGGTAGGTATAATTTCCAATAATCTTAAATATCTTGGTGGATTAAAAAAGTGTGTTCCACAAAAATGTTTTTGAAAATCATCACTTCGCCCCTCCGCCATTAAATGAATTGGAATGCCTGATGTGTTGGAACTCACTAAAGTTCCTGGTTTCCTATATTTTTCAACCTCATCGTAAATTATTTTTTTAATATCTAATCGTTCCACCACTACTTCAATAATCCAATCGGCATTGTTGATTTTTGAAATATCATCTGTAAAATTTCCAGTTGATACAAATTTCAATGCACTGCTATTATATAAAGGCGAGGGATTGGATTTAACGGAAGCTGTCAAGGAATCATCCACTAATTTGTTGCGCTCTTTTTTATTGTTGGATTCCTCTGCACCTGGAGTAAGTCGATCCAATAATAAAACTTTTACACCAATACCTGCAAAGTGACAAGCTATTCTAGAGCCCATCACACCACTTCCTAAAACCACTACATTTTTAATAGAACGTTGCATAATTATAGCATTTGTGTAAAATTAGTTAGTTATGCAACTAATTTCAAAAAAATCTTTTTATTTCCGGTGGATTTTTGTTCTTTTTGCCATTGATTGGGTCAAATAACCATTTAACAATACTCGATGGAGGGTTTGCCGGATTGACTTACATTTGTAATATGCAAGTAGACAATAAGTTAATTTCTCATTTAGCACATTTATCTAGGTTGAATGTGGCACCTGAAAAAATGGATAAATTGGTCGTTGACATGCAGGATCTTGTTTTATTTGTTGAACAATTAAATGAATTAGATACCACCGGAACCGAACCTTTGATGCATATGGGTGATGCAGTAAATGTATTGAGAACAGACGAGATAGCAGGTTCAATATCCAGATCAGCAGCACTAATAAATGCCCCTGATTCAGATGGTATATTTTTTAAAGTCCCAAAAGTTATTAATAAACAATAAATTATGTCTTCAGTTATACAATTAAGAGCGATTGAGAAAAGTTATTATATGGCCAATCAAGCCATTCCTGTGTTAAAAGGGATTGATTTAGATATTAACAGAAATGAGTATGTTGCTTTAATGGGCCCTTCAGGCAGTGGTAAAAGTACCTTAATGAATATTTTGGGCTGTTTGGATTCACCTACAAGCGGCATGTATAATTTAAATGGGCATGATGTAAGTAAAATGACAGATGATGAATTAGCTGGAATACGAAATATTGAAATTGGATTTGTATTTCAACAATTTAATTTACTTCCACGTTTATCAGCTGCTGAAAACGTAGCCCTGCCTTTAGTTTATGCAGGTATTTCAAAAAAAGAAAGAATTGATCGAGCAATGGTTGCTTTAGAAAAAGTTGGATTAGCTGAACGTAGTCATCATAAATCAAATGAATTAAGTGGTGGTCAAATCCAACGTGTTGCCATTGCGCGCGCATTGGTTAATAATCCATCTATTTTATTGGCGGATGAACCTACTGGTAATTTGGATTCAAAAACATCGGTTGAAGTAATGGAGCTATTTGGTAAAATTCAATCAGCAGGAAATACGGTGGTATTGGTAACACATGAGGAAGATATTGCACAGTATGCGCACAGGGTAGTTCGTTTAAGAGATGGATTGATTGAAACGGACACTTTAAACAGTAAACATAAGTAGTTATACTAGGTATATAAATAGTTAATAAGAAGCCTCCGTAAGGGGGCTTTTTTACGTTTAGTTGAACTTTATTTAATTAGTTTTGTTGATAACAGTGAGCAAGAAAAATCAAGCCTTATGAAAATTTATACAAAAGCAGGTGACCTCGGTAAAACCTCGTTAATTGGTGGTACTAGAGTACCTAAAAGTCACATTAGAATCGAATCATACGGCACCGTTGATGAGCTAAATTCATTTATAGGATTGTTGAGTGATTTAATAAATGAAAAAGATATTAAAGCTATTTTAGGTGAAGTACAAGACCGTTTATTCACGGTTGGATCATCCTTAGCTTGTGACCCTGATAAAGAGCCACATTTAAAAATTCCTGATTTAAAAGAAGCTGATATTACTTTTTTAGAGCAAAAAATGGATGAAATGAATTTGGTTTTAGAACCTATGAAATCATTTATTTTACCTGTGGGACATCAAGCTATTTCTACAGCTCACATAGCAAGATGTGTTTGTCGTCGTGCTGAGCGCTGGTGCGTTAATTTACAAGAGGAAGCATTATTTGTTGACCCCATGGTTATTCAATACTTAAATAGACTAAGTGACTATTTATTTGTGTTGGCAAGATTCATAGGACATTTAAAAGGGGTAGCTGACCAACCATGGAAGCCTAGAGTATCGTAAACATTTTTATCAGCTCTCACTTAAATGAATTGTCCGTCTTTCATTTGTAATTTTCTATTGCCCATATTAGCAAGCTGTTCATTATGGGTTACAATTAAAAAGCTTTGATTCATTTCATCACGTAAACGGATAAATAATTCGTGTAATGCTGCTGCGTTTTCGCTGTCTAAATTTCCAGTGGGTTCATCGGCGAAAATTAAGGCTGGATTATTTAATAAAGCCCTAGCCACTGCAACTCTTTGTTGCTCTCCACCTGATAGGCTATGAGGTTTTTTATTAGACTTATCAGCAAGCCCCATAAAATCTAATAATTCCATAGCTCGGTCTTGTACCTTCCTTTTTGGTGCTTTTGCAATCCAGCCGGGTATGCTAACATTTTCAAGTGCGGTGAATTCAGGTAGCAAATGGTGAAATTGAAATACAAATCCTATGGAGTGGTTTCGATAAGCTGCTAATTCCTTATTGGAAAGTTTTGTGGTATTTTGACCATCAAATATAATTTCGCCGCTGTCGGCCTGCTCAAGGCTACTTACAATGTATAATAAGGTTGATTTTCCTGCTCCTGAGGCGCCAACAATTGAAACGACTTCCCTCTTTTCAAGTGCTAAAGAAACGCCCTTTAATACAGCTACAGCACCATAATTTTTCCATATATCATTGGCAATTAGTAGTTTTTGGGCTTCTTTCATAGTACAAACCTAATAATTCCGGGGCATTTATTGCAAAATTTAAACATTTGTTTACATCCTGTAGAAAAAACACATTTGGTTATATCATTTATACGGCTACTTTTGCAAAAATAATACGCTATGTTTTGGACTTTAGAATTAGCCAGCTATTTAGAAGAAGCTCCTTGGCCAGCTTCCAAAGACGAATTAATTGACTACTCAATTAGGAGTGGTGCTCCAATCGAAGTAGTTGAAAATTTGCAAGAGTTAGAAGACGAAGGTGAAGTGTATGAAAGTATCGAAGATATTTGGCCAGACTACCCGAGTCAAGAAGACTTCATGTTTAATGAAGACGAGTATTAATTAATTGGGCGCTTTAGCTGAAAGCTAGGGACAAATAATTAATATCATATTATAATAATGAAGAACGAAGCGTTGCTTCGGTAAAATATTATTTGTTATAAAAAAAGAGGATTGCAAAAGCAATCCTCTTTTTTTATATTTATTTGAAATGACTTTATGCTTAAAAAGTTAACTTAAAATAAAGTAACATTAAACTTAGGATCAGCACAATTGTGTTGGCAATCAGAACAGGACGGCTTTTAATTAAATATGCATAGGTTAGCCAAACGATACAACTAAAGTTTACGATTAAAATCATTAGTAAACTTAAATCCTTTGCACTATGTAATTGCCATGTTAAGTATACCTGTGGTATAAATGTGATACAACTTAAAAGTGAACCTAAATAACCTATAGCCTCTACTAGTTTTGGATTGATTTCCTTGTTGCTCATTTTAATCTAATTTAACGCTATTTTTATTTTCTTTGATTTTAATGATTCAAGCTACTATCCTTCAGTAATACCTGCTTTTTGCATAATTAAATCACTTACGCCAGTTGTAGAGTAGCCTCCATCATGGAATAAGTTTTGCATGGTAACCATTTTGGTTAAGTCTGAGAATAAAGTAATACAGTAATTAGCACAATCCTCGGCACTTGCATTTCCTAATGGTGCAATTGCATTGGCATAATCAAAAAAGTCGCCAAAGCCTTTAATACCCGTTCCTGCAGTTGTTTTAGTGGGTGATTGAGAAACTGTGTTGACACGTACTCTTTTCTTTAAACCATAGTGGTAACCAAAGCTACGTGCAATGGATTCTAATAATGCTTTAATGTCAGCCATATCAGTATAAAAAGGATAGGTTCTTTGAGCAGCTGCATAAGTTAAAGCCACAACACTAGCTTCTTCATTTAAAGCATCCATATTATAAGCTACGCTTAACATTTTATGAAGTGACATTGCTGAAACATCAACACCTTTTGCATAGTAGTCATAATTTAATTCAGGGTAGGCAATTTTTTTTCTAATGTTAACACTCATTCCGATAGAGTGTAATACGAAATCAATTTTACCACCTAATATTTGTTGAGACTCATTAAACAAGTTGGTTAACTCTTCCACACTAGTTGCATCAGCTGGAACTATTTTAGAATTTGTTTTTTCAGCTAATCCATTTATTTCACCCATGCGCATCGCAATAGGAGCGTTGGTTAGTACAAAACTGGCGCCTTCTTCGTGTGCTTTTTCTGCCACTTTCCATGCAATTGAGTTTTGATCCAATGCACCTGTAATAATTCCTCTTTTCCCTTTTAATAAATTATATGCCATGTTATGGTTTTTTTAGCTGGTAAAATGAATATTTTAATTTGGTAAAAATAAATATAATAGCTGAGAATGGTTCATAAAAAAAGTTAAATCAGTAAAGTTCTATTTTACTGTCATAAGCTCTTTTGCATTGTCGAGCGCTGATTTTGTTGGAGGATCGCCACCAATCATACGGGCAATATGTTGAATGCGTTCATCCTTATTTAGCGCCCTTAAATGTGTTTGAGTGATATTTTCTATTTGCTCTTTGTAAACGTATAAATGAGTATGTCCTTTGGCGGCTATTTGAGGTTGATGCGTGATGCACAGAACCTGCCTTGTAGCACCTAAGTTTTGAAGCAATAACCCTACTTGTTTAGCAGGTTCGCCTGAAATACCTGTGTCAATCTCATCAAAAATCATAGTTGGTAAATCAACCGATTTTGCCACCAATGACTTTATACATAACATCAATCGACTCAACTCACCACCACTTGCAACCTTTCGAATAGGTTCAAATCGATTGGTATTGTTTGCGTCAAAAAGAATATCAATTTTATCTTGTCCAAATAAGTTAAAAGGAATGGTTTCAATGCTCACTTTTATTTTAGCATTTGGCATGCCAACCTGATGCAGTAATTGGTTGACGTTTTTGATAAATGGTTCAGCCTGCTTAGTTCTTTTTTCCGATATCGTTTTAGCGAGTGATTTTATGGTATTATAATGTTCGGCAACTTGCTTTGTTAAAGTTGCGATTTGCTCGTCTAAGTTTAATACCGCTTCTAATTCTTTTTCGAGGTTGGATTGAATGGCAAGTAATTCAGCAGTACTTTTAACCTTATGCTTTTTTTGTAAATTATAACCTTGCGAAAGTCTATCTTGAATGGTTACAATTTTATTTTCATCAAAATCAATTTTATCCTGCCAAATGATTAATTCACTAGAGATATCCGATAATTCAATTTGCGCCGCCTTAATACGCAATAATAATTCCTCAAAATTAGGTTGCCATTTAACAATCGATTCAAGTGTATTTCCAATTTGTTTAAGCTGCTGAACAATTGGGTTATCTGAATTTTCTAATTGTAATATGCTTTGATCTAATTGAGATTTTATTTGTACCGCATTTTCCAAAAACTTCAGTTCTTTCTCTATCTCCTCTAACTCATTTTCTTGTAAGTTTAAGGCTACTAGCTCTTCTAATAAAAATTGATTATAGCTTTCTGTTTTATCGAAAGCTTCTTTTTTAGCAGTTAATTCATGCAATTCTTTTTCAGCTGTTTTCCATTGAAGGTAGGCTGTTTGATAAACCGATACTTCCTTTTGCAAATTTGCTAATGCATCAATTACGGTACGTTGAAAATCACTATCTCCTAAAGTTAATGTGTCAAATTGTTGATGTAAATCAACCAATTGACTGGTAAGTTGTTTTAATTCATTTAGGTTAATGGGCGTATCATTGATAAATGCCCTTGATTTGCCTTGTGCACTAATTTCTCTTCTAATAATAATTTCATCAGTAAGGTCAATGTCGTTGGCTTCAAAAAATCCTACATATTGTTGTTTGTTATTCAATTGAAAAGTGCCTTCAATGAAACATTTTTTCTCCGTATTTCTACATACGCTGCTATCGGCTCGGTCTCCTAAAATAAGGCCAAGGGCACCCATAATGATACTTTTACCCGCACCTGTTTCACCAGTGATAACTGATAAATGTGCCGATAAGTCAATCATTAAATGATCGATTAATATATAATTATGTATTTCTAATTTGTTTAACATCGCTTTCGCAATATACATTTTTATTTAAGATCTTATTATTTAAGACATCGTTGAATGCCGGATTTTGCTTTTTGGTCTAAAGAATTTTTAAAAGCATGATCCTTCATGTTTATACAAATATTATAAAACTCAATGGCCTTAGCATATTGTCCTTTATTTTCGTAAATATTACCTGCTAGCAAAGCAGCTTTGGCAGCGAAATATTCTGGTTGATTACTCCCTTTTTCAATAGCTGATTTGTAAAATTTAATAGCATTGTCATGCTGTTCTAATAAATCATAGATACGCCCTAATCGATAGGCAAATTCAGTTTTGTCAGCTTCATTTTCAAAATCATTACTTGTTTTGCCAGTTAAAATGGAAATTGCTTGAGTTTGGTAACCACCATCGCTTAATAAACGGGCCTTTAATAAAATGGGGTTTGGCCAAGTACCTTTTTTTGCATTTTGAAATGCATGCTTATCTGCATCTGTAATTTGATTGCCAATGGTCAATACTTGCTTTCGATAAAAGTTTGCTTTAGTCATGTCGCCTTGCATATAAGCTATCCAGGATAAACGCTCATAGGCATCTTTTACATAGAAATTACCTTTGAATGTTTGAATAAAATCGAGTAAAGATTTTTGTGCTTTTTCTAATTTAAGTTCATTAATATAGGCATAACCAAGCTCTAGGTTCCAAAAAGGTAAGGGCAGGTAATTTGAATTTGTCTCTAGTTGTTGAATAACATTTAATGTCTTACTTGATTGTTGGTGGTTTAAATATAGGTTAGCTGCCATATAAGCATGCATGTGATTCTTTTTGAAATCATATGCCGTATTTTCAATGAACGCGAATGTCTTTTTTGGGTCTCCTTCAAAGTTCATTAACAAATAGGGGTATACTAGTAAGGCTTCATTGCGACATCTGTTACTATAGCTGTCCTTGCTATTTATATACTTTAACACTAAAGCATTTCCGTCACTAATTTTCCCGTTTAATCCAAGTATATTCACAATCCATTGATACCCTTTTGGAATGGTGCCAACAACTGTGGTAATAATACCAAAATAAACATCATTGGGAGAAAAGTTGGGGTAGGCTTTTTGATTTTCTTTAAACATGAAATAGGCTTTCCTGAAATCCCATGCCGCATCCCAGGTTTTATCAAATCTAAAGGCAACTATTGATTTGTGTAAATGAGCAACCCCTAAACTATATAAATAATAGGGTGAATTTTTAGGTCCATTTGAGAATAATTTAATTCTTTGCTCAAATTGGGGATATAGCCTTTGAAATTCCGCTTTATTTTCATTTAAAAATAGTTCATAAAAATCAGCATAGCTTTCCAATAAGTCATTTATCAAATTCCCTGGATTAATTTTTCTTTCAATACTAATGTTTTTCCTTGCCTCTGGAATTTTAAGTGAAGTTATTGACTCGTAAATGTGCTGTGATTTTTCATTCCAAATATATTGCTTGGGCTGCGACCATAAAGTAGTGCTTGTGCAAAAAATAATACCCAAAATGAACAATAGCTTTGGCATAATTGTAAAAATAAAGAAAGGGTAGCTGTTGTGCTACCCTTTAACGAAATTTTTTATAGAAATTTTAGGAAACTTACTTCTTCTTAGCATCGGCTGCATTCGCGGCTTCTTCCTCAACTAAGATTCTACCACAGTTTTCACAAACAATAATTTTTTTATGTAAGCGAATTTCACTTTGGCGTTGAGGTGGGATGGAATTGAAACAACCACCACAAGCGTCTCTTTCAACAGTTACTACTGCTAAGCCGTTATGATAACTGTTTCTGATACGATCGTAACTAAATAATAAACGCTCGTCAATATGAGATCTTGCTTCCTCGCTTTTAATTCTTAATTCTTTTTCTTCAATTTCAGTATCAGCAATGATTTTTTCTAATTCATCTTTCTTGTGATTCAAAACACCTTCCTTAACTGAAATAGTTTTTTTAGCAGCTTCTAAAGCCTTAACTTTTTCAGCTAATTCCTCGTTTGCATCACGGATATGTTTTTCGCAAAGCTTAATTTCTAAACCTTGCATTTCAATTTCCTTATTGATAGCTTCAAACTCACGATTGTTTTTAACGTTATCACTTTGTTGCTCATATTTAGCTAGTAAAGCCTCACTTTCTTTTATCGATGCTTTTTTGATTTCGATAAACTCAGTGATACCGTTAATTTCTTCTTCGATTCTAGTTTGTCTATTGACTAAACCTTGAACTTCGTCTTCTAAATCTTTAACTTCCATTGGTAATTCACCACGGAGAATTTCAATTTGATCAATACTGCTATCAACAGTTTGAAGTTTGTAAAGATTTACTAATTTTTCTGCTACTGAAAAGTCTTTGACTGATGCCATATTTCAAGTTTATTTAAGATATGTTATAGGTTGTGTACACACCAAGGATTGGAGGACGGCAAAGGTAGGGAATTTACCTGTTAAATGAGCAACAATTAGCTCCGGAACCCATTGTTCGCTCTCCCCATGGCCAATATCTAGTAATAGTAGCCTTCCATCAGCCTCAAAATAGTCATGATACTTAAGGTCACTGGTGATATAACAGTCGGCTTTTTGGGCCTTAGCCTCCCCAATGAGAAAGCTGCCTGATCCGCCACATAAAGCAATGGTTTTCAATTGTTTTCCAGTAAAATGAGTGTGTTTAAGAACAGATATATTAAAGGTTTTTTTCACCAAATTTAAAAATTCAGCCTCACCCATTTCCTTGGGTAGGGTCCCTTTCAAACCCGAACCTACTTTTTGGCCATTTTTGTCCTTTAAACCTAGTTTGGGAGCTAAAATCTGTCTATTTTCTAGACTAAGTCGATCAGCTATGGTATCATTCACCCCGTTTAGTATGTTATCTAAGTTAGTATGAATAGCATAAAGGGCAATATTATGTTGAATTGCTTTTAAAACCGTTCTCGCCACATAGCTATTTTCGTCAAACTGCTTTATTCCTTTAAAAATTATTGGGTGATGACTTACTATTAAATTACATCCTTTTTCAACGGCTTCGTCAATTACAGCCTCGGTGCAATCCAAGGAACAAAGTACCCCGGTACAAATTGTATTAGGACTGCCAACAAGGAGTCCACAATTATCATAATCTTCTTGGAAGGATAAAGGTGCCCAAATTTCTAAAGCTTCGGTGATTTGTCCTATTTGCATGTGGCTAAATTAAATATAATGTCCATTATGAAGAACTATTTTATGTTAATATTGTTAAACAGGTAGAGGCTTTGTATAAAGTACAGCCTTTTATTTAGTAACTAACTTGGTTAAATATCAGTATTGATTTATGAAGGACACCGTTTTAATTTTTTGGTTTAGAAGGGATTTGCGATTTGAAGACAATGTTGGTTTATACCATGCTTTGTATTACGCCAAGCAAAATGGACACAAGGTTTTACCGTTGTTTATTTTTGATAAAACTATACTTGATAAGTTAGATGATAAAAATGACCGACGAGTTGATTTTATACACAGGACTATCATGACCATGCAAAACGAACTAGTTGCTATGGGTAAGTCCATGGTTGTTGAATATGATCGTCCTATAAATGTTTTCAATAGTTACCTCAAAAAATATAAAATAGCAGGTGTTTATATTAACCATGATTATGAACCGCTGGCTATTGACCGTGATGCAGAAGTAAAAAGTTTGCTTGAAAAAAATGATATTCAATTTCATACTTTTAAGGATCAAGTGATTTTTGAAAAGGAGGAAGTCGTAAAAGACGACGGCAAGCCTTATACCGTTTATACACCTTTTGCTAATAAATGGCGAACTTATTGGACTAGTCATGTGCCTAAAATTCATCCCTCTGTCAAGTTGTTGGATTATTTTATGGATACCAAATCCAATGTCATTCCTACTTTGAAAACAATGGGTTTTGAAACAACTGATTTAGTGGTTCCTCCAATAAAATGGGAGGAAGGATTGGTTAAAAAATATACCGATCAGCGAAATTTTCCAGCCATCAAAGGAACTACACAACTAAGTATTCATTTGCGTTTTGGAACAATTTCGGTTCGACAATTAGCATTGGCGACACAATCCTTGAATAGTACTTTTTTCAATGAATTAATATGGCGTGATTTTTACCATATGATACTTTGGCATTTCCCACAAGTTGGCAGGGGGAAATCATTTAAAGCACAATATGATTTTATAGAATGGAGAAATAATGAAAAAGAATTTAAGGCATGGTGTGAGGGCCGAACAGGTTATCCAATTGTAGATGCAGGTATGCGCGAATTAAATACAACAGGATTTATGCATAATAGGGTGCGTATGATTGTAGCAAGTTTTTTAACCAAGCATTTATTAATTGACTGGCGTTGGGGAGAAGCCTATTTTGCACAAAAATTATTAGATTTTGATTTAGCTGCTAATAATGGAGGATGGCAATGGGCGAGTGGAAGTGGTTGTGATGCTGCGCCTTATTTTAGGGTATTTAATCCTCGTTTACAAACCGAAAAATTCGATAAGGATTTAAAATATATACGAAAGTGGATACCTGAATTAGATACGCCTAAATATCCTAAACCAATTGTGGTACACGAGGAAGCAAGGGTGCGCGTATTAGCAGCTTACGCAAAGGCTTTGAAGCCTTAAAATAGGTTCATTTATTTTAATTCGCTCCAAACCTTTTCTAATTGTGTAATTGCTTTTTTACCAACTTCGCCCATATCAATACTAAAGTCGTTCACATATAAATCAATATGTTGACGCATTACTTGTTCTGACATTTCTTGTGAATGACTTTTTACAAATTCAGGTAAATTATCATAGCTGTTTTTAAAAGCAAATTCAACACTTTCCTTGATAAGGGCATCTACTATTTTCACTTCTTCCTTTTGCATATCATTTCTTGCAATAATGCCTCCTAAAGGAATGGGTGCGTTAAAAGTTTCTTCAAAATAAGTGCCCAGATCCATCCATTTACTTAATCCTTTTTTTGCGTAAGTAAAACGGTTTTCATGAATGATTACACCAGCATCGACTTTGCCAGATAGTACAGCGTCTTCGATTTCATTAAATACTAAAAATTGTTTATTCTTTACCTCAGGGAAAGCTAAACTAAATAATAAATGTGCGGTGGTATTTTTACCTGGTATGGCAACGGTCATGTTTGCCGGATTGGGTTTGCCATCATTATTTTTTTTATAAATCAATAATGGTCCAACGCCTTTTCCTAATGCACCTCCCGCATTTAATAGTTGATAATTATTTTTTACCAGTGGCCAAACGCCATAACTAATTTTAGATAATGGTAGTTTGCCCTGTAAAGCCCACTCATTAAGGGTTTGGACATCCTCTAAATGTAAATTGAATTCATATCCCTTGGTGTCAATTTTATGATTTACTAAAGCATCAAAAATAAAGGTATCGTTGGGGCAGGGCGAAAACCCTAATTCTATCAATGGCATTTTAAGCTGTTTTATATAAAGCGTCTAAGTATTCCAAAAGGGTTTCATTCAAATTATATATCGCTTCTTGTATTTTCCATTTTGATTTATCTCTTTCTCCAACATAATTACTCACGGCTCTTATTTGTATAAATGGTATGGTTAAATCTCTACCCATGTAATGTAAACTAGCTCCTTCCATCGATTCAAGTACTGCTTTGTACCGGCCGCCTAATAATTGTATTTGCTTTTTATCGGTGCTAATCGTATTTACCGTCACACCTTTTTTAGTCGGTAATTTCAAAAGGTTAAATTGATTCAACCATGGATTCGGTAAACTCTTTTTTTCATAAGGCGCATCATTAGGCTTGTCCAATTTCATATCAAATAGATCTTTCCAAACTTTATTTTCGTTAACGCCCATATCCCCAGCAAAATCATTGTTCACTACAAATACTTTACCCAATGGAATTTTTTTATCAAAGCTTCCAGCTATTCCTACTTGAATAATTAGGGTTGGGGTTTCTTGCGTAAACATTTTCATAAGGGAAATACTCGACGCCAACATGCCAATGCCTGATTCATGAAATCCCACTGAAAACTTTTTACTGTTTCCTACATATTTTGGATTGATTTTTTGAAAACTTGGCATCCATTCTCCATGCGTGGCAGCTGTAATAATTACTCTCATGATGTAAAGGTCGTTAAAGCCTTGTAAAAATTGCTTTCTTGACAATCAAATTTATATCTTTGTGTCTTAATATAATTAAACTCGATGGTGTATTTGACTAGAGTGGAGCATTTCAATGCAGCTCATAAATTGGCTAACCCTAATTGGACTAAGGAAAAAAACGAGGAAGTATTTGGCGTTTGTGCGAATGAAAATTGGCATGGTCATAACTATGAATTATTTGTAACTGTTAAAGGTATTCCTGATGGGGAAACTGGGTTTTTATATGATGTCAAAAAACTAAGTATGCTTATCAAAAAGCTAGTTATTGATGAACTTGACCATAAAAATTTGAATTTGGATGTACCTTTTATGCATGGTAAAATGTGTAGTACCGAAAATCTAGCAATCGCAATTTGGCAGCAATTAGCACCTCATATTCCAAAGGAAATACAACTGCATTGTATCAAATTATACGAGACTCCAAGGATATTTGTTGAATATTTTGGTAGTTAAATAGGCAGTTTCAATATTTTTGTTTAATTTTAAGCTCATTTTTTACGCTAAAACTCAAACGTTTAACTTTTTTATTAAAAGATTAAACAAAATTGCTTTAGGCGCGTTATTAATGTAGTAACTTCGTCATCTTAATTTAAAAGCATGAGTCATAAAGTAGCGGTATTTAGAAAAGAGCATTTTAATGCCGCACACAGGTTGTTTTGTGCTGATTGGTCGGATGCTAAAAACAAGGAAGTTTTTGGTGCCTGTTCAAACCCAAATTATCATGGTCATAACTACGAATTAATCGTTCAGGTAAATGGGATACCGGATCCTATCACTGGATTTGTGATTAATACCAAGGAATTGAGTATGATCGTTGAGGAAGAAGTTAAAAATAGATTTGATCATAAAAATTTAAACCTAGATACTGAGATTTTTAAAAATTTAAATCCAAGTGCTGAAAACATTGCAATTGTTATTTACAATTTATTAAAACCTCGTTTGTCTGATAATCTTGAATTAAAAATACGCCTGTATGAAACAGAAAGAAACTTTGTTGACTACCCCGCTTAAGGAAGAAAAGTTAGCAATTGATAATTTATTAATCGAAGAAATGGGCGACCAGCACAAGGCAAGCTCGGTTGAAACACCTTTGCGTGCTGATGCTTTTGATAAAACAGATGAGGAAAAAATAGCTGCTATTGAGCCTCATTTCAAAGCTATCATGGAAATTTTAGGAATGGATTTACGTGACGATAGTTTACGTGGTACACCACTTCGTGTTTCAAAAATGTATGTAAAAGAATTGTTCCAAGGATTGAATCCTGCGAATATGCCAAGTATGACTTTGTTTGAAAACAAATTTCAGTACAATGAAATGTTGGTTGAAAAAAATATCAA
>JACCDH011249756.1_pt1 | contig 16019 bp, 15 predicted proteins | sample 7442481 | NCBI WGS metagenome assembly JACCDH01 (sample SAMN15323433, study PRJNA562643) | freshwater metagenome | isolation source: river surface water | place: USA:Blue River Watershed | collected 2017-08-15
GTCATTCAATTGACGGCGACTGGGTCCTATTTAACAGACAACCTACATTACATAAACCTTCTATGATGGCACATAAAATGCACGTTCTCAATCGAGATGATGCTAATACCTTCAGAGTTAATGTTTCTGTATGCGGTCCCTACAATGCTGACTTCGATAAAAGAAAAAATGCACTTTTCGTGATGTAATATCATCATATGTGTAAAATAATCACTGTCGAAAACAGGAGGCGTGAAAAGCGTGTTACCTCCTAGTTCTTTAAAGTAATTTAAAGGGCGAAACACCTTGATGCGGGAAACCCGTAAAGCATATTCTACCAAGTTTAATTAGAAATAATTAAATGGCTTCGGATAATACTCGAAGGTACGGTAATAATGAATATGATGTTTTAAATTTCTAAAAATTTAAATAAATTGGCAATCCGCAGTGTTAGTTCCTAATATCGTTATGATAAGATAATGGAGCGCATTCAGAGACTGAACGGGTGTTGGTCATAAATGAAGAACTAATCATTCTGATATGGCTTAAGATACAGTCCACCCCTATATGAAAGTGTAGGGATATCTCGTTGGGTGATGAGATGAATATACATCTTGCACAATCTGTGCAAACAAGAAATGAATTAAAACATATAGCAAACGTAAAATTACAAATTATTGGTGCAAAAGATTCAAGTCCAATTATTGGTTGTGTCCAAGATGCATTATCAGGTGCATATTTATTAACACAACCAGAAGTTAAAATTAAAGGCTCTGATGTAGCAAGTTTTTTATGTAATACAAGTTCAGAAACTAAACATCAAATTGATATGAATAAAATATATACTGGTCATGAAATCTTTTCACATATTATTCCTAAAGGTATTAATATATTTCAAAAAGATTTTGAAATCAGTGATGGTATTTTAAAAACCGGTGTACTTAATAAATCTACATTATCAAAAGTTAAAAACTCTATTATTCATTTTATTTGGGATAAATATGGACCAGAAAAAACAAGAAGATTTATTGATGATAGTCAAAAATTAGTATTATCATTTTTATCTCATAGAGGGTTTACATTTGGTTTTGGCGATTGTATGCTTAATAAAGATGTCAAACAACAATTAAAACAAATGATTACAAATAAATTATTAGAATATAAAATAGATTTAACACAATATGAAAATGATACTGACCAAATTGATATTAAATATATTGAAAACATTTTAAATTCTGGATTATCTTCATTTGGTATTGATAGTAGTCAAATTCTAATGAAAAATTTAAATACCAGTAATAATTTATTTGTTACTGTTAAATCTGGTTCAAAAGGTAATGAAACAAATTTACAACAAATTTTAGGCGTTAGAGGTCAAATTAACGTTGAAGGTGTTAGAATTAAAAAGAAAGTAGAAAATAGAAGTTTACCTATTTATCATAGAGATGATGATACACCTGAAGCAAGAGGGTTTGTTGTTAAATCATATTTTGAAGGATTACACGATTATGAATATTTTTATGATGCTATGGCTGGTCGTGAAGGTTTAATTGATACTGCCATTAAAACTGCAAAAACTGGATATGTTTCTCGTCAGCTTATTAAAGGCTTAGAAGATTTATCCATTAAATATGATAATACTAATAGAAATTCTAGAAATGTAATTATTCAGTATGTATATGGTAGTAATGGTATTGACCAATCAAGACAAACATCATTAACTATTAATATGTTAAGTATGAATAATGCTAAAATAGATGAAGTATTTGGTTTTAATGACAAAGAAATTTCTAAATTAGAAAAAGCATTAAAAATTAAAGATTTAGAAAAATTTAATACTTATTATACAAATAAAATTAAAAAATATCGTGATGAATTAAGAGTAATACAATATAAAGCAAATAATAATTATAAAACTTTAGAAGAAAAATACTTTTTACCTGTAAATCTTTTAAGAATAGTACAAGATTATACACATAAAAAAGAACATATTGAATTAACTCCTAAAATGATTGATGATAGTATTGAAGACTTATTAAATAGTTATGATACTAAATTATTACCATATGTTACATCTTCAGATACATATTTAATGAATGATGATAGAGCATTAAAATATTTATTAGAAATTGCTATTCATAATTATTTATGTCCTAAAAAATGTATTTTTGAATATGGATTATCAAAAACTGATTTTGATAATATTATTAAAGATATTAAACAAAATTTTATTAAAGCATTAGTTATTCCTGGTGAAATGGTTGGGATTGTTGCTGCACAATCAATTGGTGAACCCACTTCACAATTAACACTCAATACTAAACATTCAGCAGGTAAAGCAAAAAATACAACTGTTAATACTGGTGTATCAAGAATTGAAGAATTACTACATTTTAGTAAAGATATTAAAACCCCTGTTATGACAGTTTATTTTGATGAAGCAATTTGTGGAGATAAAAGTAAAGTTAATAAAATTAGTTCATATTTCAAATATTTAACTATAAAAGAATTAATTGATTCTGCTGAAATATATTATGATATGAATTTAAATGATGAATTCTCTAAAATAATAAAAGATGATAATGTTTCTAATCCATTTTTTATTAATAATCAAAAAGTAGAAATATCATCATTACCATTATTATTTAGACTTAAATTAAATATGGAAAAACTCCATGATAAAGAAACTACATTATTAGATATTAAAACAAAATTTATTAGTTATTGGCATAAAAACTTTTCTAATCTTAAAAATAGAAATAAGATGGAAAAAGAAATTTTTACTAAAATATCTCGTTGTGCTATTTTATCTAATAATGATAAAGTTAATCAAATTATTCATATCAGATTTAATATGTCTTCATTCAATTATAATATGTTAACTGAATTTTTAAAAATTGTATTAGAAGAAATTACATTAAAAGGTATTGATAACATTAAAAATATTGATATGACAAATGAATTAAAATTAACTTTTGATCCTAAAACAGGAGATAAAATTGAAAATAAAGAATGGGTTGTATCAACCAATGGTATTAATTATGAAAAACTTAAATATATTAAAGGTATTGATATGAAAAGAAGCTCATGTAATGATATTAATACTATTTATAGATTATATGGTATTGAAGCTGCAAGACAAATATTATTAAATGAATTCCTTCTTGCATATCAATCATCAACTATTAATCAAAATCATTTATATGTATTAATTGATATGATGACTCATTTAGGGTTTATTATTTCAATTGATAGACATGGTTTAAATAAAGTTGAATCAGACCCTTTTACTAGAGCATCATTTGAAAAAACTATGGACCATTTTGTTAATGCTGCCATTTTTAATGAACATGATACAGCAAATTCTGTTTCATCTAGAATATTATTAGGTAAAGTAATTCCTGGTGGAACTGGTGCTTTTGAATTATTATTAGATACAGAAAAATTAGAAAATTCAGAATATACTAAAAATGAATCAGGTGGTAGAATTACATATGGTTCATTATTAGAAGAAGAGTCATTATTTAAAGATATTATTAAATTTGGTATTGTAAAGAATGATTTCTTTTTACCTGTAAATTAAATGTTTAACTTATTTATTTTATAATTTTTAAACTAATATTTTTTATTAATTTAATAATATTATATTATTTCTAATCAGAAGTAATATAATACCCAAACTTATATGAACTATTGTACAATTGAAGATGCATGGAAATCTTCTGACCATTTAACAGAACAATTTTCATTTTATAAAAAAAAAACTATAGAAAATTTTGAAATTCAAGAAGAAAAAGTTCAGAAAAATATGAATAATACAAATATGAATAATATGAATATGAATAATATGAATATGAATAATATGAATAATATGAATATGAGTAATATGAATACAAATATGAATATGAGTAATATGAATACAAATATGAATATGAGTAATATGAATACAAATATGAATACAAATACAAGTATGAATACAAGTATGAATACAAATATGAATACAAATACAAATACAAATATGAATAATAATTTAAGTAATAACAATGATTATTTAGATAGTGTTTTTATTTGTAATGATTTTTGGGACCATTTAAATAAATGTTCATCATGTAGAAATAAAATGCGTCAACGTTTTTCATCAAATGTTATGGAGAAATTTGAAAATGTTGTAATTGATAATAAAGATACAATATTAATTTTTTTAATTTGTTTATTTGCATTAATTTTCTGTAATCTTTTAGTTTCTATAATTAATAAATAAATTAAATATATATTTATTTTATTTAATTAATTTTATTTTTTAAATTTAAATATTTTTGTTTATATTTTAAATATTTATTACGAATACGAGTAGCTTCTACCATATTATTATTATTAAATTTACCATTTACAACTTCTGCATTTACAACTTGTACATTTTTGGGGTCATCTACAACTTCTGCTGTAGTATGAACTATATATTCACAATTACTTAACTCTGAAAAAAATTCAGCAATTGATAATTTAATACTACCATTTCCATAGTAATTTTTATAATTATTATATACACTATCAACTAATGCTTTTGAATTATGAATATCTAATAATTGTGCTTCTAAATTTCTTAGTTCATTATTTAATCTATCTTTTGTAGTTTGTTTAAATGTAAACATAGAGTTTAATTCTTCATTAGTTTTATTTATTTTATCATTTATTATAATAATATTACGATCACTAAATGTATAATATGAATTATATTGTTGTTTAATTTTTTTTAATTGTACAGCTGTATTATTATCAATACTATTAAAAAAATCACACATATTTTTTTTTTGAGCTTCTCTTTGAGCATCCAGATGTTCACCCCATAGTGAGTATTCATAATAAGAACCCATTATATTATATAAATTACAATATAAAATAATTATAATAAAAATAATTAATTATTTTCTAACTAAAATATAATGAATAATAATTTTTATATTTTAGTTTCATGTGTTTTTATTTATTTATATTTAAATAGAGATATTAATATACCTGATTTTTTAATAGATAATTATAATAATAGATATATTCAAATGATGTTTTTACTTGCTTTATTACTTTTTGGCAATCAAAATATTCCTTTAAGTATGTTTTTATCATTAAATTGGATTTTATTAGGTTATAAAATTCAAAAAAGTCAATTACTTAAAAATATTTAAAAAAATAAATTAATTTAATGCGTTGATATAAAAGAAAGAATATTAATAAATATAATATGAGTTCTGAAACATCTTCCGAAATGAAAGTAAGTTATCATGATAATAATGGTAAAAGAATTGGACAAAGTACTGAAGTAAAACGTCAAACAACAGATACTGATTTTTATTTTAATATGGTTGCAAATCAAGAAAAAATTATACCTGAAGATGAAGCGTCTTCAGAATCATCTGAATTAGTAGCATCTTCAAATAGTTCTAAATCATCTAAATCATCTAAATCATCTAGTTCATCATCTAAAAAAAGTTCTTCTTCAAATGTTCAAAGAATTGATTTATCTGAAAAAAATAAACAACCATCATACATGAAAGTCCCTTCACATATTCCTATTAATCATAATATGAATTCAAATAGTTATGGAAATAATAATATGAATTATAATAATCAAAATAGTTTTAATAATCAAAATGGTTTTAATAATCAAAATAGTTTTAGTAATCAAAATAGTTTTAGTAATCCAGTTAGAGCAGAAATGCCTTCAGTATTACCTAATCTTGAACCAGTAGTTAATACACAAGTTTTAAATCCACAAGAAATTAGAATGAAAAAAATAGAATTATTAAGAAGATTATGTGAGATTAAAGCAAAAGGATTTCAACTAACAAAAGAATATGATTTTTCATCTTCAATTGAAGAAATGGAATATGAATATGCTTTATTAAAATCATTTGCTGATAAACGTAATGGTATTAAATTATATAAAAGCTTTTTATTAAATGGTGTTTCATTATTAGAATTTATGAATGATAAATATGATCCATTTGATTTTAAATTAAATGGTTGGTCTGAACATATGAGTGTTGAAGTTGATTCTTATGATGATGTATTAGAAGAATTATATGAAAAATATAAAACTTCAGGAGGTACATGGCCCCCTGAAGTTAAATTAGCAATGTTATTAATTGGTTCAGGTGCTGGATATCACTTTACTAAAACACAATTAGGTAGTATTCCAGGTGGTGTTAATCCAGGTGCATTTTTAGGAAAAATGATGTCAGGTCCAGGTAAAAAAACTAGTCAATTTATGAGCCCTCAAGAAATTAATATTGAAAATCAAAAAAAAGCATTAAAAGAAAAAGAATTACAAATGAAACAACAACAAAAAGATAAAATGAAACAACAAATGAATACTGAAACTGAACAAATGTCTAATATGAATTTTAATAATATGCAAATGCCTAATATGAACATGAATAATATGCAAATGCCTAATATGAACATGAATAATATGCAAATGCCTAATATGAACATGAATAATATGCAAATGCCTAATATGAACAATATGCAAATGCCTAATATACATATGTCAAATTCTAGAGATGTACCAGAAATAAGAGCTCCTGAAAATGTTCAAGAAATTTTAGCAAGAATTAAAAACATTCAACAACAAAATAATATTAATAGTGTAAATACAACAGAAACACAAGAAGAAGTTTCTTCTAATAATGATAGATTATTATCAGACACAACAATTACTACATCCGATAATAAAAAAAGAGGTAGAAAACCTGTAAATAAAAAACCCATTATTTCAGTATCAACATAATATGTTTCTTTAAGTTAAAATTAAATAAGTTTAAAGATATAAATTTATTTAATTTAATTACAAATGTCAGACCAACAACCAATTAAAGTATTAAAAAAAAGAGGTAGAAAACCTAAAAATAAAATTATAGAACAACCAATTGTTAAAACTGATGAAAATGTTAATTCAGAAAATGAAATTATTATTGCTTATTTACCTATTAATTTAAATGAACCAACTAATAGTAATAATGCTAATAATGATAATGATAATTTTGATAATGATATTTTTATTAAATCTGAATCATTTTTTACTGAATCAAAAAATACAGAAGATAAAATTAAACAAAAAATGAATTTATTAAATTTATCTTCTGAATCTGATGTTAAAACTAGTGTTATTCAAAATTTTAATAAAATAAATATTAATTATATAAAATTTAATGAAAATACTAAATGTTGGTGGTGTAAACATTGTTTCAACACACCAAATTTATCATTACCTGAATATTTACATTTAGATACATTTTATTGTACTGGTAATTTTTGTTCATGGGAATGTGTAAAAGCATATAATATTGATTTAAATGATAACTTTGTATGGAAAAGAGAATCATTAATTGATTTAATGTATCAAAATACATATGGTGTTTTTAAAAATATTAATCCTGCGCCATCTTGGTTAATATTAGAAGATTTTGGTGGTTATTTATCTATTGATGCGTTTAGAGAAAATTTTGAAGCAGTTACAACTGAATATTTAGTCCTACATCCACCATTAATTTCAAGACAAATGCAAATTGAAGAATCATATAAAAAAAATAATAATTCTAATGTTGTTATTAATAAATTAGATAAATTATTATTAGAAACAAATACATTAACACTTAGAAGAAATAAACCTGTTGAAACTTCACAAATAAATTTAGAAAAATCAATGGGTTTAAAAAGAAAAAATTCATAAATAAAACAAATTAACTAATTATTTAATAAAACAAATTAACTAATTATTTAATAAAACAAATTAACAAATTTTTTTACCAGAATATTCTACTTTAATAAACAATTTATATTCTTTTGATATAATATTTAATTTAGCTATTAAATCTTCATGATTTTCAATTGATGAATTATTTGATGATGATTCAATAATGTAAAATGGTGCTGTATCGTATTTAATTTTATATTCCCAATCATTATTTTCATCAGTTAATTTTTGAAACATTTCTTGTGTTTTTGATATTCCACTCATTGAAATAATTCCAATTTTTGATGTAATTTTATATGCTTTTTTTACAATATTACTATGTGTAGAAATAATAATATCATCATAATTTTCATATTTACTTTTTACTAATTCTTCATAATAATCTAAATTATTATTAAAGTATTCATATAAGTTTTCATCAGATTCTTCAATTCTTTTCTTATCAATTTCATGAATAATATTAATCCAAAACATATTAAAATCAATATTATTATTAATACAAATTTTATTTATTAATGATACTAAACTTTTATTATCATTATAAAATTTAAACTCTACTTCTTCTTCTCCTTCTTTAATCTTTTGATTATATGCAATACTTACTTGAATCCATTCAGACTCTGCATTTACTTCTTCTACTCTTGCTAATATTGGTTTATTCATAGGTACTAGTTTATTCCATGAATGAACCTTCTTTTTTTTTGTTGCATCATTATATGACATTATTACAGTCATATCACCATACTCAACTAATTTACCTTCAAAATGCGACTCGTTTCTATTTATAAAAACTACTGCCACTGAATCGTTAATTTTAGGATATTTTGAACTATATATTCTAAAATCAATATTATTACTATTAATATTACTATTCTCCATAATATAAATGATTTATAATGTAAATATAATAATTTCAGTTTTTTTACTAAAAATTAAACTAAAAGTTTTTTGTATAATAATAAGCTCCTTGTAAAAATGCATCTGCTAAATCATCTTTCTTTTTAAATGTATTAAATTTATTTATCCAATCTGGTAAATGTGCTAATAATTCTCGAGTATATTTTACACCTAATGCTTTTGTTAATTTATATGCTTTTGACTCATCTGTACCTTTTAATGCTACTAATTGTTTAGATTCTCCATCTGTTACTATTTTTAATTTATTAGAAGGAGACATAAATTTAACAACATTTATAGCACTATCATGTTTTTTATCAATAATACCACGAATTAAAAAATATGTATATATTGTATTACTAATTGATTTCATTACTGGATTTTTCATTGATGGTTGATTTTCAATAACAACTACATTTGCAGATAGTAATATTTTTTTATCATCAAGTTTTTGAATTAATTTTAATCTTACATCATCAAAATCTAATTTTTTAACAGACTTTTGTTTATATTCAGTTAATTTATTTTGGCTTTCATATTTTTTATAACATTGTTTTGCATGTGTAACACAATACATTTCTTTTAAATCAGTATATGTAGATTTACGTCCACATATTTCACCATTATGTTCAAAAGTGCATTTACTTTTTTCTGGTAATTCAATATATAACTCTTCAAACTTTTTATTTGGTTCTAATTTTTTACAATGTGTTTTACAATAATACTGATCTAAATGTATAAATGATGGTTTAGCTCCACATTGACATTTAATAACATCTCTTTCACTTATATCAATTATATCCCAGTCTAATATTTTCCAATTATTATTTTCTTTAGTAAAAAGACAATAAGCCAAATTTACAATGCCAACATCAAATGACAACACAATATTACTCATTAAAATACTATATTAATTAAACCTTTATCTATAATAATTAATATATAATAATTAAAAAATTTGAAATAAAAATATATTTATTCTATTTTTATATATTATATGTCAAATAAATCTGGATATTTAGAACTTATTATTGGACCAATGTTTTCTGGTAAATCAACTGAACTTATTAAAAACGTTAGACTTAATAGAATTATTAATAAAAAAGTACTTGTATTAAAACCAGTTATTGATACACGTTATGATTCTAATAGAATTGTTTCACATTCTAATGATAAAGAAGATTGTTTTGTTACAGATGATTTATTAAAAATCACAGATGATATAATTAATCAACATGATGTTATTATTATTGATGAAGGACAATTCTTTTTAAATTTAAAAGTATCTGTATTAAATTGGGTTGAAAAATTAAATAAACATGTTATTATAGGTGGATTAGATGGTGATTTTGAAAGAAAACCAATGGGTGAAATTTTAGATTTAATTTCTTATTCAGATACTTATACAAAACATAATGCATTATGTAAAATATGTTTAGATGGAACATCTGCATGTTTTTCAAAAAGAATTTGTAGTAATTCATCACAAGTATTAATTGGTTCTGATGATTTATATATTCCGGTATGTAGATATCATTACTTAAATTAATTTATTTCTGATAATTTTATATATTTTGTTCTACATGCATTTGAACAAAATATTTTATCATTAAAACAATAAATATCATAATTTTTCATAATCATACGTTTACATTTATCACATCGATATTCTAAATTAATTATTAATGGTTTACTTACTTTTATTTTATAATTATTATGAGAATATAAATTAGTTGGACATGATAAACTATTACGATAATAATTTAGTTTTTTATCATATTCTTGTTTTTTATCATGTATATTTATTTGTTCATTTATATTTATTTGTTCTTGTTCTTGTTTTTTATCATTTATATTTATATTTACTTGTTCTTGTTTTTTATCATTTATATTTATTTGTTCATTTATATTTATTTGTTCATTTATATTTATTTGTTCTTGTTCTTGTTTTTTATCATTTATATTTATTTGTTCTATTTCAAGTTTTTGATTATAATAATATAATGAAAAAATCCATGAAATTATATTATTATATAAATTATTAATGTATGAATTTATATATGAAAACATTATTTAAATATATAATTTATTTTTTATATAATTATTAATAATGTTACCTGAAATATTAGAATGGATTGAATTAATCCCAAATAAAAAAATTATTAATATTGAATTAGAAAATGAATTATGTGAAAAATATAATAAATTAACAAAATTAAATTATATTATATCATTTGATTTTGAATTTTTTAGATATAATATAGCATATAAACAAATTCAAACAATACGTGAATTTGGTGGTATATTATTTTATAAAGAAAGTAAAACATGGTTTTTATATTGTATTTTTCATATTAATTTAAAATCTGTTATAACTAATATTAATCAGTTTTATTTTATTAAATCAACATATTGTTCTGTTTCTGACTTAACATTAAAAAAATTATTAAAAAATGAAAAGGAATTATTACCAGAATATAAAATTAATAATATAAATTATAAAGAAATTGTTAACTCAAATCAATTAATAAAAATATATATGAAACCATCATTAAATGAATTAGATTATGAAACTTTAAAAAAAAAAATTAATAAACTTAATTTTTTTATAAAAGGTTATGATTTAATTAAATATCCTAAAGAGTACAATTTATTTAAAACAAATATTAATTTAATTTTAAATGATAAAGATGTTAAAAATAGAGAAATAAATGATAGTAAAAAGTTTATTTATTTAACAAATAAAATATTTGCATCATCATACTTAATTGTTAAAGGTGAAGAAGATATTAAATCATTAAAAAATCATTCTATTTTATTAAAAGAAAATTATAATCAAGTATTAAAATATTTTGATATTGCACAACATAATAAAATATTATTTGAAAAATGTGATAGTGCTGAATTAGAAAAAACATTTTTATGTTTACAAAAAATGAATTTAACACAAAAATATAATAAATATAGTGATATTATTAATAAATTTACTAAATTGAAAGCACATAATCCATTAACAGATGCTTATTATACATGGGTAATCTTTAATATTTTTCAATTAAAAAAAGTGTAATAGTTACTTTGCATAATATATTTTATTTTGGTATATGTTTTATTAAATATTCACCACTAATAAATTTTTCTGCTTCAAAACCTTGTTCATGATTATCATTAAATGATATAAATGAATAATATACTATGTTATTATCTCTTTTTATTCCATTAAATTTATATATTTCATATAACCATGAAACACCATAGTTTTCACTAATATTGTAGTGTTCATTAAATATTAAATTTAAATTCATTATTATTATATAAAATAAATTTTTATATAACAATATATAATATAAGAATGAATGAAAAAATATTTTTTATTATTTTAATTATATTTTTATTAACAAATGAATTCTATTTTGTTATTAAAAATATAATTAAATATGGTGTATATTTAATTTTAATTTTATATATATTAAAAATAGTAAGTCCTGATTTATCTACAAAAGTTAAATCTAAAGTTATTGATTCATTAGATGATGAAAAAAATTCAGGTATTATATCTACAATATTAAGTTATGGTGCATCATTTATTAAAAGTATATTCTTTTCATAAAATTTAATATGATTTTTCATAATATAAAACATATGCTGATTTTAAATATGAGTTTACTTCATTTTCACCAATTTCTTTTGTACTTGAATCATTAAATAAAATCCATTTATTATTATGATTACCAACATATACATAATGTCCACCGTGTAATGATCCTGAGTGAATAACAAATCCTTTTAATATATAACCATGTCTCCATTCTATTGGTATATTTAAATTCATATCATTTTTTTGATATCTACTACCAGATTCTTCAAAACGTTTTAATATAATTATTAAATGTTTTGACCAATTTGTTATTTCTAATCTTTTTGATGCAACTCTTTTATCTCGACATTTTTCACACCAATATAAATTATCATCAATTAATTTAATTCGTGTTTTATATTCTTTATAACAATCATCTAATGTTTCAAATCCATTTTTTAAATCTAACATTAAATAATTTATTTTTTCATCATGTGCAGATATATTTAAACATGCGCGTAATTTACATTTTATTTTTATATTTTGTGTTGTATCATATAATTTTGAAACTATTTTATTACTATTTGCTTCATTTATCATATCTAATATATTAATTATTAATTCACTTGAATCATGTTGTCTAAAATCTAAAAACTTTGTATATTTTTTTATTTTATCAGGTGTTAATGTATCTGTTGGTGAATTATAATATAATAAAATAAACTCTGATAACTCTTTTAAAAAATCATTTTTATTTGGTTGATCAATTATTAAATTACATAATTCTTTATTTTGAATTATTAATTGTAATCCTGAATTAAAATAACATGTATTACCAATATTATTAAAACCTTTATACTGTGTATTTAACATAGAACTTTTATTATGTGTATTTAACATAAATAATATATATTTGTAATATAAATTTAATTGTTTATATAGATTACTAAAAAAAATTGAAAAAAATATTACAAATATAAATATGTATAATATAAGTATTAAACATTATAACACACCTAAAATACTTATTTAATATATACTTATTTAATATATATACTTATTTAATATATACTTTTAAAAATGAGCACCACCAGAGTAGTTGGACTTAGTACCAATAACAAAGCTAAAGTTACTGAAATTAAATGGGCATTAGCATTTTATGGTATTGAGGTTTTTCAAATTGAAAAACCATTGAACGAAGTTATCAAAAGTAATTTTTTCTCTATTGAAAAAATCGATAACAAAAAATATAAACCAATATACATTATTGAGGAAGAATCTTTGTTGATAAATCCAAAAGATAATTCCTCAAGATGGGGTTTTGATATTATATTAAATCAAATGGAAAAAGTTACACACATATCAAACTTAATTTTATATTCACCTAATAATACAATTAAAATATACTCATTTAGTGTTGATGGATATATTGATTATAGTAGAAAGGCACCAGAAGGTACTGTTATATTTGGATGGGATGATATTTTTGTTGTTAAAACAATCAATAAAACCTATTGGGAATTAAATAACTTGAATCACAAATACAGCGCACGAGACAAGTGTCTTAGTCATTTTATTCAAGATATGATATATTATAAATCAAATATAGATTTAAAACATTATCCTCAAAATTATGATAAATGTATTGACTTTTCTAAAGACCCAAGTAATTTTATTACAAACATTGAAGAATATTTTAATCCTTTAGCCAAAGAATTAAATTTATCTAATATTCCAATTAATGCATTAAATAATGGAATGTTTTTTCGTAGTGCTATAAATCGTCGTCAAAAATTATATTGGTGTCCTGGTTTAAATGCTGGTATTCCTTTTGTTCCTAAACCCAAAGATAAATCTCATGAGCTTACATACATGTTTCATGATTTGTCACATTTTGCGATGCCTGACTTAATATTTGAGGGAGAACATAATCCATTAATTCAAAAGGTTTATATTGGATATAGATTAATGAGCGAAGCAATAACATTAGTTTTAGGAGATATGTTATTTGTATATTCATTACTAAATACAGTATATAATTATGAAACTGTTCAAGCTAGAAAAATATATCCAGTATTTACACGATTATATAGTAAATTATTTGATGGGTCTATTTCTAATGAGGAATCAATTAGAATATTATTACAAGGATCATTTGAATATTGTTTTTATGGAGATTTAACAACATGGAAAAAATATATGGAAGATAATGAAGAAACATCAAAAATATTATCTGAATTTACGGGAAAATATGATAATTATTTTCTTGAAGATTTTAGATGGACTAATATGAATTATAACTATATGAAAGATAATGCAAAAGATTATGTAGAATGGTCTAAAGAAATTAATTCAATTTTTAAATCTCATAATATACAAATTTATTCAGTAAATGAATGGATTAAACATTTTGATTTGAAACCTGAACATACTTCAAGAGAATTAAATCAAAAAATATTTGATTCAGTATATTCAACTTGGATTAAACCATTATTAGAAAAACCTATTGAATTATCTAGTCAAAAATCTAGATTAAATAGTATGTTTGTACGTTACATGTGTGGTCAATCACAAATATTTTTCCGCTTCAAGTCCATATATTCTGAATCATATAGTTATTGGGAAAGTATTAAAAACACATTAAATTATTTGTCTAAAAATGAAATTAATGACGAAATTATAAAAAATACAAGAGAATATTACTCTGATTTTTTATTAAAACTTGTTGATAATACAATTATTTCTGATGATGATTATAATACATATATTGATATATACCCAATATTCAAACCTTTTATTATTGACTATGATAATTTACAAGAATCAAAAAGCTTAAGCGAGTTTTCTGAATTAATGTTAACAAGTTAATAATAGTAAGTAATAACTTGATAAATAATAACTAAAAAAATAGTAACTTAATAAATAGTAAATAGTAACTTAATAAATAGTAAAATAATCTTATTTTAATAATAAATATAATTTATATAATTTATATGATATTAACTTACTAAAAATAAAATGGTAAAAAATTTTATAGAATTATTTTGATGTTCCCCCCGCCCGCCGTTTTTTTATTTTTTTATCCATGTTATAAATCATTGATATATTATTATAATTTATTAAAAAAACATTTAAGAATATAATATCTTATATATAATATAGATCATGGAAATCATTGAGAGTCATATATGTAAAACTTGTAATAAAACATATTCAAGTTATAGTTCATTATGGAATCACAACAAAAATATACATAAAAATGCAGATATAAATAAACAAAAAATAACAAAAAAAGAACAAGAAATAACAAAAAATATATATAATTGTAAATATTGTAATAAAATATATAATATACAACAATCAAAATGGTATCATGAACAAAAATGCAAAGTTATTTTTGATGAAAAAGAACAAGAAACACAAAATAATGAAATTAAAATAGCTGAAATTAATAAAGAAATAAAATTAGCAGAAATTGAATTAGAAAAAATTAATGCTAATAAAGAAATTAAATTGGCAGAAATCAATAGAGAAATAGAATTAAAAAAATTAGAAATAAAAAAAGAAAATACAATAGTTAAACAAAAAACAAATAGTAATCCAACAATTAAAAATATAAACAAATTACTTCGTGCACAAAACAAAATAAAAATGAATAATTCTAATTTAACATCAAATTCTAACAATACAAATATACAAAACAATATAGTTAATAATTTTAAAATTGAAGGTTTTGGAAAAGAAAATATTCTTGATGTTATAACTGATAAAGAAAAAAAGTTAATTATTAATCAAGGTTTTGGTTCTATTGAA
>JACCDH011256862.1_pt1 | contig 16018 bp, 14 predicted proteins | sample 7442481 | NCBI WGS metagenome assembly JACCDH01 (sample SAMN15323433, study PRJNA562643) | freshwater metagenome | isolation source: river surface water | place: USA:Blue River Watershed | collected 2017-08-15
AGCGCCCTCCGGCAGGTGGAGAGCGCTGGTGTACCAGCGTCGCCAATCATGATGGAGGTGCTGGCCCGGGGGCTGGGGACCCGTTCTGTCAAACCCGGCAGCTACCGGCTCAAGCCGGGCACGACACCACTCAGCTTGCTGGGTGCACTCGCGCGGGGTGACACCATCAGGGAATCGATCACGATTATCGAGGGCTGGACTTTTGCGCAAATGCGCGCAGAGATTGCCCGCCATCCCTGGCTGCGACATGAGAGCGAGGCACTGGACGAAGCCGCCTGGCTGGCGAGCGTGGTGCCCGGCTACGACCATCCGGAAGGATTGTTTTATCCCGACACCTACGTCTTTGATCGGGGTACCAGCGATTTGTATGTTTATCGACTGGCACACCAGCAGCAGCTGAAGAAACTCGAGCAGGCGTGGGCTGACCGTGCACCTGATCTTCCTTACGGCTCACCGTACGAGGCCTTGATCATGGCCTCGATCGTTGAAAAAGAAACTGCTCGCGAGCAGGACCGCACACGGGTAGCGTCCGTGTTTGTCAATCGCCTGCGTCAAGGTATACGTCTGCAGACGGATCCCACAGTGATTTACGGTATGGGTGAGCGCTTTGACGGCAACTTGCGCAAGCGTGACCTGCAGGAAGACACCGCCTACAATACCTATCAACGCGCTGGTTTGCCGCCAACACCGATTGCCCTGCCGGGTCAGGCAGCGATTCAGGCTTCGCTGCATCCAGCACAAGGCAATGATCTGTATTTCGTTGCTCGGGGTGACGGCAGCAGCGAATTCTCCAGCAATCTTGACGATCATAATCGCGCAGTCGACAAATACCAGCGCCGTCGTTAACACCACCTTCATATCGGCGCAAGCATTCATGGCACAGGGAAAATTCATTACTTTCGAGGGCGTTGACGGCGCAGGCAAATCAACGCACGTGGGCGCCGTTGCGCAGCATCTTCGCAATCGTGGGCTGCATGTGGTGACTACGCGTGAGCCCGGCGGTACACCGCTGGGTGAAAAGCTGCGTGAATTGCTGCTGCACGAGTCCATGCACTTGGAAACCGAAGCGCTTTTAATGTTTGCCGCGCGTCGCGAGCATATTGCTCAGGTCATCCTGCCAGCTCTCCATCGCGGTCACTGGGTGATATCGGACCGTTTCACCGATGCCAGCTTCGCCTATCAAGGCGGAGGCAGACAACTGGCATTGGACAAATTGCAAACACTGGAGCAATGGGTACATGACGATCTGCAACCGGATCTGACTTTGTTGTTCGATGTGCCGCTTGAGGTGGCACGCGAGCGTCTGTCTTCCGGACGCGCACTGGATAAATTCGAAACGGAAAAAGACGATTTTTTTCAACGTGTGCGCGATGTGTACCTGATGCGCGCGCATAGTTTTCCAGAGCGCATCAAGGTCATCGACAGCACTTGCTCTGTGGTCGATGTGTCGGCGCAAGTTGAACAATGTGTCACTGCACTGTTCGATGGTCAATGAAATGAGCGAGGCTATCTATCCCTGGCAGCATGAAGACTGGATTCGTCTGCAGCGCCTGCGGGATAGACTACCCCACGCCATTCTTTTCCATGGCGCTCAAGGCATAGGTAAGGTAGGGTTTGCAGAGCAGTTTGCGCAATCCGTTTTGTGCGAATCGCCGATTAAGGGTGGTTTCGCCTGCGGCAGCTGCGCTTCCTGCGGCTGGTTTTTGCAATACGGTCATCCGGACTACCGGCGCGTGCGACCCGAGATCTTCGATATCGACAACATTGAGGATGAGAGCGAGTCGGAAGAGGGCGCGACTAAAAAAAGTTCGGGCAGCAAGACACCCTCCAAAGAGATACGTATAGAGCAAGTGCGCTCGCTTGCTGGTTTCATGAATGTATCAACCCACCGCAGCGGCTTGCGCGTGGTCTTGCTTTATCCGGCTGAGGCGCTCAATAGCGCCTCAGCCAATGCCTTGCTCAAAACACTGGAAGAACCGCCACCGGGCACGCTCTTCATTCTGGTCAGCCATAGGCCGGATCGGCTTCTCCCGACCATTCTGTCCCGCTGCCGCAAATTTCCTTTGTCTCTGCCTTCGACTGAGGACGCACTTGCCTGGCTCAGTGACAATGAGGTGAGCGATGCGGCGCAATGGCTTGCATTGCACGGTGGTGCGCCACTGGCCGCGCTTATGGGAGCAGAGGACGAGTCAGCAAACGACCGGGAATTGCTATTGGGATTGCTAGCCAAACCGGATGCGGCTCACGTACTGACCGTGGCGGAACGACTACAAAAAACCCCCATTCCTCTACTCGTGGCATGGCAACAGCGATGGCTGTATGACTTGTTCGCTGTAAAGCTCAGCGGTCGGGTACGCTACTACCCGCAGCATCAGCCGCGCCTGAAAGTGATCGCAGATCGCTTGTCAGCTGATCGATTGCAGCAGGCACTGCGCGATGCGAACAACCGGCGTGCTGTCGCGGATCATTCGCTCTCGGCGCGGCTTTTCATTGAAGATATGCTGCTCGCCTACATCAGCCTGTTTCGCTGAAAGCCGGGCAGTCTTTCGAGGACTCACCATGCAAGACACGCAGCCATCGCATGATGGATCGCCGATACGTCCCTCCGTCATGTCGCTGACCATACGTGAACGCTCTGCGCTCTACGCAGCCTACATGCCATTTCTGCAAAATGGCGGTATTTTTGTACCTGGTAATCGCCCGTGTCAGCTGGGAGAAGAAGTTTTTCTGCTGCTGAGCCTGATGCAGGACGAAGCCCGCTATCCGATTGCGGGCAAGGTCGCCTGGATTACGCCTTCAGGTGCTGCAAATAATCATACGCAGGGTGTAGGACTGCAGTTTCCAGCCGATGATGCGGGCCGGCGCGTTCGGCAGCGTATCGAGGAGATTCTGGGTACCGCGCTGGGATCCTCACGACCGACGCATACCATGTAGCGGGCGTACAATAGCGCCGTTTCAGCAGCTTTCTTGTCATGCCGGCGCAGCGATGCAGCGCTCACTAAGGTCTTGCAAGACAAGCATTTACTGCAGGCGACCGGCGCACTATGTTTATTGATTCCCACTGCCATATCAACTTCCCTGAATTGTCCCAGCGACTGCCCGCGATTCTGGAGAAAATGAAAGAAAATCAGGTGACCCATGCGCTTTGCGTGTCGGTGACCCTGCCGGATTTTCCTCAAGTGCTTTCTCTGGCTGAGGCGCATCCGAATATCTACGCATCGGTGGGCGTGCATCCTGATTATGAAGACACACCTGAGCCCAGTGCAGAGCAACTGATTCAACTGGCCGAAAATCCGCGCATTGTGGCCATCGGTGAAACGGGCCTTGACTACTACCGTCTGAGCGGCGACCTGGAGTGGCAGCGGGAGCGTTTTCGCACGCACATTCGTGCGTCCAGAGCCAGTGGCAAGCCGCTGATTATTCATACCCGTTCTGCATCAGATGACACACTGCGTATCATGCGCGAAGAAAAAGCTGGCACGGCCGATGGTGGTGTGGCCGGTGTGATGCACTGCTTTACCGAATCTCAGGCTGTGGCAGCGGCGTCCATGGAGATGGGTTTTTATATTTCGTTCTCGGGCATCGTGACTTTCAAAAACGCCAAAGATTTACAGGCTGTCGCACGCGAAGTACCTCTCGAGCGCATGCTGATCGAGACTGATTCGCCGTATCTGGCGCCCGTGCCCATGCGCGGCAAGACCAATGAGCCGGGCTTCGTGCGGCATGTTGCCGAATTTCTTGCCGATCTCAAGGGTGTGCCGTTACAAACGCTGGCAGAAGTCACCTCGCAAAATTTCCGGACGCTGTTTCGCGTGCAATAAATGGACGATTTACAGAGCCCATTTCGTCGCCGCTTGCTGTTGGCCGGATTTTTTCCTGGTCTGGAGCGTTGGCTTGAACCCATGCCACCCAAACAGGATTCATATACCGCGTGGTTTCAAGCAGCGCGCATGGATGATGTAAAGCTGTGCAACGACTTGCTGGCGCGGGGCTTCGACATCAATACCATCGAGCCTGAACTCCTGGACACGGCATTGCTTATAGCGGTTCGGCAGGGTTCAGCGAAGGTGATAAAACTGCTCTTGTCTACCCCGGGTGTAAATCTGAATGCGCGTTCTCGCAATGGCGATACATCTCTAATGCTGGCGGCTTATAAAAAAGATCTTCCCACCGCGCAGGCATTGATTGACAAGGGTGCCGACATCAATCATCCAGGCTGGACCGCGCTGCACTACGGGGCCGCAACCGGATCTCTGCAGATTGTGCGCCTATTGCTGGATCATGATGCCTATATTGATGCGGAATCACCGAACAAGACCACGCCGCTAATGATGGCCGCGCGCGGCGGTTATCGCGATGTGGCCGAATATCTGCTCTCGCAGGGAGCCGACCTGCAAGCGAAAAATGAATTGGGTCTGACGGCGGTTGACTTTGCGCGTGCTCAGGGACGCTCAGCGCTTGCCGATTTTCTCGATGCTCGTATGCGCGAGAGCAAAATACAGTCACCTTCTCGCGACTGAACGAACTACCTCACCGCTGCTCAGTCTGATTTTCCATGAATAGTCTGCATGGAGGTCAGTATGAAACGCCGCATTGCTACTTCGATTACCCCGCTTTTTGTTCTGATGATGATCCTGGCTGGCTCCGCCCACGCGCAGGGTTCGCCGTCCGACGATGTACGCGAGAGTAATGATCCGGATCGTGCTGCGGAGGTTGAGCGCAAGGCAGAAGCGATATCCGGCCGGAGTCTGGAAGGATCGGGGGAAAGCGGTGGCGAAGCCTCGGAAGCGGCGGAGCCAGACACCAAGCCGGCAGAATCCCGAACACCAGAGGAAGAGCGCAGCGAAGGTGAATCCGGGGGGACGCAGGAAAGTAGTGAGCCGCCGGATCAGGCGCAGCCCTTGCCCGAAAGTTCAGGTGACAGCGGCAGTGAGGCACCCTACGGTGGTAAAGGCAACGAAGGGAAAACAAACAAAAGCAGTCCGGCCGACACAGGGGATACCTACCACTGAGCAGCAGGATGATGAACTGGCTGCATCTGGTAAAGTGCAGCCATGGCAAAACTCAGTCTTGACCGTATTCTGCAATCGCAGGGATTTGGCACCCGCAAGTGGTGCAGGCAATTAGTTGAAGAAGGCGAAGTGCGGATCGGTGGCGAGATTGTTCGCGATCCTCGTGCGTCATTCGATACCGACGATCTGCAATTTATCTTGTTTGATGAGATCTGGTCTTATCACGAACATGTCTATGTCGCGCTCAACAAACCCGGCAACATAGAATGCTCACGCAAGCCCAGTCATCATCCGGGTGTCATGTCGATCTTACCCGAGCAATTCAGCTGGCGTGATGTGCAGGCGATAGGTCGTCTGGATCACGACACTACAGGGCTGCTGCTTTTGACTGACGATGGCGCATTCAATCACGCGATGTCTTCGCCGAAACGGCATATTTCCAAAACCTACTTGGCAACGACCCACGATCCCGTCACCACGACCTTGATTGACAGATTGCTTTCCGGCGTCAAGCTGCATGATGAACCTGCACCACTGGCTGCTACGATGTGCAGGCAGGTTGCCGAATTTCAGTTGGAAATCATTCTGGAGCAAGGTAAATATCACCAGGTCAAACGCATGCTGGCGGCTGCGAACAATCATTGTTCGGCGCTCGAGCGAATAGCGATTGGTGACCTGACGCTGTCATCGCTGGCGCTCGCTTTGGGCGACTGGTGTTTACTCAACGATGAGCAACGCAGCTTGCTGCGCTAGAGGCGAATGATGTACGGCGGCTTACTGGTTTCTGCGCAATTCATGTTGATCATGCTGCTGATCTGGCCGTGGACTGCGCCTGTTTTCGTGTTGCCGGCACTGGTGCTGATGCTCCCGGCGCTGGCCTTTGGTGTCTGGATACTCCGGCACAATCGGATTGGAAACTTCAACATCAGGCCCGAACTGAAATCCGGTGCGCAGCTGATTATTGATGGACCTTATGCGCTGGTTCGGCATCCGATGTACGTCGCTGTACTGTGGCTGGGCTTGTGCGCAGTAGTGCTTTACGCAAGTAGCGCAGCCTTGTTGTTATGGGGGCTGCTGTATTTGGTGCTCGATCGCAAGGCCGCACTTGAGGAAAGCTATCTGCGCATCCACTTTTCTGGCTACGAGGCCTATGCCGATAAGGTCTGGCGTTTTTTGCCACGATGCCTCCCTAGGTGAGAACTCATCTAAGTGTGTGGAACAACATCACCACGCGATCCGCTGCCCATCCCATGCGATGAAACTACCGGTGTCCTCTGCAGTCATCTGCATAATTTGTTTCAGCAATTGCTCTGCCACAAAATCGGGGGTGAACAACTTTTCCTGCGCCACGTTGGCCTGAAAAGGACGTGACAGATTGGTATCAGTGGTACCAGGATGCAATGCCAGCACGATGGCTTCGGGATTGCGACGCGCGAGTTCGATCGCCAGTGTTTTAAGAAATTGGTTCTGGGCCGCCTTTGATGCCCGGTAGCTATACCAGCCGCCAAGACGGTTGTCGGCAATCGATCCCACGCGCGCGGACAGTGACGCGAACACGACTGGACGGCGAGCCTTCAGCCAGGGCATCAGGGCTTGCGCCAGCAAGACGGGACCATAGGCATTGACGGCAAAGACCTGCTGCATCGAGGACAGGGACATATGTTCGAGCGCCTTCTCGGGCGAGACGTCCTTCGAGTGCAATAGTCCAGCGGTATTTATAATTAAATCAATGACTTGAATATCTTTTCTCAGGTGATCTGTCATGGCTGAGAGGCTCGCCTCGTTAGCGATGTCCACGTCCAGCAGCAAGCATTGTTTTCCCTTCGCAGCGAGTTGCGACTGTAGAGCCAACAGTGGCGAGCTGGATAGCGCTCGGCGCGAACAGAGCACCAGCGTCTCAACAACAGGGTCTGAAGCAAGACGCTCGGCCATTGCGTAACCGATGCCGCTACTGGCGCCCATGATCAGAGCATTCTTCAAGGGGATCCCACGCATCTGCGTTGTCGTTTCTTCGTGATCGTGTTGATACAAAACTCTCGCCCCAACAAGCAAGCGAATATCACTAGCCCGTGCGAATCAGCGAACAAATTTCAGTCAAGTAATTTTTCATCATACCGCAAGTCATAAATGTTGATTTTCATCAATCGCATCACAGTTGATTGGCTAGTAAATTCGTAGGGATTTTTTTTATCTTCATATAACCTTCACAACTAAATCTATTTTTGGGCAAACGCAGGATTGTTGTTGCTATTTGCCATGAGCTGATCACGATTGAAGAATCTTGAATAGAAGCCACCCGAACGACATAATTGAGTTTGATCCGAATGACCAATTCAGTCAGAGGCTTTCCTATTTCGAAAATATTATAAAAAACAGTCCTGACATTCTTTTTTTTTACGACCACCTTTCTGCACGAATCACTTTTTGTAACAGTCGCGTTATCGATGTCTTGGGTTACTCGTGCGATGAATTTCAATCGATGCAACTAGATTCACCTCAGCCGTTGCTTCATCCCGAAGATCAGCCCGCATTCCAAGCCTGTCTTGAGCAGGTTTTCAATGCAAGCAGCGAAAACATAGGCGAATTTGTGGGTCGGTTTCGCCAAAAGTCAGATCAGTGGCTGTGGATGAAAATAAAGCTGGCAGTATTCGAGCGCGACGACAAGGAAAATCTGGTTCGACTGATTGTAACGGCGGGCGATATCAGCGCCGAGATGGCGGCCAAGGAATCACTGCAGCGCAGGGTCCAGCTACTTGAATTGACAATCAGCAGCATGTCTGAAGGCGTCATTGTTTGTGACGTAAACGGTGATCTTCTGTTGGTCAATCAGTCTGCGCTACAGATGCTGAAAACAGATTCGTCGTTGAGCTCTTTGTCCCAAGTGCGCGCTGCTTATGGTGACTATCATGATGCAGAATCGATCGTGCCATTCTGGCATCATCATCCGCTGGTCAGGGCGCTGGCGGGCGAGAAAATCAAGGACCGAGAGCTCTCGCTTTTCGATCGCAAGCGCAACCTGTCACTGACATTGAACCACGCCGCGGCGCCTCTTCTGAATGATGCTGGTCAGATCATCGGTGCGGTGGATGTTTTTCGTGATTCGACAGAGAAGCACCGGGCATTATTTGAATTGAAACGGACAGAGGAGCAATTCAGACTGCTGGTGGAAGGCACCACGGATTACGCGATCTTCATGCTGGATCAGGACGGTCTTGTCGTGAGCTGGAATCCGGGCGCTGAACGCATACTCGGCTTTGGCAAGTCAGAAATTATAGGAAAACATCTGTCAGCATTTTTCACTCCCGAGGATCACGCAAAGGATGAGCCTGAACGCAAGCTCAGACAGGCCAATCAAGAGGGGAGAGTAGAGGAAGACGGCTGGCGGGTGCGTAAAGATGGCCATCGTTTTTGGTGTACCGGTGTCACAGGGGCGCTACGTGATTCGGACGGCGAACTGAAAGGCTACGTCGCCATCCTGCGCGACAATACCGAGCGGCGGCTGGTGGATCAAAACAACTTTTTCCTCGCCAATCACGATGCACTCACCGGTTTACCCAATCGCGCCCGCTTTTTGGAGCGACTGCATGAGGCGCTGATCAATGCGGATCGAGACCGCACACGGGTGGCGGTAATGCTGCTTGATCTGGATCGTTTCAAGGTAATCAACGACACACTGGGGCATCATACGGGTGATCAATTTCTCAAACTGGTATCAAAGCGTTTGACACAGTGCGTGCGTGAGACTGATACCGTGGCCCGGCTGGGTGGTGATGAGTTCGTGATGATAACGACGCGGCTTAAGTCCTTATCTTCCGCCGAACTGATCGCCGAGAATATTATCCATGAGCTGAGCAAGCCTTACGCTATTGATAATCACGAAATTAATAGCGGTGCAAGCATTGGTATTGCATTTTACCCGCAAGATGGCAGCACATCGGGCGAGTTGCTGCAGAAAGCCGACCTTGCGATGTATCGAGCCAAGGCAACGGGGCGAGGGCACTACCGCGTGTTTGCGCCGGGCATGCTGACAGAAATACAGCAACGTCGAGAGCAGGAAGAACAGTTGCGAGCTGCCGTTGCACAAGGTGATTTTGACCTTGTCTATCAGCCTCAGATTGATCTGAAAACGCTGCAGATTTCAGGCGTCGAGGCATTGCTTCGATGCCGCAACTCGCAATTGATGGCACTCACTACCGGGCAGATTATCGCGTTGGCAGAGGAAATGGGACTGATCGTCAGCCTGGGGGCTTGGGTCCTTGAATCGGCCTGCAGCCAACTTGCTCACTGGCGTACTCTCGGCGCATCTGGCGCGGCCGGCTTGCCAGAATTGTCCGAGTTAAAAGTGGCTGTAAATATCGCGCCTGCTCAATTATTGGCGGATACCTTCGTCGATAGTTTGAAAAAAACACTGAGCCAGCACGGCTTGCCCGCAACTGCATTGGAAATCGAAATCACTGAAGCTTCACTGGTCAGTGCTATTACATCGGAAAGCCGCGTAATTGATGAACTTAAATCCCTCGGCGTCTCTGTCAGCATCGATGACTTTGGGGCGGGCATGTCCAGTCTGTCTTACCTCAAGCAGTTTCCGGTCGACGTGCTCAAGCTGGATCCCGGGCTGATCAGCAATCTACCCCGCGATCAGGAAGATGCCGCCATTGTGTCTGCCATCATACGTCTGGCCAGCGATTTGCATATCAAAGTGGTAGCTGAAGGCGTTGAGAATTTCGATCAACTTGGATTTCTCAGATTGACACCTTGTCAGTGCGTTCAGGGTTTTCTGTTCAGTGAGGCGGTGAGGCCGGACAAATTCATACAGCTCCTGCAAAACCGCAAGTCCGGGGGGCGCATCATCCACTAAGCTGTCTGGATCGCGCGCTGCTGTCATCCATTCGACAGCCAATGTCCCTGTGAATGCGACCACAAGCAAAGCACCGCCTCTACTCAAACCTGGCCACAATTGCTGGTGTATCGCGCACGCGCATCATTTTTCCATGCTGGTGGATGCGCAGATTTATTTCAGAGCAGTACGAGAAGCGATTCGACGGGCAAGGCGGTGCGTTTTCATTCTGTCCTGGGACATAGACAGTCGCATGTGGCTGGTGCCCGAGGGAGCGGCGGACGGCTATCCCGAGCCACTAGGAGATTTCCTGCATGCGGTTCTGGCCGAGCGTCGCGAACTGCACGCCTATGTGCTGAACTGGGACTTCACCATGCTCTACGCGATGGAGCGCGAATGGCTGCCGGCCTACCGCCTTGGCTGGCGTACGCACCCGCGTTTGCAGTTTCTGATGGATGGACGGCACCCTGTCGGCGCGAGTCACCACCAGAAAGTGATTGTGATTGATGACGCGCTTGCTTTTGTCGGTGGCTTGGATTTGACTAGCGCGCGTTGGGATACGCCGGCGCACTCCGCAGCAGATGTTCGGCGCCGTGACGGCGATGGCAAAGCCTATGCGCCATTTCACGACGTACAGGCTGCAGTCGATGGCGATGCTGCCCGAGCACTCGGTGTATTGTGCCGTGATCGCTGGCGGCGGGCGGGTGGCTGCGACACTGTCGACTCCATACCACCCGGTGTGACTATGTGGCCTGTTTGTCTGGACGCAGATCTGAGCGATGTGCCCGTTGCGATTTCACGGACCGTCCCCGCCTTTGACGGTATGCATGGAGTGAGCGAGATACGTCAGCTCCATCTTGATGCGATCGCATCGGCGCATGAGAGTCTTTTGTTCGAAAACCAATATTTCACTTCGGGGCTGATAGCGGACGCGCTCGCCCGACGTCTGGCCGAACCGCTTGGACCCGAAGTGCTGCTCATTTCGCCGAGTAAACAGAGCGGCTGGCTGGAGGAAGTGACCATGGGCGTGCTGCGCGCCCGCCTGCACGATCGCTTACGGCGGGCCGATGTTCACCACCATTACCGCATGATGTTCCCGCAGCTTGATGAACCGGGTGGTGGTGCTTTGAATGTTCACAGCAAAGTCTTTTTTGCAGATGATCGCTTGCTCAGTATTGGCTCAGCAAATTTATCCAATCGATCCATGGCGTGCGATACCGAATGCAATCTTTCTATCGAGGCCTCGGGTAGTGAACATCAGCGCGAGCGCATCGCCGCCGGTATTGCACATCTTCGTGCAAGGCTCCTCGCCGAACATCTGGCAGAAATACCCGAGGTTGTGCAAAAGGTTTACAGCGACCAAGGCTTGCTGAACGCCACCCTACATCTGAGTCAGAGGCCACGATGTCTGGTGGTACTGGATCCACTGGCGGCACCGGAGCTGGATGCTCTGATACCCCAACAGTCGCTGTTTGATCCGGAAGAACCGATCGATCCTGAAACGCTGATTGCGCGCCTGGTACCCCGTGAAAGCCGGGAACCTTTGGCGCGCCGATTTGTGGGGCTGGTAATGCTGTCGCTGTTTCTGATTGCGGCTGTCGTTACCCTGCGATATACACCGTTGGAAGCGTATCTGAGCCTGCATGCCATGGTTGTGTTGGCCGGCGAGTTGCGTGAACTGGCATTGGCGCCCCTGTGGATCATGCTCGCCTTCGTCATAGGTGGGTTGCTCATGGTGCCTGTGACCTTGTTGATTGCAGCGACTGGCCTCGTGTTCGGCACCTTTCCCGGTGCATGGTACGCGCTGGCGGGTTCAGTATTTTCTGCTGCGACCGGTTATCTTCTTGGTGCAATGCTGGGACGAGACACTGTGCGTCGCATGATGGGCGCGCGCATCAGACGCTTGTCGTTGCGTGTTGCCCGACGCGGTGTGATTGCCATGATTATCGTTCGTACGTTGCCACTTGCGCCTTACAGCGTGGTGAACATCGTGGCCGGTGCATCGCACATACGACCAAGCGATTTCCTGATTGGTACGGTACTTGGCATGCTGCCGGGAATTTTTCTGACCACTACGTTTATCGAACATCTGGTCATAGCAATCCACCAGCCCAGCCATCAGACGCTGGGTATCTTGTTGATTGTCGTACTGTTACTGGTCGCTGTGGCGATTGCCACGGCCAACATGATTCGACGTCAGCAACACTATCGATGAGTACGTTGCTGCGCGCGCCATGGCCCCTGATGCTAGCCACCTGGAATATTCATGGTGCAGTGGGTCATGACGGTCGCTTCGATCCCTGGCGTATTGCAGAGGTACTCAAGGAAATGAATGCCGACATTATCGCCTTGCAGGAAGTACCTCTGGGCGGTCATCACTGGCCCAACGTATTGCATAGATTGGAGCGCACGATGGGACTCGTGGGTGTTGCCGGCCCCACCTTTGATGTCAGTGGTCGCCATTTCGGCAATGCCATTCTGTCGCGTTACCCAATTTTAAGCACACGCAAAATCGATATCTCTTTTGGCAGCCAAGAGCCGCGTGGCGCACTGGACGCAGACATCTATTGTCATGGCTGTCGAATGCGGGTGGTGGCAACGCATCTGGGACTGCGGGCTGCAGAACGAACTGCACAGGTGCAACGCTTGTTACGGTGTTTCGATACCGCCGAAATGCCCGTGATTTTGATGGGCGATGTGAACGAATGGTTCGTCTGGGGCAGGCCGCTCAGAGATTTGATTTCGCATTTTCAGGCAGTTCCTGCACCGGCTACATTTCCGGCCAACTGCCCCATATTGGCATTGGATCGTATCTGGATACGGCCGCGTCATCGGTTGGTTCGGGTACGGGTACACCGCAGTCGGCTAGCCAGGATAGCATCGGATCATTTGCCCTTACTGGCTTATATCGATGCATAACTGGTGGCGTTGCTCATGACCTCGCCAGACGATGATGACGATCCGCAGTTAAAATCTCACTTTATTTTTTCTGATGTTAATCACAATGATGCCAACCGCCCAGCCACGCGCTATCGCCCGTATCCTGCCTGCGATGAATACTTCGGACGGTGCCGGGGTGCGCCTTCGCCGCAGTTTGGGCAGCGGGGAGGGTACGCGACTGGATCCTTTTCTGATGCTCGACGAGTTTTCGTCGGTTAATCCCGGCGACTACATTGCGGGCTTCCCGTCACACCCCCATCGGGGGTTCGAGACAGTGACGTATATCCTGGATGGTCATATGCGCCACGAGGATCATTTGGGCAATCAGGGCGATCTCAAAAGCGGCGGAGTGCAGTGGATGACCGCTGGTCGCGGCATCATTCATTCCGAGATGCCGCAACAGGAAAAAGGGCGCATGCGTGGCTTTCAGTTATGGATCAATCTGCCCGCAAAAGAAAAAATGAAACCGGCTGGCTACCGCGACATTCCACCCGAGGAGATTCCGGTACATGATTTGCCGGCGGGCGGTCAGGTCAAGGTCATTGCAGGTCATTTGGAAACCGATGAAGTCAATCTGGCGGGACCTATCAACGGCCTTTCCACAGAGCCCTTGTACCTGGATGTCTCCCTGCCTGCACTCGCCACCTTCAGTCAGCGTATGACGCGAGGTCACAATGCGATGGCTTACCTCTTTGAGGGCAATTTGCGACTCGCGGGTAGTGAAACGATGCTGGCCACCCATAACGCAGCGATACTCACCGATGGCGACCATGTTGAATTTGTCGCTGGTGATGAGGGTGCGCGCTTTTTGTTGCTGTCGGGTCGGCCTTTGGGTGAGCCTATTGTTCAGTACGGTCCGTTTGTGATGAATACCGTCGCTGAAATCGAGCAGGCGGTTCATGATTATCAGACGGGTCGTCTCACCGAAGCGTAATCAGCACTGAAGTCATGCGCTGCCTTGGCGGCATCGATGATACCCTCGGCAGCCGATTCGAAAGAATACGGCTTCACTAGTAATAAAGAACGCTCACCCATTGCTTGTAATCGATCTGAATTTTCCAGCAGCTTGAGCGCACAATCCGTCCAGGCCTGAATATCCAGTGGGCGCACGTAGCCATTGTGTTCGTCAACGACCAGCTCACCAACCACACCGGCATACGGTGAAACAAGTACAGGCAAGCCAGCGGCACAGGCTTCGTTGGCCACCACGCCCCAGACATCAGCGCGGGTGGGAAAAAGAAAAATCTTCGCTGAGCGATACAGATCAGGCAGCTCAGCCTGAGTGGCAAAGCCATGGAAATGTACCGAAAGCTGATGATCCAATGTCTTTGCGCGCGCGCGAAGCGCAGCTTCTTCGCTGCCCGAGCCTGCAAACAGCAACGTCAGGCGGCGGCCCAGCCTTTGGGCGCATTGCAACGCAACGTCCATCGCAAATTCAGGATGCTTGCCAGCTTCAAGTCGGCCTGAAACGATGAAATCCCAGGTTTTACCTGCCCCGGGCTCTCGGGGTTGAAAGCGTGTGTTATCCACTGCAAGGCAGGACCGAAAGCAGCGCGCGGCGGGCACCTGGTAGCTTCGGTAGAGTGCCAATCCTCCTTGACTGGCTGCGATAAAAGCCCCCGCCCGCTGATACACGTAGCGACGCAGGCCTACATGCAAGGCGCTCAGTGATTGTTCCGATTGCAGTGTGCCATCTGTCATCGCGATATATGCGCGTCGCATCAGACGTGTCCATGCAAACGCATAGAGATGGGTGGGATTGAAACCATTGCCCAGCACTACATCAGGCCTGAATCGCGACAGCGCCAACAATACATCGGGATTGTTATGGATATAACGCCCGTTCACCGTTCTGATGCGCTCCCGCAGAAAAACATGATCAAATGCGATGGGCGGCAGATCCCAAAGGCGATTGGGCTCGCGGCGGCAGCAGAAAATGACTTGAAGGCTGATCTTGGGGTTGCGGGCAATCAGATTAAAGACAGGAATACGATAGGGCGGTGGTTCATTGACGACTATGGCGAGTTTCAGCATGGGTCAGATTGGTTGTCAGGGGCAGGGTAGCGGGGTTCACTGCTTCATGGTAAATCTGTATGAGTTGCTCATAATTGCGCTCGGGCGTATAAGAAGTGAGATAGTTCTTGCGCGCCGCCATACCCATGCGCCGCATCTGGTCCGGATGGGATTCTGCGTACGCAATCGCTGATGCCAGTGCGTTTGCATCATTGGGTGGCACAAGCAAACCGTTCTGACCATGACGGATGAGTTCGCGCAAGCCACCATGGCGCGTGCCAATCACAGGTGTGCCACACGCGAAGGCTTCAATCGCAACCAGACCAAAACTTTCCATGCCCGTGCTCGGCATGACCAGATACGCTGCGTCGTTGAGCTTCTGGCGCAGCACGTCCGAGGACTGAAAGCCGCCATAACGTAAACGGGGCGAGGCTTCGACCAAGGCCTGAAGTGGTCCCTTGCCAAAGACATCGATCATACGGTCCGGTAGTTTATTGAGTGCATTGATGAGCACGGCTATACCTTTTTCCGTGGACAGCCGCCCTATGAACAGGCCACCTTGGCGATGCTGCCATTGAGGTTCTTCGGGTGATTCCACAAAATTGGGTTTGATACGCAGCTTGTCCATCGGCAGACCGCCACGTGCAAAGATCTCGCGACATAGCTGATTAAGGACAATGAAACGACTGATCTGCTGATGCCATATGCCTTTCATACGCTGCACCATCAGCATAGTTGACGTCAGTGCCGTTTGTGGCAAGGATTGTCGATAACACCGATGGACGATGGCGCGCCAAGGCAGTTTGCCTACACATTCTTCGCAATGCTTGCCCTCGCGTAGCAGCATCGCCTGCGGACACACGAGCCGAAAATTATGAAGGGTCTGCACGACAGGAATCCTGAGCTTTGTTGCGATACCGTAGAGCGAGGGTGAAATCAGCGGAAAGGTGTTATGCGCATGAATCAAGTCGGGTGAAAACTGCTGGTGAATTTTTTGCAGCTCTTGCACCGTTTGCCGCGACCAAAAGGTCGTTTTCGCTGCGTTGAATGGCGTCAGATACTGGAGTTCCGTATTGTCTCGGCTGTAGACCCATACTTGATGACCGCGCTGCCGAAGCAGATTGACTTCAGCATCGACCACGGTATCCTCGCCACCCCGATACAGGTAGCGGTTGTGCGCAACGAGAATTTTCATCCTAAGGCCGCAGGCATGATC
>JACCDH010262189.1_pt1 | contig 16011 bp, 14 predicted proteins | sample 7442481 | NCBI WGS metagenome assembly JACCDH01 (sample SAMN15323433, study PRJNA562643) | freshwater metagenome | isolation source: river surface water | place: USA:Blue River Watershed | collected 2017-08-15
ATTGGTGGCCGTGGTTCGGTATCTCACCGAGATGTCCAGACCAATATAGGTGTATTCTGGGTCAACAAATTCGTACTGCAGAGTTACTATACTGCGGGGTTTCAGCACCTGCTCTACCAGCCGAGTTTTTTCTGCGTCGGTCAGCACATAGCCAGTGTAGGGCTTGATGCTAATAAACACTGTACCAAATTTGGGTGGTACATTGGTCTCACCGCCCCAGCAGTTCACGCTCTGTGCGCCTGGCAGGGCACTGGCAATGGTTGCCGCAAAATCGGTTTTGGTCACAGTACGGTTCTGTGTAACCAGGGCATTCTTGGCATTGAAACGAATCTGGTCCGTGGTCTCGGGTGCAGCACCGCCACTGGGCTTGCTGACTGTGACTATGGTTCTGTCGCCTATGCTCTCGCCGGCTATGCTGTTGCTGCTCCAGTTAACGTCGATGTTGGTGCTGACATTGCCGGCTGCTCCATCGCTGACCAGATAACGAGCCTTGACGATGTCGCCCGGTGTCAGGTTGGTGCCCAGCACTCCATCGCCAAAATAGATTTCATAGAAGCCCTCGGGATTCTGTTCCAGGTAATAGACCTGGCTGCTGCCATCGATGCCCGTGATATCAGTAACTGGAATATAGGGTTCGCTGAAGCTACCAGTACCACCATACTGCACTGCCACCTGCAGAGTAGTTGTATCGACATCCAGATTGGGTATGACATACTTGGTGGCTGGGCCTGGACTGTTGGGTACCGGCCAGTAGAATTCTAGCTGCCGACCCTGCACCAGTTCTACATCTTCGAAGGTATAGACACCGGCCACGGGCGTGGTACTGTGCGCGTTTACTGTAAAAAAGGTCAGTGTGGTGCCATCCACGGTTGTTGTGAATGGTGTAAATATGGGCAGACTCAGGTAGTTGGGATTGCCTGGTACATTCTGCACTGATACTGTGACTATGCTGCGCGCTCCTCGCTGACTGCGAGGTGTATAGCTCAGGTGCTTGGCCAGACTGGCTACATTGTTGCGCTTGAGCGCAGTATCAATGAACATTTCATTAGTAACCATGTTGGCCAGTATGGCATTGTAGTGCGTGTTGTAGGCCAGCAGATCGATGAGCACGCTCAGGTTGCTGCCCTCGAAGTCATAGTCAGTGAACTGGCTCTGGCCGCGCAGATATGTTTTTAGGTTTTCTTTGATCTGGTCAAAATCCAGTTCAGTAACTCTGACGTAGTTTTGTGCCATTATCGCAGTCTCGTAAACGTTGTGGTAAAGATTGCCGGTTGTTCGGTGTTAATAATTCTATACTGAATCTGTATGTACAGACTATTTTCGTCGGCAGTTGGGTTGACCTGAACTTCCAGCAGTTCTACTCTGGGTTCGAATTTTGTGATTACATCACGGATGGTGCGCTCAGCCAGGTTCAGGGCAAACGGAGTCATGTTCTCAAACAACAACCCATGCAGCTGGCAACCAATGTTGGGTGCAAAGGGTCGCTCATAGTTGCGGGTGTGTATGAGATTGCGCATGGCGTTACGCACCGCATTGTCATCGACTTTGACGCCAACGTCTCGGGTTCTGGGATTCAACGTAAAAGTTGCGTCCAGGTCTGTAAAGGTGCGGGTATTTCTGGCCATACCGTTATTTATCCTCCGGCGAATACGTTGGTCGAACCTTCGGCAATAAGACTGGCACAACCACCGGCGATGCCGTCGCCGATGCGAGCCACGGGCTTGCCATTGACAAAGACTCGACTGCTGCCGCTGATCACGTTACCGGCATGAATGTCATTGTCGCACTGATGCACATTCCAGGCATCGCCAACGGTATGCACTCCAATGTTATTGACCTTGACATTGGTGCTGGCCTCGGCTCCGGGCCTGGGGGCAAAACAATCATGTCCCGAACACTGACTTCCCAGAGTAGCTATGGCCGCCATGTTATTCCTCTAATCTTATAATTGGTTGTATATGTGCACCAGAAGGTATAGATACGCCTTCCATGATATCTCCTGTGTCAATGTCACGAACTGCATGTATGCAATATGCTAAAGTATCGTCCTCTAGTGCCAGCAAATCGTGAACGTGGTCTTTATGTATAAAAATTAAATGGGGTGCGGTAAATTCTGAAACTTCTCCGTTAACAGTAACCGCAAGTTTTCCCTTTGCCAATAAGGTTATATGATTATGATTGTGTAGGTGACCAGGCATTTGTGTCCCAGCGGTCAAAAAATGCATCTGTTTACACCAGATATTTGAAACCATGGCCATGCTTATTTCTAAGGTGTCTGCAATTTTCGGAGTATCTGTCATTGTTCATTTCCCAAAATAGTTATTGGCAGTCTTTCAATTATTTGATTTTTCATTTGCTCTCTAAAATAAGCATTAGTTGGAATAACATCGTTATCAAGATTTTTCCAGGTCTGCGAACCATCGGCATTAATAGTAACAACCGAAACTGGTTGTTGATGTGTCATCATCATATACGAATCCCAGGCTCGAGCAATTAATACATCTATCATTTCTTCAATTGAAAATGCATCTGAATACAACCCTGTAAACGGATTAAATACTTTGTAAACTGTACTCATTGTAATATCCTAAGAAACTGCACCGTAAATTGTACCAAGATTGAAATATACAATAGTATTGCCGCTAAGTTCGACCGCTCGGCCGCCAATACTAGCCAAACCTGCTGCGCTTGGTCCCGATGCTCCCCAACCACCGCCACCAGAACCACCCGCATCGGTTCCTGTTATTCTTCCGCGCGATCCTGGATTATTGGCGCTACCTCCAGCACCTCCAATATACCACCCATCATATGCAGTCAGACCAGCTCCACCGCCACCACCAGCACCGCCTCCTCGGCCGCCGCACAGGTTTGAGGCAGATGCAGCACCACCAGCTCCGCCGACACCTGGTACAATTCTCCCACCACCGCCACCAGAACCAGTAGAATAAACGCCCCTAAAATCTAGTCCGCGACTACCGTTGCCGCCAGATTGCCCTGGGCCACCGCCAGCGCCGCCAGGCGCTAGTACACCATAGTCATTATTCGTACCCGCGCTTCCTCCAACACCGCCGCCGGCTCCGCCGCCACCTGCAGCGGTGGTACCACCTGCTCCGCCTCCTCCGCCGCCAGCAACAAATCCATAATTTGCAATGGCAAGGTTTGTTCCAAGACGAATTGCAGGCCCACCGTTGCCACCAGTAGCTCTTGACGTTGCTCCGTTGCCTCCGCGACCCATAATATAACCATAGTTATTTAGCCTAATGCCATTGGGCCAGCTTCCGTTGACTGTCAGAGCCGGTGTTGCTGTGGCAGTTGAATAAACATAGGTTCCACCCGCTACAGTAACCACCGCAGTGGCGACCTGGTTCCAGCCCTGGTTTACTGTATATGTTCTTAAATTTAAATCAGTTTGGTTGCTGTATATGGCTGTGCTAAAAGTTCCAGTTATAGAACTACCAGAAACTGAACCATATATTGTTCCGGTGTTAGCGGTAAAATTTACGTCATATCCATTGGTTTCTATGGCCTTACCACCAAGACCGCCAATAAGAAGTCCTGCAGTCGTTTGAGTTGAATTGCCGCCATTTGCACCCCAACCTCCTCCTCCACCGCCTATCTCACCAGTAACACCTGGCTGATTTGAAGAACCGCCGGCACCGCCAGTGCCGATAGTTCCGCCACCACCAGTGCCACCAGTCCCTGGCAATATTCGGCCGCCACCACCACCAGTGCCACCGACCGGAATACTACCAATACCTTGAATAAAAACAAAGCCAGCACCAGCGCCACCGCCACCAGCACCGCCGCCACCGCCGCTAAATTGAACTCCTCCAGGTTGTCCGGCTTGCCCGACATCGCCACCTGTACCGCCAGGTTCTGTCTGATAGGCTCCCCCATTGCCACCACCAGCACCACCGCCACCGCCCGGGCCGGCGCCGCCACCTCCGCCACCTGCAATATAACCAGTAGAATTATTCGTAATATACAGTTCAGTGGAATTTAAAACAATTGCATTACCCCCGTTCTCTCCGGGTGTTCCCGAACCACCATTACCGCCCTTTCCCATGATATAACCATTATTAATTAACCTCACAATACTATTTCTTGGCAGATTTGTGTACTCAAATGCCGGAGATGTATTTGAGGTAGCATATACATAGATTCCCGCAGCCACGGTAATTGTTGCATCTAATGGTGTTTGTCCATCCCAGCCAGAGGCTAATGCAGCAGCCCTTACTGAATAGTTGGCAGTGTTTGTTGTTATATTATCGATGAATATGAATCTAGTACCACGGAATTGTATTTCTATGCGCCCCGGGGATCCTGCGCCGCCAGGCCAAGGCGATGTTGTGCCTCGTTGAGTGCCGGCGCCGCCGCCACCAGCACCAAAACCAGTGCCGGGTTTGCCCGTTGGGTCCAGCGCAATTCCTCCAGTGCCTCCTGTACCCAAATCGCGGCTAAACATGTCGGCACCTCGGCCACCGACCTGATTACTGGTAGTATATGAAATTGTTCCGGGTCTTCCAACGTTGCCTATGGGCGATCCTGCTGTACCACCTGCAGCTATGGTTTGCCCGGGCACGGTTGGTAATCCAGACCCGCCAGCACCGCCGCCAGTTACCGACAGGTTGAATGTGCCGCGGCTAATAGAAGTAACTCCTCCCTGGCGATTTCCGCCGCGATCGCCGCCAGCTCCTATCTGCAGAGTGTAAACCTGCCCAGTTTGAACTGCTATGGTGGTTTCTAAAAATCCTCCACTGCCGCCACCGCCGCCGCTGCCAGTAAAATCTTTACTGGCATATCCATCTCCACCAGCTCCGCCGGCGCCAGTGAGCCTAACAGTAACAGAAGAAACAGTTATTGGTACAATGAAAGATTCTGTACCCGGTGTTTCGTATTGTATTAAAACGTCAACGAAACTGGCTCCAGTAGCGGGTGCAGGTTCGAAAAGATCTTGTCCAACAGATCCACCCAGACTGCCACCAGGATATCGGTTGGTATTGACATCTACTTGGCCTCCTTGCACAAAAGGTATGACCTGATTGCGTTTGCGGGTCCAGTTATTGCGCACAGTTTGAGGAATGAATACTGTGCCTAGATTTGTATCAACTCTGACAAACACGCTTGTCGTTTGACTACTGTCTTCGGAATCTGGCACGGTTACTGAGTTGCTGCTGTCAGCTCTGTATTTTACACCTGCATAATAACCGGCCTTAACTTCTTCATAGGTGGCATACTTGACTATTTCAGTGCTACTGGAGGTCAGCCGTACCTGCCAATCGCTGTCATTCAGCAACTTGGGATAGTAGCCGCTGAGAATCAGACCCGATGATGTAGAATACTTGACCACAGTAGCAGTCAGGGTAGGAGGAAACCCATTGCGATCTTCATTGCCCGGCAAATTTATACTAATGTTGCTGACAGTCAGGCTAGCACCCGGTATCTGTGCAGCACCGTCAATGAAGGTTATCTCATAGCTGAACTGCTGGTTCTCAAAGATCTCAGGAAACAGCGGCGGTAATGATGCTATGGCCATGTTAGCTTAGATCGCAGAGGAAGGGTTTAAATCCATTCTTTACGCCGGGCACCAGAGTGCCCACCTTGTTGTTGGCGCTGCTGGGCCTGTTGGCTCCGTCAACATAGCTAATGTGTATCCAGAATCTGTTGGGACCCGAAGTTTCAATCAGCAACTGGTCAAAGGGCAGATTATCCTTGATCCAGACCGCAAAGTCAAAATACTCGGAATTCTTGGCTCCCACCAGCTGTATGTCTGCAGCCTGACCATTGCCATGCTGAGCCTGATCGGCGCCGGCCCGGAAGGCGTTGGTAACCAGCATGTTGGGATATCGATCCTTGATGGGATCCAAGACGTTCACAGCCAGAGCCTTGAGATTGGCACAGATCTGAGCTTTGCTCAGACCCTTGTTGGGTTGCAGATTCTTGGGATCGCCGCGACCGCCCAGAGGGCAACGGTCTGTGAGTTGGCCCAGATTAAAGTGCCGGCTCAGCTTCAGAGTGTGTGGGAATTCAGTGTAGCCATTGAATTCATTGCGATCCACGGGCCGGCCCTGCTTGGCCTCGGGTTTGCTGGTGTTGCTGCGCTTGCAGCCCTGCTTGGCCAAGGCATCATTTTCTGTTTTAACATCGGCTGGCAAGGCGCCCGACTGTATCTTCTGGTCCACATAGGCTTCAGCCCGAGTGGCGTCTTCGGGTGAATCCACGCTGATGATCGTTGCTTCCACAGGATCGCAGGTGTTCACTGGCAGGTCCGGTAAATTTTCACTGGATGTGGTGCGAGCCGGATCCGGAGCCACCACAGATGCTGCATCGCTGCTTTCTGCCGAAGTTGGGTTGGCCAGGCCACTGTTGAAGTTGATGTCGCCGCCATCCACATTGGTGTTGGCTGCGGTAATGTTTAAATCGTTGCCACTGATTACACTGGTTCGACCTTCGGCCTGCAGGTTCATGACTCCGCCGACCTTGAGATTGAAGTCCGAGGTTGATTCCAGATTGATCTTTTCAGCCAGCATGGCTATGTTCTTGGCCCGGGCTCTGAGGTCACCGGTGACGCTAAGATCGGCATCGCCGCTGATGTTCACAGTAGCGTTGTTTCTGATGTTGATGGTGCTGGCTCCCCAGACATCCAGTTCCAGAGCATCTTCTACCAGAATACGACCACGTCCGTCGATGGTGACATCCATGTCGCCTCGCACATAGAGTCTGCGATTGCGTACATAGACTTCGTAGCTGTCACCCTGCACATGCTGTCTCAGGGTGCCGTTTTTATCAATCTCAAAGAAGGTGCCGGACTTGTGATAGATGTGAATACGCTCGTGATTGGGTGTATTGTCAATCTCCACGACATGACCAGCTTCACTTTCCATGACATGGTTGTAGGGATATCGGCCGCAGTATGGGCTATCGGGTTCATCCCAGGTGTCTTCGTCGTTGGCAATTCTGATGCCCTTGACCATGCGCTGGTTCTTGAGGCCAACTATGGTGTTGTCGGTGTCTTCGCCAGTAGCCAGCTTGTTGGTGTCTGGATGGTTGTTGTAGTCGCAGCTTGGGTAAGTTCCAGTTGGATCAGCAAATGCCGGAGGATTACCCACTCTGGGATCGTTGAGTGCCTGAGCTGGATCTGTGTTGGGTGCTGGCTGCAAACCATTGTTGACCACCGGAGCTTCACCTGGCGGTGCTGGACGGCTTACCACGGAATTAGCCCGGGCCTCGGTCAGGCTTGGATAGTTTTTACCGCCGCTGCAGACTGCTTCATAGCTGATCTTGTAGACGTCTTCGCCGCTGGCGCCATAGGCATCCTTGCCATTGATGCCGTTCTTGTATTTAAGTGCTCCACCCGAACCCAGCAGGTGAGCGATGTGTAGCAGACCCGCGGCCTCGCACTTGTTGCCCGTGGGAGTAATGGCACCCTTGCTGCTCAGAAACTTCCAATTGGTTTCCAGCAGATCGAACATGGCTCGTTCCTGGGCTGGGCCATTGGTCTTCCAGTCGCCGAGACTTCGTACTCCGTCTTTGCCGGTCCAGGGCGCGGTACCAGCAATCATTTCTTTGTTGCTATAGGCTACTCGTTTGCCCTTGGCATTGGTGTTCCATTCCAACCAGCCTCGGCTAGTCAATGCGGCCGCACCGAACTGGTACTTACCCACAAATCCAAGGGTGTTTTGTGTGCTATAGTTCTGTACACCGCCGGGAATACTGCCAGTCTCTACCTTGCCTATGGCATTCATCAGAATCTGAACATCGGATTTACTGAGCGGTGGCAGATCTCTGAGAATAAAGCTACCAGGCTGAACTCCGGTGTTTAGGTTGTTGTTGGCCTTGGGAGTTTCATTGGGCTGCGGCGTATTGGTACCAATGGTGGCTAGCAGAGCCTTGACATCCTTGGCCACGTTGGCATAGCTAGTAGGATGCACGGTATCGCTGGTAGGATAGCGATCCAGATCCACGGTTTTGTCGCCGTACTTGTCGGCTATGGCCTTGACCGTGGCCTTGGCTACGCTATCATAGGGTAGTATCCAGATATAGGCCTTGGCTGCCATCTGTGTTCTGATGGTCTCTAGCCCCGAGGTAAGCCGACCAGTATTGCCCTTGCCCTTGACAATGTCGTTGCTGCCTATGCTGATCACAGCAAATCTAGGATTCTTGATGCCTGTCGAGGCATTGATTGCTTCTATGGCCTGATTGGCTCTATGTCCTACTGTGGCCACGACCTGCACACCATCCTGTATTTTGGTCAGTGCTGCTCCAGTGCCCACGGCAATGCTATCACCAACCACGCTGATCAGAGGACCAGTGTTGGTGGTGGGCACTGCGGTTACAGTAGTGCTGGTATCCTGACCAACCAGCACGGGATTTCCAGAACTGTCACGCACCGGATTGCCGCTGCTGTCCTTGAGCACATTGGGCGCATAGGCCTCAGCCTGGGCATTGTTGGTAGCACAGGCTCGGCTATTGGGTTCCCGGGCCATGGCTGTACCAAACATCACGGGCTGCTGGCAATCCTTGCCGTCGGCAAAGAAACCTACCACCCAGGTGCCAGGCAGGGGACCAACCGGAGCCAGTCCCTTGCCACTGACACCGGCATTGGCCATGCTCATTACAGGTATGGCCCAGGGCAGATCTTCGGTGGGCAGAATTTCCTTGTTGTCAATATGGTAGCCCAGAATACGAACTCGGCAACGACCCAGTTTTTCTGGATCGTCTCGGTCTTCAACTACACCATACCACCACCAGAAGCCGTCGCGGCCATAGAGATTATTAATACTGGGTATCATTGATTATCAGCGCCTTCTCGTTTTTTATAACTGTCCTTGACCAATTCCATGATCATCATGTGTTTCTGCAGAGTTACTTTATGTCTGATTGCTGTAATCAGATAGTAGCCCGAGTACAGGGGATCTTCTCGATCCTTGCTTTTATCCGAGCTGTCTCGGGGACTGCTGTCCGGATATGAAAAATAGACTATGCTGCCAATTTCAGCATCGGTGCGACCTGGAACTGTAATCACCAGTTTAAAGTTGGTGAGCTCCTGCATGGTACTGATGCGGCGAGGTATGATGTCCTGAATCTTTTCACTGACATTATTGTTGAAGCCCGTGTATTGACCTCGATACACGGGATAGAATACATTGAGACTGGCCGGTCCGCGCAGAGTATTGGGCAGAAATGGCTGGCACTGCTCATTGGGCGTGCCGCCTATGTTTTCCAGATGTCGATAATCGTTGTAGCTGGCCACATGATCATAGTCATAGACGTCGTATTTCTTGTTGAATATGTCTACGGTATAGAGACGATTGGCATAGTAACCTCCCTGAGCATTCTTTAGCCCATTGAAGGTTTCAACGACTTCCATGCTTTCTACCTTCTTGAACTCATCCTCGACATTTCTGCTGTATTCTTCTTGATCGGGTCTTCCGGACAGATTGTTGGGTACATAGACATATTCGCTCAATATTTCCTTGCTCTGAATGCTGACGTCAATCATGGCTTCCACGTTGGCAAAGTAGAAGGCTTTGCTGCTTTCAAAGAATAGATAGCCGGGATTTTTGTAGCCTTCGCCTATGGATCTGGTGGCCAGCCAGTGCATGCACTGCATGGGTGTCCAGCCCGGGCTGGTAAATTTAATTTCGTTGTCGGTAGGACCCAGCACCACCATGCGAGTTTCGTCGCCGTCTTCGCCGTTGCGACTGGTGCTGAGTCTTTCGTCGAATATTTTACCCGCCACTGTTGATATCTTGCCCGAGAAGGTTCCATAGACCGGACTCATCATGTCAATGAACAATTCAGGACTGCAGAAGTGCAGAACATAGGTCTGTTTGTTGGTGTCACTGATGATTCTGCGATCTGTGGTGCTATAGATGCGGAATGTCTTGTAGATACTGCTTTTGAGCGTTGGGGTGGTAAATTTGATGCGCAGATATTCGTCGTTGATCATGGGCACAGTGGCCGCCAGATTGCCGGCATCCACCACCATCATGTTGCCATAGAGGGCGCCCCTGAACATGTCTTCAAAGATGTTGAATTCAATCAGGTATTCTTTGATGTCGAATTCCTGCCCCGTGGAGCTGATCAGCACCAGATTTTCTATGTTTACGTCACCGGCGCGCTGTACGCCGTCGCTTGTATTTTCACCTTTAACGGCCATTTCTTAGCAGTCTTTCAAAGTTTTGAATGAATTGGGGCACGAATCTGGATTTAAGTATTTTAATTCTGCGCTTGGATTCGTTGATTTGTTCTTCATAGGCATAGTTGCTGACCGGATACTTGGTGCCAGCATAGCTGACATGAACAATGTCGCCGTCGTCATTGATGTAATGATGTACATCGTATTCGTTGCCGGCGCCGTATTTTTTAGTGACGAAGGTGTTCAGGCTTCGGGTATTCAGATGCCAGTCATATCTGGGATCCAGTATCTCATTGACCACTAATACTACCCAGTGCAGAGTTGGATCGTCGTAGAATTTATCGGCTACAATTTCTGGTGTCTCGCCGTCCTCGACATCATACTCATCGTAGGCCAGACTGGTTTCCAGATTCTCATCCAGAGCTCGCACTCGGCGAAATACATCGGCTATGATAAAGCTGGTTCTAACATCGTCCAGACTGTAGATTAGCTGGGGGAATTTGGCAAAGTATGACATTAGTAACCCTTCTGAATGCGCTCTTTGGTAAGAACTTCCAGCTCTCGGAAACTGAGTCGCATGTTGATCTCATTGGGAGCGCCGTCGGCAAAGCTACCAAACTGCTGACTTCCGCCATAGTCCACGCTCATGTTCTCTAACACACAGGTTGAAATTTTATGTATGTATTTATTTTCTGCACCCTGATAGTAATAGACTATGTTGAACTCGCTGGGGTAGATGTAGAACAGGCCCTGGGCGCTGAGTTCGGGGTGCATGTGAAATTTAAACTCATTGATGATTCTGTAGACATTCTGCACCTCGTCGTAGCTGCGGGGCAGAAACTTGTAGTCAAAGTTAAAGGTTCTGGTGTCTACGTTCTGGAATATCTGCTCTCGGAACGGGTTAGGCGTAGTGCCTGTGCCAATGCTGGCCATGGCCTTGACGTCAAGTTTTGTTGCTCCCAGGGCGCCGGCAATGCCAGCCGGAATCTGTGCTACATTTAGCAGGGCAGCGGCCGCACCTTCGCCGGCCATGTCCAGATAACCGCTGTCGATAGCGCTGGTGCCGCCGGCCAGAAAGCCAGCTAAACTTCCCATTTCCTGGCCTGAATATTCCACACCATAGCGCACACTGGGGCGTTCATTCACAGCCAACATTATGGCGGTGTCGATGCGAAATCTGGTGTCGGGTTCAAAGAAGCTGGCCACCTGATAGCCAGCATAGGCTCCGGCTGCGGTTGAAGCAGTTACTGCTACAACCTTAGTGGCAGTAGCGGTTTTACCTACGTTGGCCAGCACTCGTTGACTCAGCGCAGCCCCGACCTTGGCTCCGCCCACTACTGCGCCAGCGGTCAGCCCGGCCTGTACCACTTCACCGGCCTGGGTTCGATCAATGCGATTTTCGCCCACGGAAGTGATCTGTACCGCAGAATTCTTTTTCAGGAATTTACTCTTGCCCCTGACATTGATAAAGAACCCAACATAGTGTTGCAGATCTTCGGTTGCACTAACCTTGGCTGGATAGGCAAACTGGTTGATGCTATACTTGAGCTTGGCTTCTTTGGCAGTATTGACCTGCGATGATCCAAAGGCACTGGGGTCAAGCTGGGTAAGGGTGGCACCGTTATTCTTCGTGGCCATATAAATATCCTGTTAATAGACTGTTTATTTATTGTGTACTCCAAGAACCTCCATCAGGGACGCTACAACGTCGTCAACAAAAAAAAGTACCTGGGCAATTCCAGTCAGGTGTTTTATCGCAGCATGTGGGAACTAAAGTTCATGAAATGGTGCGATCACAACCCCGCTGTATTAAACTGGGGCAGTGAAGAGGTCGTCATACCTTATTTATCGCCCGTGGATCGAAGAGTACACAGATATTTCGTGGACTTTTTCGTGGTGTTGCGAGACGCCAGCGGGCAAGAAAAGCGATACCTCATAGAAATCAAGCCCAAGAAGTTTACCGAGCAGCCCCGAAAACCCAAGTCAGGGCGCAGCAGTCGCAGATTCGTGCAGGAAGTCATGACCTATGCAGTCAACCAGGCCAAATGGGAACAGGCTGAAAAGTTCTGTGAACGCAACAACTGGAAGTTCTTGGTTTTAACCGAACACGAGCTGGGCATCGATAAATAAAGTCATGGCAGACAATCCCTTTAAAAATCTCAGAGTTCAGGCCGGCGATCAGCAGCGCAGCGTGACCTGGTACCAGAATCAGGCGCGTAAACTGCGGGGCCTGGACAACAAGATGAATCGCATGTTGAATTCTGGGCCAGAGCTTACCACTCAGCTCCTGCCCGGTAGACTGTATTTGTTTCACTACGATCCCAAACACAAAGAAACCCTGCCCTTCTATGACACCCTGCCTCTGGTTCTGCCCTTTAGAACCGTGCCCGGTGGATTTCTGGGTCTGAATCTGCACTATCTGCCCTACATGATTAGATTTAAACTCATGGAAGCACTGCTGGACCTGGTCACTGACATCGAAGATCCCAATAGCCGAGCCCGAGCCAGCTGGAAGCTGCTCAACTCCAGTGCCAGATTTCGTGGAGTAGAAGTCAGCGTCAAACACTATCTGACTGCCCAGGTGCAGAGTCGGTTTCTTCAGATTCCACCGGATCAGTGGATGTCGGCGGCCATGCTGCCCATAGAGCGGTTCGAAGGACAGAGCAAGGATGCGGTCTGGAGAGACTCGCGCCGCAGATTAAGCTAAGGAAAAAACATGACCTACAAATTAATGCCCAAGGCTGAATTTAAAATCAGCGACTTCTTGAGTGAAGTTGGTACCCGCGGCATGGCCAAGGCCAATAGATTCGAAGTTATTATCATTCCTCCGCTCTGTGTTAAAAATCTATCAGTCAACGAAAAGCCCAGCCTGGATCAGACCGGCGGTCGCTATAGAACACAAAAAAGTCTGGGTGCTCGGGTGCCGGCTCGAGTCAGTCTATTCTGCGAGCAGGCTCAGTTGCCTGGCACCAGAATCATTACCAGCAGACAGCAGTTGTTTGGGCCACCCAGCATTCATCCTATAGCCGCGGAATACGGTGGCGATAATATCAGCCTGACTTTCATGCTGGACAAATGGTATACTGTCAAAGAGTTTTTTGACACCTGGATCGACGGTGTAGTCAATCGCGAAACCGGCGTCAGCTACTATCAGGAAAACTATCTGAGTGAAATGACTGTGGCACAGCTGGACGAAGACGACCAGGTCCACTACATGGCCAAGTTCGAGGACATCTATCCTGTGGCCGTGAACCCCGTTCAGCTGGATGCCAACATGAACAACACGGTAAGCAGACTTACTGTAAGTTTTGCCTACCGACGCTGGCGATCACTGACTCTGACCACAGCCAGCACCAATGCCGAGTCCGCGGAAGTGTCGCCTCTGGTACAGCCAGCGTCAGCACAGACCAGTCGTCGAGCTCCCAGCCAGAATTCAGCAACAAGAAAATTACCTGACCTACCACTTCGCAATTAACAGATAATTAGGAGACTTTGATGAGTTTGCCCATCATAGATGTACCCAAGTATAGCACCACTTTGCCCAGCACCGGTGCCAAGATTACCTATAGACCGTTTCTGGTGCGGGAACAGAAGAAACTGCTGGTGGCGGTCAATGACAGCCTGGAACGGCAGATGGCCACAACCCAGGAAGTAGTCAATGACTGCACCTTTGGTCAGCTCAATGTACCGCGTCTGCCCTATTTTGACATCGAGTATCTGTTTCTGCAGATACGGGCGCGCAGCGTGGGTGAAAGCATTGACATTGTACTGACCTGTGGTCATTGTGAACACAAGCAAGACAGCAAACTGGACATAACCCAGGTGGGTGTGCATAAGCCAGAAAATCACGGAACTCGCATCGACATTGGTTCGGATTTTATTCTGGAAATGCGCTATCCCACACAAATTGACATCGAAGAGTTCAGAGAAAATCCAGGGCCCGATGGCATACTTAAACTCATAGCCAGTTGCATAGCAGCCATCTGGCAGGGTGAAGAATTGTTTGATGCCAAGGACTACAGTGAACAAGAGCTACTGGAGTTCGTGGATAGCCTGACTCCCAACCAGCTGGATCTGCTGCAGAGCTTCTTTGACACCATGCCGGTGCTGAGACATGTAATTGACTTTGAATGCGAGCAGTGCCAGGAAAAGAACAGCGTGGCCCTGGAGGGACTGCCCAGTTTTTTCGGCTAGCCCTTTCCCATGAGTCCCTGTTTAATTATTACCAGACCAATTTTGCCATGATGCAGCACCATAAGTATAGTCTGACAGAATTGGAAGATATGATGCCCTGGGAAAGGGAAATCTATGTCATGTTGCTGATTCGTCACCTAGAAGAAGAAAACGAACGATTAAAACAACAGCAAAAAGGATAACAACATGGCCCTAGTCAATCCACGCGAAGACTGGATGCAGAATAAATGGCGACCAGCCATGGGCTGGATGTACATGATTGTCTGTATCTTTGATTTTGTCGTAGCTCCCATACTCTGGAGTCTGGTTCAGTTCTATGAAACTCAGGCTGTCAACGATGCCTTCCGTCAGTGGAATCCCCTGACTCTGCAGAGCGGTGGCTTCTTTCATATTGCCATGGGCGCTGTGCTGGGCATCAGCGCATTTGGGCGCACCCGAGAAAAAACCGCAGCCATAGAAAATGGCGCCAACCAGGAACAAGAAAAATAAGGCTGAACCATGGCAAAGAATCCTAACCCCGCGGCTCCCAATGATCTAGGAGAACGCCAGCTCAAGGAACTCGAGGACATCAAGACCGCGAACCAGCTGGCCAACGCTACCAGACTCAAAGAAGATGCCGACATCAAGGACATTACCCGAGCCAAGTCAACCCGGCCCAGTGTGGTTACTCTGGGTGACGTTCGCGATGAAATAAAACGGGGCAACGAAGCCGCAGCCAAAAAGGCTCTGCCCAGATCCGAGGGCACCGGTGGTCTAGAAGAACTGGCTCAGCGAACACGGGAAGATCGAGGATTAAATTCAACTGCCATACTAAAGAAACTGGGTGGCGTCACTGATCTTAAATCCGAACTGGATCTGGGCGGCAGCCGCAACGAAACACTGACTGCCAAGAATCAGGAAACTTTTCAAAAGTTCATAGCCGAGACCAAGAATCGTACTGAACTACTGAACGGCGCCAACCAGGAACAGATCGAGATCTTTAAGAAAATCGAACGTACCCTGGTAGAACTGCAGGAAGCTGGTACCGATGATAGTCTGCGACTCAGACAGGATCTAAACAAACTGGCCGGAGCCTTCAAGGATACTGCCAACTCGGCCAGCAAGAAACGACTCGAAGGCATCATCACCAATGTGCGAGCCGGCGCCGATGTTGGCGTCAGAGCCAGTCAGGGCAATCTGGCCGATGCCTTCTCGGCTCTCATGGGTCGTCGCCAGGTACTGAAACCCGGCTTTGAATACGACACCAGAATTCGCAACAAAGATGGTACTGCTGCCATACGCAACGTCGAGACTGGTCGAATTGCCAGCGCTGGCCAGGGTGCGCGAAACCGCATCACTGGCTTTGGCGCCATACTAGGCAACTTCATTGGCAACAAGGTCGAGCAGGGCATAGAAGGCAAGCGCAGCGAACGAGTTCAGAGCTTCCTGGACAATTTCCGAGGCACACGACGTCTGGATCAGTCGGCATTCCTGGCTGGCCGCCGAGATCAGCTGCTGAACAGACTGGATCAAATACCCACTGGAGAACAACGACGCTCCGGTGCTCAGGCTCAGCCCACTGCCAAGATCATACCATTCCCTGGCGCGGCACCTGCACCAGCTGCGGATACTACCCCGGACTCAGGAACACTGCGGTCTGACGTCAAATATCGCGCCTTCGATGATGCCAAGCCCGA
>JACCDH010279942.1_pt1 | contig 16011 bp, 19 predicted proteins | sample 7442481 | NCBI WGS metagenome assembly JACCDH01 (sample SAMN15323433, study PRJNA562643) | freshwater metagenome | isolation source: river surface water | place: USA:Blue River Watershed | collected 2017-08-15
CAGGAAAGTAGACGCGCTGTTCTTGGGCCGGGGCACGCACTACCGCATTGCGCTGGAAGGCGCGCTCAAGCTCAACGAGATCACCTACATCCACGCTGAAGCCTATGCCGCAGGCGAACTCAAACACGGCCCCTTGGCGCTGGTGACCAGCGCCATGCCGGTGGTGACGGTGGCACCCAACGACCAATTGCTTGAAAAACTCAAAAGCAATATGCAAGAAGTCCGCGCCCGTGGCGGCGTGCTCTACGTGCTCGCCGATGGCGACACCAAGATCGAGAGCAGCGAAGGCGTGAACGTCATCCGCATGCCCGAGCACTACGGCGTGCTCTCGCCCATCTTGCACGTGGTGCCCTTGCAGCTGCTGAGCTACCACACGGCATGTGCGCGGGGTACCGATGTGGACAAGCCGCGCAATTTGGCGAAAAGTGTGACCGTTGAATGACCTGCGAGCCTCACATCGAGGTTCAGTCTTCACCCGTTCACGGTCAAGGCGTCTTTGCCCTGCGTCACATGGCTGCTGGCGAGACGGTGATCGAGTACGTGGGCGAGATCATCAGCATGGCCGAGGCTGTTGCGCGGCATCCGCACGACCCGAGCGATCCAAACCACACCTTTTATTTTCAGTTGGACGATGGCCGGGTGATCGATGCGGTGCGCGATGGCAATGCGTCCAAATGGATCAACCATTCCTGCAAGCCCAACTGCGAGCCCACTGACGTCAAGGGCCGTGTGTTCATCCAAACGCGCAGGCCGGTGTTTCGTGGCGAAGAGTTGACTTTTGATTACGGTCTGGTGAGCGACGAGCCGGTGACGGAGGCGCTCAAGGCGCGGTATGCTTGCCGCTGTGGTGCCAAGCGGTGCCGTGGCACGATGTTGGCGCGTTGAACCCTTCACAAGCATGATCCCCATCCACATTGACTCGGCCTGGAAAGGCACCTCGGATTGCCGCGATTGCGGCATCCGCGACATGGTCTTGTTTGCCGATCTGAACGAACAGGACTTTTCCGAGATCCACACGCCCATCGACGATCTGGCTTTCACCGCCGATGCGGTGATCTACCACGAAGGGCAACAAGCCATTGGCCTGTTCACTTTGCGCAAGGGCATGGTCAAGCTGGTGCGCTCAACCGCCGATGGGCGCGAGCGCATTGTGCGCGTGCTGCGCCCTGGCGATGTGTTGGGCTTGGAGGCGCTGGCCACGTCCAAATACGACAGCGAAGCCGTGGCCCTGGTCGATGTGAGCGTGTGCCGCATCCCCTTGTCGGTGCTGCACCATTTGTCGAACAATTCCTCACGCCTGCATCTGCGCCTGATGCAAAAGTGGCAACACGCACTGAAAGACGCCGACGATTGGCTGGCCGATTTGAACTTTGGCACCGCACGCCAAAGGGTGGCCAGCCTGGCCCTCAAAATGCGCGACCCCGATCAGCCGCAGTTCACCTCGTTTTTTGCGCGCGACGACATGGGCGCCATGCTGGACCTGAAGCTGGAGACCGTCAGCCGCGAGATCAGCGGCTTGGTGCGCGAAGGCGCTTTGAAGCCTTGCGACAAGCAAGGCCGGCGTTACGAAATCCTCAACGAACGCTTGTTGCAGGTTTGAGGGCCGATGAGCCCTGTGTCTGAGCTCTTGCCCAGCGGCCCTATGTCCGTTTCTTGCTGGCGCGCTTGAGTGGTCTGACGGCCAACCAAATGCTGATGGTGGCTGTGGCCTGGCACATGTACGAGCTGCCCTCGAGCGCCTGGCACTTGGGCCTGGTGGGTTTGTTCCAGTTCATTCCGGCCCTGCTGGTCACCTTGCCTGCGGGCCATGTGGGGGACCGTTTTCACCGGGGGCGCCAACTTGCTCGACATGTTTTCCATGCTCTTGGGCGCTGCGGTGGCCTTGCTGCCGATTGATGCGCGCGCCACTTGAACGCGTCGCCCAAAGGCTGACTTGGCCAATGGCTGGGGCAGCCTGTGTGGTGCAGGCCACTGACGGCATTGGCTTGAATTTATATGCTGGAAAAGCTTGGCCTGCGCATGGCGTGTTGCCGTTTGCAGGCGCCAGGCATTGATCGATCCACAGGAGTTCTGCCATGCAACACTTGATCCCCTCCACCCGCACGCTGGCTTTGTCGCTGGCCGTTTTGGCTTTGTCGGCTTGCTCCGGCATGACGCAGCAAGAAAAGAACACGGCGATTGGCGCAGGCGTGGGCGCCATCGGGGGCTCCATCCTCACCGGAGGCAGCACTGCCGGCACGGTGGGTGGGGCCGCAGTGGGCGGCGTGATCGGCCACGAAGTCAACAAAAAATGAGCCCGCAACATGCTTGAGACCATCGCCCTTGTCTTGCTGGTGCTGTGGGCCGTGGGCCTGGTGTCTTCGTACACCATGGGCGGGCTCATCCACATCTTGTTGGTGGTGGCTGTCGTGGTGGTGTTGCTGCGCATCATCCAGGGGCGTCGTCTGTAAAGCCCGTGCCCTTGACCCCAAGAAAAAGCCTGCACCTCTTTCAAGGGGCAGGCTTTTTTGTGGGCGTGATCAGCGTTGCTGCTGTGTGCCGTTCACGTCCACTTCCACGCGTCGGTCCACGCGCAAGCAGGTGATCAGGGCCTGCGTGGCCTTGGAGCCTTTGCAGTCGCTCGCTTGCGTTTCAGGCTGGCTGGAGCCCACGCCCGTGGCGCTCACTTTGCCAGCGGGGATGCCACCGACTTGGACCAGGTAGTTTTGCACCGCTTCGGCGCGGCGGGTGGACAGCTTGGCGTTGTAGGGCTTGCTGCCCAAGCGGTCGGTGTGGCCGGTCACCAAGATCGTGTCGATGTTCACGGTCTTGAGCTCTTCCAGCAGCTTGTCCAGCGAACGCTTGCCATCGGCCTGCAAGCTGTCTTGGTCAAAACCAAACAAAGAGTCGGCTTCGAGTTTGACCTTCACCCAAGGCTTGGGGGCAGGCGCTGGTGCTTGCACTGGTGCAGGCGGTGGCACGGGGGCCACATAGGGCGCTTGGGCCACCACAGGTTCAGCCACTGGTGCCACATAAGGGGTGTAGGCTGCTTTCGGGGTTGTGCCGGTGCCACCAAAACGGTAGACCAAGCCCAAAGAGATCAGGTCCACATCGCCGTGGTTGCCCACCGCATCGTTGACGCGGTAGCGCTCAGCCTCCAGACGCAAAGTCACGGCGGGGGTGAAGGCGTATTGCGTGCCAAAGCCGTATTTGTAGTTGGTGTCACGCTTGCGCGGCGAGGGGTCGGTCACGCTGACCGCGCCCGTGCCACTGAAGCTGTCGTTGGTCTGCGCATAGGCCGCGCCCACACGGCCAAACAAGGACCAGCTGTCGGTGATGGGCAAGGTGCCCACCAGGTCCAGGTTCAGGCCGCGGATGCGGGCGCTGCCCGTCAAGCTGCCTGCGGGTGTGGTGTTGGCTGTGAAGCCAAAACGACCCAGGTCAAAGTAGCCCGTTTCCACCGCCCAATAGGGGTTGATGGGAAAGCCCAGGAAGGCTTTGTAAGCGGTGTCGCGGCGGTCTTCGCTCAGGCTGTCGGTGGTAAAGCCAGCACCCAGCAAACCTTGCGTGATGCGGGCGTTGTCAATGTTGGCGCGTGACTCGCCAATGCCAATGCCCATGTACATGCCCGGGTTGACCTCTTGGGCATGCACCAAGGGCGCAGCCAGCATGGCCAGGGCCAGCAGCGTGGGGCGGGGGTGGAAGTTCAGTTGTTTCATTGCGCGTTCTCCAAAAAAGGCGATATGCCAGGGTCAAAAAATCTCAAGGGGTGGGCACGGTGATCGTGCAGCTGTCACAGGTGATGGCCGCAGCGGCTGCGCCTTGGTTCAAGGCTCGGCCTTCCAGGTTGGCGCCGGTTTGCAGCGTGATGGCGGTGCCCGCCAGCAGCGAGCCTTTCATGACCGAGCCGGTGCCCAAGGTGATGGCGCTGCCTGCGGTCCAAAACACATTGCTGGCTTTGGCGCCACCACTGAGCACGATCTGGCTGGTGTCCAAGGTGGTGATGCTGGTGGCGCTGCGGATCACAAACACCGCATTGGCATCGCCCTGCGCATCGAGCGTCAACTGGCCACCGGCTGACAAATCGATGGTGGTCAGCGATTCATACAAGCCTGGGTAAAACGTCAGCCCCGCCAAGTTGGTGCTGATGGGCGTGGGCGTGCCCCGTCCTGCGCTGGTGGCGTTCACAAAAGCGGCCAGTGCGGCGGTTTTGGCATTGCTCAGCAGCGTGGCGTCGGGCAAAGCACAAGCGGGGCCAGCCGTGTCGACCGCATACACGCTGCCCACCACTTCGGGGCAAGTGGCCGGTGTGCTGAAGCCGGTGATGCCGGATCCTGTGTCGGGCGTCAGGCCCACATCACCGGTGATGAGCGAGGTGGGGATGTTGGTGATGGCGGCCGAGCCCAGGATGGCGAAGTTGGACGCCGAACCCAAAGCCACAGGCAATTGGCATTCGCTGGTGCCCGTGGTGAAGGCCCAGACTTTGTTGGCCAGCATGGCGTTGTTGGCCAGGTCTTTCACACCGCTGATGCCGCTTTGCACTGTCGCGGTGTAGGCCGTTGACGGCGCCAGGTTGGCGCTGGGCGTGATGGTGGCAATTTGCGTCAGCGCGTCATAGGTCACGACCGCTGTCACCGGGTTGCCCAAGCTGCTTGAAGGCGCCAGCGTCAGCGTGGTGCTGGTCAGGCTCAAGGGCGCCATGGCTTCGCTGAAGGTGGCGTTGATGGTTTTGTTGAGGCACACCGCCGATGCCCCGTCGGCCGGGTTGGTCAAGGTCACGGTGGGCAAGGTGGTGTCCAGCGCCTCGGCGGTGCTGAAGGTCCAGACCTTGTTGGCGGCCAAAGGGTTGCTGGCCAAGTCGGTCGCTGCGGTGCTGACGGTGGCTGTGAAACCGGTGTTGCTGGGCAGCGGTGATGGGCTGGTGGGGGTGAACGTTGCGGTGCGCGAGCCGACGGCATAGCTGACCGTGCCCACCACCGGTGTGTCGCCCACAGTGGTTTTGAGGGTGAAGCTGGTGGCACTGATCGTGGCGGGTGCCATCTCTTCGCTGAAGGTGGCCGTGACCAAGGTGTTGGTGGCTGCCACCGCATCTTGCGCAGGCACTTGGCTGGTCACGGTGGGGGCGGTGGTGTCAAGGGCCGAGCTGGTCTCAAAAGACCAGACGAAGGCACTGGCCAACGGTGTGCCTTCGGTGTCTTGCGCGCCGGTGCCGATGGTGGCCTGACAGGTGGTCGCCGCAGGCAAATTGGCACTGGGGACAAAGGTCGCCACGCGGCTGTCGGCGTCGTAGCTGACGGTGCCGGTCACGGGGGTTTCGGCCGGACAGGCCAATGTGAAGGTGCTGGTGTTCAGGGTGCTCGGATTCATCGCCTTGCTGAACGTGGCCGTCACTTGCGTGTTGATGGCCACGCCCGTGATGGCCGGGTTGCGGGCCAGCGGTGCGGTGGCGCTCACGCTGGGCGCCAGCGCCGTGCCTTGGCTTGTGCCCAGGATCGGGTCTTTGCCGCCGCCACAGGCCGTGAGCGCCGACGCGAGGGTCAGCAGCCAGGCCAGAGAGCGTAGGCGTGGGTGAAATGTGCGCATGTGATGGCTCCTGTTTCGGCGCTTGAGCGCGGTGGAAAAAACGAAGGCCTCAGGCCTGACCAATGAGGTGTCCGGCAGCCGCCCTCGGGGTAATCTGCCTGACGCGTTCAGTTTGAAATGCGGACCTTGAAAGTTCAGTGCACTCGGTCACACGCTGGGTGTGCGTTGCGCAGGTGTTGCTTTTCGGTCTTTGGCTTTGAGCAAGCGTTGCAGCAAGATCAGCCACGCGGGATCACTCAGGGCTTGCGTGATCTGGGCGCGTGAGATGGCCAGGCGTTGTGCGGGCGTCAATTCGCCGCGGGTGTGTTTGGCGCTCATGAGGCCCTGGCAGCTTGTATGGCCAGCAAGTCCAGTTGCAACTGCTCCTGGATGTCTTGCCAGGCGGGCCGCGAGCGCAAGCGCCGCGCCCAAGCCCAAAGCCCCACCGCGATCAGCAGTGTGGCCACAGGCAATGTGGGCAAGACCCAAGCCCAGCGTGCATCGACCTGCGGCAAAGCACTCCACAGCAGCAGGGCCACGCCCGCCCACAACAAGGCCAGCATCAAGCACACCGCGCTGAGCGCCAGCAGCGCCCAGCGGTTTTTGAGTGTGCACAGGTGTTCGGCCCAGGCCTGACTGGCCATGTCGGCGTAGCCTTGCGCGTGCATTTGGAGCAACTCGGGGGGCAGCACCAGCATTTTGAGCAGCAGCTTGAGCATCACTCTTTGCGCAGATGCATCAACCACGACACGGCCAAGGCTACGGCAGCACCGGTGCCTGCAGCGACCAGCACCGATCGGATGGGTGCATGCTGGATGAGTTTTTCGGCCGCGTGTTGGGCATGCAAGGCGCGTTTGTGCACTTCGTGCTCGGCATCCAGTGCGGCATCTTTGCCTTTGGCGGCCAGATCGCTCAGGTTGTCGCTGACACGATCGGCCAGGCGGTTCATGGCGGGACGTGCTTCATGGAGCGCATCGGTCACCGAGCTGGTGAGGCCAGCGCTGAGCGCTGCCATTTTTTCTTGAGGAGATTTGTGATCGGTCATAGGAGCCTTTGCAGTGAATGAAACCAAAAGAGGTGTTCACTGTAAAAACGACCGATGCGCTTGTCTGTGGGGCAGCGCACCCCGGCGGGGCTCAGTCCGGTGCGGCGGCGTTGCGTTTGATCTCGCGCAACATGTAGAGGTAAAGGCTTTCGACTTTGTCGCGTGCCCAGGGTGTGCGGCGCAAGAACTTCAGGCTGGAGCCCACGCTGGGTTCATGGGTGAAGCAACGGATCGGGATCATGCTGCCCAGCGCTTGCCAGCCGTAATGGTCGGCCAGTTGGGTGACGATCATCTCCAGCGTCAGCCCGTGCAGAGGGTTGCGGGGTTGGGCGGGCTTGTCTGGGGTGGTCATGCGATGAGAGGGCGCTTGTGCGTTGGGATTGAATCCATTTTAGTGGGCGCTTGGCGGTCTGCTTGACGGCCTGCTTGGTGCGTGGGGTGTGTGGGCTGCCGTACGGACAGTGACCCTGTGGCCGCCTATCGTGGGCTTGTCCGGGCATGCACTGCCAGTCCCGGTCAGTGGCTCGGCGACAGCTGGGTCGTTCTTGAAAACATCTACACGATAGGACTGCACCATGTTGCACAAAACAACCTGGGCCGCCATGGCCGCTTCTTTGGTCTTGCTCGCCGCTTCGGGCTGCGCCGTCTCGCGCGGTCAAGAGTCGGTCGGCGCGTACGTGGACGACACCGGCATCACCAGCTTGGTGAAGGCCCGCTTCTTTGAAGACAAAGACGTGGCCGGCTCCTCCATCAGCGTCGAGACCCTCAAAGGCACCGTGATGTTGTCGGGCTTTGCCAAAAGTGCGCTGGAGCGCAACAAGGCCGAGAGCATTGCCCGTGGTGTCAAGGGTGTGATGTCGGTCAAGAATGAGATCGCCATCCGCCCGTGAACTGAGCCCTGCGCAGCTGCGCTTGCACTGTGACCCGGTGGCGCTGGGCTTTGCCAGCACCGCCGAGTTGCAGCACCTGCCTTTGCCTTGGATTGGGCAGGTGCGGGCAGAACAAGCCGCCCGCTTTGGCATGGAGATGGCGCAGCCCGACTACAACCTGTTCGTGCTGGGCGAGGTGGGCAGTGGCCGCACCACGCTGCTCACGCAGATGATGCGGGCGCAGGCTTTGCAAAGGCCAGTGCCCCCCGATCTGTGTTACCTGCACAACTTTGACGAGCCCGAGCACCCGGCCGCCTTGCGTTTGCCCGCAGGCCAGGGTCGGCAGCTGCGGGCGCTGATGGCGCAACTGGCCAAGCGCTTGCAGGCCGAGATTCCCAAGCGCCTGGCGCAAGACGACTACAAGGCCGAGAGCCTGCGCATCGAAGAGTCGTGTGCGCTCGAAAAAGACCGCGGCTATGTAGCCTTGAGCGCCTATGCCGAGGCCCACCACTTTGGCCTCATGCGCGACGAAGGGCGCATGGTGTTCTCACTCAAAGACGACAAGGGCGAGCCCGTGACCGCAGGCAAAGCCCTGGCGCTCAGCCCCGAGCTGCGCGTGGCCATGGACAAGGCCGAAGCCGCACTGCGCGCTGAGATCAGCGCCTACCTCGAAAAAAGCCAGTCCATGGACCGCGTGATGAACGAGGGCCTGGCTGCGCTGCGCCGCCAGACCATCAAACCGCTGCTCGAACACGAGCTGGGTCTGGTGCTGCATGGCGTGCAGCAATCCCCGCCCGATGCCAGCAAGTTGCAGCGTTATGTGGCCCAGGTGCAGCACGCGGTGCTGGAGAACCTGGAGCTGTTCCAGCCCGGTGAAGATGAAGAGGTGCGGCTGGAGGCCTTGAGTGTGGTGCTCAGTCTCTTGCGTGTGAATGTGGTGGTGGACCACCACGGCCAGCAAGGCGCACCGGTGATCCTGGAGGACAACCCCTCGTTTCGCAATTTGCTGGGCAGCATCGAATACGAGTCGGATGGCCACGAGTTGGTGACAGATTTTTCGCACATCCGTGCGGGCAGTCTGCTCAAGGCGCATGGCGGTTTTTTGATGCTGCACTTGCGAGACTTGCTGTCGGACGAGCCGGTGTGGGAGAAGCTGCGCCGATTCATGCGCAATGGGCGTTTGCAGATCGAAGAGCCCGGCATGATGATCGCGCCGGTGGCGGCGGTCTCGCTGGAGCCCGAGGCGGTGGACTTGCAAGTCAAGATCGTGTTGATCGCCTCGGTCGAAGAGTATTACGCGGTGCAAGCGGCCGATCCGGAGTTTGCCAGGCGTTTTCGCTGCAAAGTGGACTTCGCCGAGAGCTTTGTGGCCAGCCCCGAGTCGGCCCATGCCACGGCGATTTTTGTGGCCCACACCTGCGCGCGGCTGGACTTGCTGCATTGCGCAGCCGACGCGGTGGCGGCGCTGATTGAAGAGACGCACCGCCAAGCGCAAGACCAGGCCCGGCAAAGCGCGTTGTTTGCTCTGTGCGAAGCACTGGTGGTGGAAAGCAGCGATGTGGCCAAGCGCCGCGCCGCCAGATTGGTGCAAGCGGTGGATGTGCAGGCCGCTTTGCAGGCCCGCACGCACCGCCTGAACTACCCCGAGCAACGCTTGCAAGAAACCATTGCCGATGGCGAGCGGCTGATCGTGGTGCAAGGCGAGCGGGTGGCCCAAGTCAATGGCCTGACGGTGGTGGATTTGGGCGATTACAGCTTTGGCTTTCCGGTGCGGGTGACGGCGCGCAGCTGTGCTGGCGAAGACGGCTTGCTCAACATCGAGCGCGAGGTGGAGATGTCTGGGCCCATCCATGACAAAGGCGTGTTGATTTTGCACAGCCACTTGTCGGCGCTGTTTGGGCGCATTGCGCCCTTGGCGCTCAATGCGGCCGTGGTGTTCGAGCAGGAGTACGGTGGTGTTGAAGGCGACTCGGCCTCGTGCGCCGAGTTCTATGCCTTGCTGTCGAGTTTGGCCGATGTGCCGATCCGTCAGGGCATCGCGGTCACCGGTGCGATGAACCAGCACGGCGAGATCTTGCCGGTGGGCGGCATCAACGAAAAAATTGAAGGCTACTTCCGGTGTTGTGAGCGTCTGGGCCTGGATGGCCAGCAAGGCGTCTTGATGCCCGCGCGCAACCTGCGCCACCTGATGCTCGACGAGACCGTGGTGCAGGCGGTGGTGCAAGGGCGCTTTCACATCCACACCGCCAACACGGTGGCCGAGGGCATGGCGTTCTTGACGGGCCTGCCTTTTGGCGATGAAGCTGCAGCGGGCTATGCCGCCGATTCGGTGCTGGGCCGTGCGCAAAAGAAACTGCAAGCGTTTCGGCGCGCGTGCATGGCTTTGCACGCGCATGCGCCAGTGGCAAGCCCCAAGAGACGCGTACGCCTTGTCCGTGCATGAGTGCGCACAAGCCGGTAGTGCAGTTACCGGTTTGAAATGAGGCGCTCACCAATTCAGAGGATTCCCTTCGGGAGTGGCGATTCTTAAGCTCAAGGCCAGGTCGGTGCTGCATCCAAGGTGCTGTACCGATGGGTGAGAGCGTTGATCTTGACGCGCCCCTTTTGGAGACAAAGATGACGATTGACCTGGTGTTGGCTGACCCGTATCCCGTGATGCTCGATGGCTTGAGCCATGCGTTTCATGATGCGCCCGAGTTTTCGGTGAAGTCGTGCGTGAGCCACGGCGATGCCGCTTTGCATGCGGTCAAGCACCACCTTCCCCACATCTTGGTGATGGACCTGTCACTCACTCAAAGAAGCGGCTTGGCTTTGCTTGAAGACTTGCGCGCAGCCGATGTAAAAACCTTGCCCGTGGTCTTCACCGGTGCGCCGATCGGTGAGGTCATGCAAGCCATAGACCTGGGTGTGCAAGGCTTGGTGTCCAAAGAAAAATCCAAACAGATCCTCTCGCGCTGCATCCGCTCGGTGCATGAGGGTGGGCAGTGGCTGGACCGCGATTTGACGGTCAAGACCATGTCTTTGCTGCTGGAACAAAAAAAGAAAAACACCCAAGCCTCGCACCTGCTCACGCCGCGCGAGTTGACCATCGCGCGCATGGTGACCGAGGGCTGGCCCAACAAAAAGATTGCCAGCAAGCTCTTCATCAGCGAGGGCACAGCCAAGCTGCACTTGCACCACGTTTACCAAAAACTCAGCTGCCCGGGGCGCATGTCGCTGCAACGCTTCATGCAAGAGCAAGGCTTGATGTGAACCGTCCATTGAAAGGAATTGCCATGAGCGATCAACACCGCAGTTTGGAGGCGGCCTATGCCGAACATGTCAGCGAGCATTACCGCCGCGCCTCCGAAGAGCTTTTACACGCCTACCAGCGCAACAAAGAGGCCAACCGGCACCATGAGGCCGGTGCCTTCAAGGCGGCGCTGCACCATGTCAAGCTGTCCAAACACCACGCCTTCAATGCACACGAGCATTTGAAAGAGGCTTTGCTGATCAGCGAGAAAATCGGCGAAGTCGATGTGCCGCTGTCCATCAGCATCGGCATGAACGACAAGCCGGGTCTGCAGTGATCGCAACCTGCGCTTGAATTTGACGCAGATCAATAAAGTGCCTGCAGTTCACAAATTTGCTGTGTTGTGTACAGGTTCGCACAGACGAAAACGCCGGCGATTCATAAACTGACCGGAGTATGTGGGAAAAGGATGGCTCAGGAATCCCCAGCCCTGCAGGCGATCGGTGACTGGCCGATGAATGTTTGTAGAAAAAAGGAGACCCCATGACGATACGCGTATTGCTGTCTTCCAAGCACAAGGTGGTGACCGAAGGGATCGCCGCCGTTTTGCGAACCCATCACGATATGGATTTGGTGGGCATCTCGGACAACCCCGAGCGCACGCCCGAGCTGTGCGAGCAAACCCAACCCGATGTGGTGCTGGTGGGCATCCAGTCGAGTGCGGCGCAAGACAAGGAATTGATCCGCCAGTTGGCCCATGCGCCCACGCCGCGCAACATCGTGGCGTATTCGGGCGAGGCCGACCGCAACAGCATCATCGAAGTGCTGGACGCCGGGGCCAAGGCCTATGTGTCCACCACCAGCAGCATTGACGAGCTGATGTCGGCCATCCGCGCCGCAGCGGCAGGCCGCGTGTATCTGTGTCAAGCGGCCGCTGGCGAAATGATGGAGACCGTGCGCCAGACACGGGCTGGCCAAGCGACGGTGCGTTCACACTTGGGTGGTCGCGAAGAGCAAGTTTTGCGTTTGATTGCGGACGGGTTTTCGTCCAAAGAGATCGCCCGCAATTTGCAGATCGCCCCCAGCACGGTGGAGGTTCACCGCCGCAACATCATGCGCAAAGTGGGCCTGCACAAGGTGGCCGATCTGACGCGCTACGCGATCCGAAATCAGATGGTCTCGGTGTGAGCGCGGAAGTGCTTTCTCGCAAATGGACCAGCAGGCTCGCGTAGCATTTGTCTTCTTCGGTTTTCAGCGCTTTGTAGCATTCGCAAGTCAGTTGCTCCAAAGCCGGCCGGTCCACCACCGTGATGTGGCCGCGTGAATAGGCGATGGCGCCGGTGTCCATCAAACGTTTGGCGGCCAGGCTCACGGCTTCGCGCCGCACGCCCAACCAATGGGCAATCCAGTCGTGCGTCACGCTGAAATCTTGACCTTCGATCAGGTTGAGCGTGCCCAGAAAAAAACGGCACAGCTGCTGCTCCAGTGTGTGGTTGCGCATGCACAGCGAGTTTTGCGCCACGGTGGCCATGCGCATGTCGGCATAGCGCATCAACTGGCTGTTGCCGCAACAGGTGTCGCTTTGAACCACACGGTGCGCCGTTTGCAAGGGCGCGCGCAATGCGTGGCCGCCAATTTGCACCACGGCTCTGAAGTTCCGATTGTGCCGGCCCGTGAGCATCGCGAACAGGCTGACGATGCCCTGCCGACCCAGCATGGCCACCCCGATGGTGTTGCCGTTTTCCAGCATCTTCATCCAGGCCACGATGCTGGTCAGTGGAAAGTAAACGTGCTGCAGGTCTTGGCCGACATCGGCCAGCACTTGACCTGCGCTCAGTTCCACCAGCTCCAAGTTCATGCCGGCGACCAAGGGCTCGGGCAGGATGGACAAGATTTTGTTTTGCCGTATCTGGTGCTGGAACTGTTGTGGCATTACTGTGAATTAATTATTTCATATATCGTTTATTGAATTTTAATTGTATTTGTTGGTTGTGTGCGTGTGTTCTCGCACACAAGGCGCCACATGGCGACAGATCGCAACAGGGTGATGAAGCTTTTGTTGAAAAGACTCAGCCGCGCAGGTGCAGCGCCACGGCTTCGGCCACTTTGATGCCGTCCACCCCGGCCGACAAAATGCCGCCCGCGTAGCTGGCGCCTTCGCCAGCGGGGTAAAGGCCCCGTGTGTTGAGGCTCTGGAAGTCGTCGCCCCGTGGGATTTTGAGCGGTGAGGAGGTGCGCGTTTCCACCCCGGTCATGACCGCGTCCGCCATGTCGTAGCCCTTGATCTTGCGGCCAAACACCGGCAACGCATCGCGCATGGCGGCCACGGCGTAGTCGGGCAGCACATCGGCCAGGTCGCCCAGCTTGACGCCCGGCTTGTACGACGGCAGCACGCTGCCCCAGGTGCTGGAGGGGCGCTTGGCCAAAAAGTCGCCCACCAGCTGGCCGGGCGCTTCGTAGGTGCCGCCGCCCACTTCGAAGGCGCGGGCCTCCAGCTGGCGCTGCAGCACGATGCCCGACAGCGGGTGCGGTGCGGGTGGCTGTTGCTGGGCCAGCGCCAGAGCTTCTTGCGCCAGTTGTGCGCCCTCGGCCTCGCCAAATGCGGCTTGCCAGGCGGCCTTGTCCAGCGGGTAGTCGGGCGGATCGATGCCCACCACCATGCCCGCATTGGCGTTGCGTTCGTTGCGCGAGTACTGGCTCATGCCATTGGTCACCACGCGGCCAGGCTCGCTGGTGGCAGCCACCACCGTGCCGCCGGGGCACATGCAAAAGCTGTAAACAGCACGACCGTTTTGCGCATGGTGCACCAGCTTGTAATCGGCCGCGCCCAGCAGCGGGTGGCCGGCGTGGCGCCCCCAACGGGCCTGGTCGATCACGCTTTGTGGGTGCTCGATGCGCACGCCAATCGAAAACGCTTTGGCCTGCAGCGCCACACCGCGTTGGTGCAGCATGACAAAGGTGTCGCGCGAACTGTGGCCCAGGGCCAGCACCACGTGGCCGGTGGCCAGCGTGTGGCTTTGGCCGGTTTTCAAGTCCTGCACCTGCAGGCCGGTGATTTGTTGACCGCCCTCAGCGGGCGAGAGCAGCACATCGCTCACGCGCTGCTCAAAACGGATCTCGCCACCCAAAGCCATGATTTGCTCACGGATGTGCTCCACCACCTTGACCAGCTTGAAGGTGCCAATGTGCGGGTGCGCGGCAAACAAGATGTCCGCCGGTGCCCCGGCTTTGACGAACTCGTCCATCACCTTGCGGCCCAGGTGGCGCGGGTCTTTGATTTGGCTGTAGAGCTTGCCGTCCGAGAAGGTGCCTGCGCCGCCTTCGCCAAACTGCACATTGCTCTCGGGGTTGAGGGTCTTTTTGCGCCACAAGCCCCAGGTGTCTTTGGTGCGTTCGCGCACCTTCTTGCCCCGCTCCAGCACGATGGGCTTGAAGCCCATTTGCGCCAAGCTCAACGCCGCAAACATGCCGCAAGGCCCAAAGCCCACCACCACCGGCCGCTCGCCATCTTGCGCCCCAAAGCCATCGGGGGCGTGGCATGGCGCATGCCAAGTCATGTCGGGCGTGGGCTGGATGTGCGGGTTCTGGTCGAACTGTTGCAGCAAGGCGGTTTCTGCCGCCGGGTCGTTCAGCGTGATGTCCACGATGAACACCGCCAGCAGCTCGGCCTTGCGGGCGTCAAAGCTGCGTTTGAAGACGTGCAGGGTGGCGATGTCGGTGGGCGCAATGGCCAGCGCCTTGGCGGCCAGCTGGCGCAAGGCCGCTTCGGGGTGCGGCGGCGGGATGCGGTCGTCGTCGGTTTCAGACGGCGCATCGGCTGCGCGACGCACTTCGACGGGCAGGGCCGACAGCGGGAGCTTGAGTTCGGAGATTCGGATCATGGTCGTGGCTTGTGGTTATCAAGCAAGAAGCCCTGATTATCTCAGGCCCACAACCGAGTTGCCCTTCAGACGTACTTGCGTCACCTCGCACGCCAAGCGGTAACACCTCACGCCGTCCACCCGCCTGCGGTGTGACTTGCAAGTCGGAGTCTCAGCTCCGACGCACGGCACACCCAATTAAGCCGGCAAGAAACCTTCGATCGACAGGTAGCGCTCGCCCGTGTCGTAGTTGAAGCCCAGCACGGTGGCGCCGTCGGGCAGCTCGGGCAGTTTTTGCGCAATTGCCGCCAAGGTGGCCCCCGATGAGATGCCGACCAGCAGGCCCTCTTCACGTGCCGAGCGACGCGCGTATTCACGTGCGGCTTCGGCATCGACTTGGATCACGCCGTCGAGCAATGTGATGTCCAGGTTCTTGGGAATGAAACCCGCGCCAATGCCCTGGATGGGGTGGGGCGCAGGGGCGCCGCCCGAGATCACGGGCGAAGCCGTAGGCTCGACCGCGAACACTTTGAGGTTGGGGAACTTGGCCTTGAGCACACGTGCAACGCCAGTCAAGTGGCCGCCTGTGCCCACGCCGGTGATGAGGGCGTCGATGCCGTCGGGAAAGTCGGCCAGGATCTCTTGCGCTGTGGTGCGCACGTGCACGTCGATGTTGGCGGGGTTTTCAAACTGCTGGGGCATCCAGGCGCCGGGCGTGCTGGCCACCAGTTCTTCGGCGCGGGCAATCGCCCCCTTCATGCCTTTTTCGCGCGGGGTCAGGTCAAAGCTCGCGCCATAGGCCAACATCAGGCGACGGCGTTCGATGCTCATGCTGTCGGGCATGACCAGGACCAGCTTGTAGCCTTTGACGGCGGCGACCATGGCCAAGCCAATGCCGGTGTTGCCGGAGGTGGGCTCGATGATGGTGCCGCCGGGCTTCAAAGCCCCAGACTTTTCCGCGTCTTCGATCATGGCCAGCGCGATGCGGTCCTTGACCGAACCGCCGGGGTTGCTGCGCTCGGATTTGACCCACACATGGGCGGCGGCGCCAAACAGGCGGTTGATGCGCACATGGGGCGTGTGGCCGATGGTCTCGAGGATGTTGTGGGCTTTCATGTCAGGATCTCCAAGTGTGAAATGGCCAAAATGTCGAGCCATTGTGCGCGAATCTTCAGACCCCTTGGGGCATGTGCACATGACGGCAGGCGATAATCGACGGGTGAAGCTCGCCAGACCGCCGCTGGTGCAATCTCCGAAAGGAGGCACTGGAGGAACGTCCGGACTGCACAGGACAGCGTAGGAGGCAACGCCTCTCCACCGTGAGGTGAGGATCAGAGCAACAGAGACGAGCCGATTCAGTTCGGGTGAAACGGGCAATCTCTACGCGCAGCAATACCAAGTAGGCCAGCGTTGATGTGGTTCCGCAGAGCTGGCGGGTAGGTAGCATCGAGCCGGGTGGGCGAC
>JACCDH010580250.1_pt1 | contig 16004 bp, 15 predicted proteins | sample 7442481 | NCBI WGS metagenome assembly JACCDH01 (sample SAMN15323433, study PRJNA562643) | freshwater metagenome | isolation source: river surface water | place: USA:Blue River Watershed | collected 2017-08-15
AAAGTGACCTGGTGATCGAGATACCGCGCTACACCATCAACCACGCCAAAGAAAACCACTGAAGCCTGACATGCGCCAAATCGTTCTCGACACCGAAACCACAGGCCTGTCGGCAGAAGGCGGCGACCGCATCATTGAATTGGGCTGCGTGGAGCTGTATGCCCGCAAGCTCACGGGTAACAACCTGCATTTTTACTTCAACCCCGAGCGTGACAGCCACGAAGACGCGCTCAAGGTGCACGGGATCAGCAACGAGTTTTTGCGCGACAAGCCCAAGTTTGCCGAACTGCGCGATGAGATTCTCGATTACCTGTCCGATGCCGAGCTCATCATCCACAACGCGGCCTTCGACATTGGCTTCTTGAACAAAGAGCTAGAACGCGTGGGCAAGAAGCCACTCAAAGCTTATGTCAGCAACGTGATCGATACCCTGGCCATGGCCAAGGAGATGTTCCCTGGCAAACGCAACAGTCTGGACGCACTGTGCGACCGCCTCGAAGTGGACAACTCGGGACGTACCTTGCACGGCGCTTTGCTCGACGCCGAACTGCTGGCCGATGTCTACATCAATATGACCCGCGGACAAGAGGCCTTGTTGATCGACGCGGGCGATGCACCCAGCGATTCAATCAGTGTGGTGGTGTCAGTGGACTTGCGTCAATATGCGCTGCCCATCTTGTCTGCCAATGCCCAAGAGCTGGCCGCACACGAGGAGGTCTTGTTGCAACTGGACAAAGCCAGCGGTGGTAAAACCGTCTGGCGCCAGGGGCAGCTGGCATGACGGTTGCCTGAGATCCGGGTCATGCTTTGGCAGGGTCTTTTTCCGCTTTTGAGGGGCGATAGGGCCCAATTTTCATGTCATAATGTTGGTCTTTGCTGAGCAGCAAAGGGCGATTAGCTCAGGGGTAGAGCACTGCATTCACACTGCAGGGGTCGCAAGTTCGAAACTTGCATCGCCCACCAATACAAAACCCTGCAAGATCAACGTCTTGCAGGGTTTTTCTTTTTCCGCAGTGGGTGAGATTGGCCCCTGGCGCCTGAATGAAACGGTATCGGTCATGATGACCTCATGGGCATGATCCAAGTCATGTTCTGACACGGCGGACTTAGGCGAGGCGCCCGCTCTTCACCGTCTCATCAAAATCAAAATCATCAAAAATGACAGTAGCTGTGACAAACTCACGACATGATGAGATTTTTGTCACTGTCTGTGATTTTGCTGAGTTTGTTGGTTTTCAACGCCAACGCAAGCCAAGTCTTGCAAGGCCTGGTGGTCGGGGTGTCAGACGGCGACAGCATCACGGTGCTGGACGCCGATCAACGGCAACACAAGATTCGCCTTCAAGGCATTGACGCCCCAGAAAAGGCTCAGGCCTATGGCCAAAAGTCCAAGGAATCGCTGTCGAACTTGGTCTATAACAAAACCGTCAAGGTCCATGGGTCCAAGAAAGATCGATATGGCCGGACGCTCGGCCGAGTCATGCTCGGCGACCTCGATGTCTGCCTGGAACAAGTCAAGCGCGGTATGGCCTGGCATTACAAGGACTACCAAAGCCAGCAATCCGTGAAGGACCGATACCTTTATGACCGCGCCGAAAGACAGGCACGTGAGCAACGCCTGGGCCTTTGGCAAGATGCCACGCCCATCGAGCCTTCGGCATTCAGGCGGCAGAAAAAGCAATCTTTCGTGATGGAACGCTTCCAGTATTCTTGACAGCGCAGTGCGGTCACACGCCAGGCGTGAGCCGCGCCCACCCACACCACAACCGCCGGAGCACCTTCATGCAAGCGAATGAAACCTTTGAAGCCCTTTTGCCACTGCGCGCAGATCTGGCGCTGGCCTTGCGTGCGGCCGCGCATCAGGGCCTGAGCGAGGGCGTGTGTAACCACTTCAGCGTGGCGGTGCCCGGCCAGCACGACTGGTTTTTGCTCAACCCGCGCGGCTTGCACTGGAGTGAGGTGCAAGCGGCCGACATCGTGATGTGCAACGCGGCGGGCGAGCAACTGGCGGGCCGTCATCCGGTGGAGCCCACGGCCATGTTCATCCATGCTGCGGTGCACCGCATTGCACGCAAGTCGGTCGTGCTGCACACCCACATGCCGCACGCCACGGCGCTCACCTTGACGGCGGCGCGAGCCCTGGACACCACCCTGTCACAGACCGCCATGCGCTTTCATGGCCGCTTGGCGGTGGACGCACATTACAACGGCCTGGCTCTGGACATGACCGAGGGCGAGCGCATCGCCCATGCCATGCAAGGGGCGGAAGTGGTGTTTCTGGGCAACCACGGTGTCATCGTCTGTGGCGAACGTGTGGACTACGCCTATGACGACCTGTACTACCTGGAGCGCGCCTGCCAGGCGCAGGTGCTGGCAGCCTCTACCGGCGTGCCACTCATGCCCGTAGACACCGCACTGGCAGCGCGAGTGGCGGAGCAGACCAATGGTGAGCGGCTTCAATCAGAGCTGTTGTTTGGCAGCTTGCGGCGGATGTTGAGGTGAGCCGCCGACCGTGATGCCAGCGCTTGAATCTGCCTCAAGATAGTTTTTGACTGATTCATGCCATCTGCTCAGCGCGCTGGGCTAAGAGCCCGCTCCATCGCTCGGCTTCTTCCACTTGCCCTCGTGCACCTTCTTGCGCAAAAAAGACGGCATGACCGACTCGCTGATGTGGGTCTCGTCACCCGCATAGGCCATCTCTTCTTTCGAGACCAAGCGCAAGGTTAAGCGATGACTTGGTGGCGTTCTCAATTCGCCGCCGCGCCAAAAGCCTATCGGTCAGCGCATGCGCATGACGTCGCGCTTCAGTGTCAAATTGGGGTATGCCATTGTTTGGAGTTTCGGATGACGATTTTGCAAATACAAGCGCTTGCCAAATTCACTCGGATGCTTTTACCCGCTGCCATTTCGTGTCTTGTGGCCACGGGTGCGCAGGCCTCGTCTTGCATCACCGCTGGTCGCATGGATGCAGGCAGGTGGGCGCCGCAGTTTCAATCGGTGCGTCTTCTGGATGAAGCCGGCAAATCGTTGCCCGTCAAAAGCAAATCTGAATTGGCACGCGTGCGGTCGGTGGAGTTGACAGAGCCGACGCTTTTGTCTGTCTGCGCAGGCGATCAACTCCTGACGCGTGGCGACGAAACACTGGCCACCAAAGGTCCTGTACCCGCAGCCAAGCCCGGACGCCTCAGTGTGGCAGGCGTAGGTTTCCCTAAGCTGCAGGTCGGTGGTGAACTGGTGGAGTTGAAGGTGACGGTGGCGCCAGATCAGATCGTGATGGTGACCCGCTGAGACCAAGCACCCTTATCCTTCGGCGCGCAACTCGACCCGTCGGATTTTTCCGGAGATGGTTTTTGGAAGCGTTTCCCTGAACTCGATTTCTCGGGGGTATTTGTAGGGCGCTGTTTGCTCTTTCACAAAGTTTTGAATCTCCAGGGCCAGCGCATCGGATGCGGTGTAGCCTTTGGCCAAAATGATGAAAGCCTTGACAATTTCTCCGCGCAATTCGTCGGGCTTGCCCACCACGGCGGCTTCGGCCACGGCAGGGTGTTCAATGAGTGTGGATTCGACTTCAAAGGGGCTGATTCTGTAGCTGGAGGACGAAATGATGTCGTCTGACCTGCCGACAAACCAGATGTAGCCGTCTTCGTCGCGTTTGGCCGTGTCGCCTGTGTAGTACCAGCCATGTCGGAATGCTTTGGCGGTGGTTTCCGGGTCGCCGTAATAACCTCGAAAGAGCCCGGGCGGGTAGGGCTCAGTCACTTTGACGGCAATGTGTCCCACTTCGTGATCGGCCACCACCTGTCCCTCATCATCGATCACGTCCACGTGCAATCCTGGGCAAGGCTTGCCCATGGAGCCAGGGCGAATGGGCATGCCCGGGAAATTGGCCACGATGTTGATGGTTTCAGTTTGCCCGTAGCCGTCGTAGATATCGCATCCTGTGGCCAGCTTCCAGGCCCTCATCGCCTCCGGGTTGAGCGGTTCACCCGCTCCAAAACAGTGCCGCAGTGAACTGAAATCCGCGCCTGATAAATCGGCCTTGGCCATGACACGGTAAATGGTGGGAGGGGCGCAAAAAGTGGTCACCTTGCATTTGGCGATGATGTCCAGATGCACTTGCAGATCGAAACCTTCGCCGTCATAGAGCACGATGGTGGAGCCGGCCGTTAAAGGCGGGTACAAAAGACCCCATGCGGCTTTGGCCCAACCGGTATCGGTCAGGGTCCAGTGCACGTCACTTTCCCGGAGGTCCTGCCAGTAACGACCTGTGATCGAATGCGCCAAGGCATAGGCATGATCTCTTTCCACCATCTTGGGCAGCGACGTGGTGCCCGATGTGAAGTAAATCAGCATGGTCTCTTCGGATCGCGTGGGTGTGATCCTCTGGCGGTCCATTTGCGGCGGCTGGGCGGCACACAGGCTTTCAAAATGGTGCCACCCCATCTTGTCCTGACCCACCAGTATTCGGTGCTTCAGGCTAGGACAAACCGACGCAATCGATTCGATGGGCTCTGCGTGCATGGGGCCGACGACGGCCACAGAGGCCCCGGAGCGGTTGATTCGGTATTCAAGATCTTTGGCTTTGAGCTGGTTGGTGCCGGGCATGGCAATGGCCCCGATCTTGGCGCATCCCAACAGCACAAAATACCACTGGGGAATGCGTGGAAGAACCACCAAGACGGCGTCGCCTTTGCGAACACCCAAATCCAGCAGCGCGTTGGCAAAGCGGTTGGATTCGCGTTCAAGATCGCTGTAGTTGTAATGCGTGATGTGCTGACCAGAGCGGTCAATGGCGATCAAAGCCAGTTTGTCGTTTTGCTGGGCCCGCCGATCGACCACGTCGAAGCCAAAATTGAAAAACTCCGGAACGCTGTAGGAAAAATTAGCGCGAGCAGCCTCATAGTCAAAAGGAGGAAACGTCGGTTTCATGCGTTCAGCTTTCCATGTTGCAGGTTGTCGATGGATTTTTCGCGGATCCTCAAAATCAACAGGGCCAAAATGCCGCTGGCAATGAGCCACATGGAGACGTGGATCGCTTTTTGCGAGATGGCGTAGGTGATGCTGGAGTAAGTCAACCAGGCACACGCGGCGCAAAAGACCAAGGGCAGAAGAGGGTAAAGAGGTACTTTAAATGGACGTTCGGTGAGGCGATCGGTTTGCCGCAACCAGATCAAGGACAAGCCGACCAGGAACAAGAAACCCCAGAAAACAGGCGCTGTGAACTCCACCATGGCAGAGAAACCATCGGCTTCTTGGGTGCCCAGGCCGATCAAGCCTATGCTGATGAAGGCTTGAAGCAGCAGCGCTTGTTTCGGGCTGCCGATGCTCAGTTGCCATTGTCCCAGCCGATGGAGCGCTTTCCAGTCGCTGCCCACTGCGAAGTTTGTCCGAGCCCCGACAAACATGGTGGCGTTGATGCTGGTCAATGCGGCAATGGCCACAAACAAGCCCAATGCCTTTTGCGCCCAAGGACCCCAGGCCAGGCCCAACAAGTCAGCCGCGGCGGTTTTGCTTTGGCTCAAGCCATTCAAGCCCAGGCCCCACAGCAGTGCCAAATTCACCAGCAAATAAATGGCGGTCAGTACGAGCATGCTCGTCAGGATGACCCAAACCATGGTCCGTGGACCACCTTTGAGCTCGGCCGAGATGTAAGCAGCCTCGTTCCAGCCACCAAAGGTCAGCAAGACAAAAACCAGGCACAAGCCCCATTGAGCAGGTGCCGGTGCCTGCACAAACCAGTTCAGGGCACCGGATGCTGGAGCATCCATCCAGAAGCCGGCCACAACCACGGCCAATAAACCCACGATCTCCGTCACCGTCAGCCATGTCTGAATGCGGGAAGAAGCGTGGATGCCGAGTATGTTGACAGCGGTCAACACCATGACAATCAAGAGTGCCCAGATGGCGCTGGAGTATGGACCCCAATTGATCAAGGTGCTCATGTAATCACCAAAAACAAAGGCCAGCAAAGCGATGGAACCTGTGTTGATGATGGTGGCGCGTGACCATCCATAGATGAAAGAAAAATCACGCCCAAAAGCTCGGCGCAGAAAGTGGTAATCCCCGCCTGCGCTGGGGTATGCCGTGCACAGTTCCGCGTAGCAAAGAGCGCCGACTATGGAGATGAGCGCACCTGCCACCCATAAAACCAAAGCCCAACCAGCATCTCCGCTGATGCTTGCAACCAAAGAAGGTGTCTTGAATATGCCTGCGCCAATCACGATGCCCACAATCAGTGCAATGGCAGAAAAGGGCTGTAGCAATCGGAGCATTGTGGAGGGTGAGGAGTGATCGGCGGTCATCGGAATATTCACAAAGTGAGATGAACTTCAACAGACTTCACGGGCGGGTGAGTTCAACCTGCGTGTACATGTATTCAGAATTGACGGATCCGGTGATACGACGACCTTCCACACGCCCAGAAAATGTGTGGACCTTGCGATCCGGCGTGGTGAATTGGAATTTCAGCTCGTCTCCCCGCAGCTGGGCGCCCAGCATCGAGTGGGTTTGACCGCCACGGGCGATCGTTCCGCCGATGTTCTGAAAGGATTGGCTGATGTTCAAACGCATGGGTCCCCCGTCCAGGCCGCTCATGAACCAAGACCCCTCAATCTGCGCGGGAACAACCCAGAAATAAGCTTGGGAATGCTGATGTGACATGGTCTCATCGGGTTGCCATTCGCCCATGGTGAATGCATGCGACACCACGCGTGTGCCAGGCTTCATGTTGAGCAAAATGGGGCGAAGTTTCAAATTCAAATGAGGCATCAAATAAAGCGTGACCACGGTGGCTGCGCTGAAGTCCTCTTTGAAAATGTCACCCGTGATGATCCTGACCTTGTCTGAGACACCCGCTTCAGCCACTTTTCTTCTGGCGAATTGGGCCATGTCGGGGTTGTATTCAATGCCTACCGATTGCGCTCCAAATTTGCGTGCGGCGGTGATGGCAATGATGCCGTCACCAGCGCCCAAATCGAACAATCGGTCTTGATCGGTCACTTTGGCTGCGTTGAGCATTTTTTCGATCAAGCCTTCTGGTGTGGGGATCCAGATCACATCTTTGCCGGATTGACCGCGGACAGGCTCATAAGCGGCAGGCGCGGGCTTGGCCCCGCCGGAGTTGGCAGCGGTGGTGGCGCACCCCAATGTGGATAAGCCGGCCAGCAAGACGGGCAATACAAGACGGATGAGGCGCATATTCAACTCCTTTTGCATTCACAGGGTGGTGATTGAGAGGGTGTGAGGTGTCTGCACATGTGGGCTTCAGTTGAATCTCATTTTGCAAGGTCGCTCAACAGCACTGATGGGTTTATAAATCAAGACCAGCTTTTATGCTTTCGGGGTTCTTTTTTGATTAACTTGCAGGGCCTGTGCACACGACTGCGTTGTCATTCTGGTGGTGGGTTGAATACATTCACGAATATCGTTTATGGATCTTCATGAAAGGCCCCTGCCACTAGCATGCGGCGTGTGAATTGATATTGCTGTAATCCCTGATTTAGGGTTAGAAAAAACTGTATTTCAGTCAATTAATTCAAGCCAATCATGGCGTGTTCGTTTCGTGAATACGCTTGTAGAATCGGCCCCGATCCGCCATAGACCTTGAGTTTGGACGATGGGTTTCTCGGGTGAAAAAAAGTGACTTCATGTAAATCATGATCACGATTTCAAGACAAGTCATAAAGCGCCAATGATCCATCCTGCTCATCAAAACTCCGCCAATCCATGGAGTTTTTTGCCCTTTGCGCTGACGATTTTCACGAGCGCTTTTTTGTTGTTCCAGGTTCAACCCCTCCTGAGTAAACAAATCCTGCCGTGGTTTGGCGGCAGTCCTGCGGTATGGACCACTGCGATGCTGTTTTTCCAGACGCTGTTGTGTTTGGGCTATTTCTACGCGCACGCCTTGGCCAAGCTGTCTTCGCGCAAAACCCAGGCGCGTATCCATGTGGCCTTGTTGGTGCTTGCGGCGCTGTTGGCGGCCCGTGTCTTGCCCGGGGCCGAGCTGCGTCCTGAATCGCCTGATTCGCCAGTGCTTCAGGTTTTGCTGATTCTGGGTGTGAGCGTGGGTTTGCCCTACTTTTGTTTGGCAACCACAGGTCCATTGGTACAGCATTGGTTCACCAACACCGCGCACGCACAATCTGTTTTTCGGCTCTACGCCTTGTCCAATGTGGGCTCATTTCTGGCCCTTTTGTCTTTTCCTTATGTGTTGGAGCCTTGGCTGGAGCAGCAGGAAATGGGGCAACTGTGGACCCTTGGTTTTTGGGTGTTTGCCTTGCTGTGTTTGCCTGTGGCCTTGGGTGCTTGGCAAAACAAACCGCAACCAGATTCTCCGAATTCAAACCAAGGTGCAGCCGTAGAAAAGAATGGCGCATCCGAGGCGGTCAGTCACAAGTCGCGTGTTTCGATTGCTCAGCGCTTGTCATGGATCGGCTTGCCAGCATTGGCCTCATTGGTCTTCATTGCAGCAACCGATCAAATCAGCCATGACGTGGCGCCCGAGCCAAGGCTGTGGATTTCCACGCTTGGCTTGTATTTGGTGACCTTCATCCTGACGTTTGACCACCCGCGCTGGTACCGTCCCAAGTTGTTTGCTGCGCTCGCGCTGGTGTTGTTGTTGGTCACTGCGGGCATGAGCGACATTCCACGCTGGCTCGGTATCCAATGGGACTATGGTGTCAATGAAGTCCGCTGGTCTCACTATGCGTTGTTGTTTGTCGTGTGCATGCTGTGTCACGGAGAACTCTACCGCCGCAGACCCGAGGACACACGTTGGTTGACCGAGTTTTATTTGTGCATGTCCATTGGCGGTGCATTTGGGGGCTTGTTTGTCACGCTGGTGGCAACCCAATGGTTTGACGATTACCACGAGTGGTTGATGGCACTGGTGCTGGTGGCCTTGCTGGCTTGCCATGTGTTGTTTCGTTCTGCTTTGCCGCGGCTTGGTTTCTCTGGCCGCTTGGGAGGTGTGCTCACGGCCACGGTCATGGTGGCCTTGTTGGTCGCCATGCAGAATCCGTGGTCCTGGCGTGAAGTTCATAAAGAGGACCGCTCTGAGATTTTGTTGGACCAGGACAGGAATTTTTATGGCACCGTTTCTGTCAAGGAGAGACGTTTCCATGCGGACCCAGAGCGCAACGACCGTGTGTTCTTCAGCGGCAACGTGACCCACGGGCAGCAATTTTTGTCAGAATCGCTGCGCCATGTGCCCACCACCTATTACGCCCGCGACAGTGGCATTGGCGAAACCCTGATCTGGGCCATGGCGCAAAAACCCAGTTTGTCGGTGGCCCTCATTGGTCTGGGTGCCGGGACTTTGGCCAATTTCGCCCGTGCCAGCGATGCGTATGATTTTTACGAAATAAACCCTGCTGCCGTTCGCTTTGCACAACAGTGATTTGACAACCTGGCGTCTTGTAAAGCGTCGGAGCAAAACATCTTGCTGGGCGATGCCCGCTTGCGCATGGAGCAGTTGCCCAAGGACAAACGCTACGACGTGATTGTGCTGGACGCTTTCACGGGCGGCTCTGTACCAATCCACTTGCTGACCCGGGAGGCGTTCCGCATTTATGCCGATCATCTGAAGCCCGATGGCTACATCGCCATCAACATCACGAATGCCTATCTGAACCTATATCCCATCGTCAAAGCGCAGTCGGAGGTTTTGGGGCTGGCATATCGGCATAAATTCCAGGCGGTCGATGAGGTGCGCAACATCCGGCGGAATCTGCACTTCATCATGACCAATGACCAGGCCTATCTGAAGGCCCATCCCTCGGTCAGTCGTGAAGTTCGGGATGCTCAGGGGATGCTGCTCAGCACCGAGCCACAGGACCTGGCTGGTTTGAGGTTGTGGACCGATCAGTTCAGCAGCATCGCGCCCATTGCCAAATGAAGCAGGCTGAAGCCGGGCAAAGCGTCTGGCGTTGGCGTCAAATGCTTATGAATTGTAAGGATTCAAGCGAATTTTGTTTGGCCGATGGACGTCACTCGCTTAACATGAAATGGTTTTCAACCCCACTTAAAACCAGGAGACAAACATGAAAACCCGTCGTCAAGCCCTTATCCAGGGTGCCAGTGCTGTTGCCGCGCTCGGGCTGGGCCACTTGCCTGCATTTGCGCAGGCCATTCCCGAAACCTTGCGGATCGTGGTGGGTTTCCCTCCGGGCGGCACCACCGATGCTTTTGCGCGTCGGATTGGTGAAAAACTGCGCGGCGTTTATGCGACCAACATCATCATTGAAAACCGCCCTGGCGCTGGTGGGCAGATCGGTGTGTCCACCTTGAAGGCTGCGGCTGGCGATGGCGCCACCATGCTCTACACACCCGCTTCGATGTTGACGGTCTACCCTCACTCGTATTCCAAGTTGCCTTACTCACAAGCCGATGTGGCGCCCATCAGCATCGGTCATGCCACCGATCACGCTTTTGTGGTCGGCCCTGCGGTTCCTGCTGAAGTGACCAACTTGCGTCAATACGTGGCCTGGGCCAAGGCCAATCCAGGCAAAGCCACCGTGGGCAATCCAGGTGCAGGCTCCATGCCCCATTTGTTGGCTGGACGCTTTGCCCAGATTGCCGACATCCAGTCCTTGAACGTGCCTTTCGCAGGTTCTGGTCCGGGCGTTCCCCAGGTTCTGGGTGGTCAAATCACATCCATGTCTTCACCGCTGGGCGACTGGATCCAGCACCATGCCTCCGGCCGAATCCGTATCCTGGCCACTTCTGGTCCGACACGTTCCACCTTTGTGCCGAATGTGCCTACCTACCGCGAGCAGGGTTTTGACGAGCTGGTGATGCGCGAGTGGTTCGGATTCTTCTTGCCATCGACTGCCAGCACGGCTGTGCGTGACCGCGCTTCGACTTTGCTGCGTGCCGCCCTTTCTCAAGCGGATGTGGCCGAGGCTGTTGCGCCATTGGGCGTGCAAGTCACGCCAACGACCCAGGAGCAATTTGCAGAGCGTCTGAAGGCCGATACCGAATTTGCGGGTCGGTTGGTCAAGGCCCTAGGTTTCCGTGCCGACTCCTGAGTTGGCTCTGCGGGCTTGAGTCCCAGCCATCCAAAGGGCGCCTGTGTCAGGCGCCCTTTTTTTCGGATTCAGCGTTGTTCGTCTATGCAGAGTCTGGTGTGCTGGTCATGGCCAGTTGCTGGCGTGCTTTTTCAAGCCAGATCTTCAAGGCGCCCAGTTGGTCTTTCTGGCTGAATGAACAACTTTCTTCGCTGAACAAGGCGCTCGATTCCATGCGGTCAAGCAGCCCGTTCAGCACCTCGCCATAGCGCTCTGGCAAGGGAAGCTGTGAGGCTTGCTGGCGCCAGTTGCGCACCAGCTCGGACGTGGACGCATGGCCTTGTTCGCAGCCTTTCAGCGCCTGCGACATGTTCTCCAGGAGGGTAGAGGTGGGTGTCATCTTCGAAAATGGTGTGAGTGACGGTGGTTTTCGAGGTGACAATCATGCCCCATGAAAGCCCCAACTCTCAAACCCATGCGCCTTGAGGACATTTTGTTCTGTCAGGGTTTTGGCACCCGTCGGGTCTGCGCCGGACTGATTCAGCAAGGGCATGTGCAAGTCAGCGGTGAAACCGTGCTGGATGCCGGTCAATTTTTTGACCTTGAAGGTCTTCGGTTCTCGGTGCAAGGTGAAGATTGGCCGTTTGCTGCGCAGGCTTATCTGATGTTGAACAAGCCTGCGGGCACCGAATGCTCCCAGAAGCCTTCAACCTGGCCCAGCGTCTACACCCTGCTGCCAGCACCTTTGCGTCAACGCCCTCAAAAAGCAGCGGTCCAGGGCGTACAGGCGGTAGGAAGGCTGGACCAAGACACCACCGGCTTGTTGTTGCTGACCGACGATGGGAAGTTCATCCACAAAATGAGTTCACCCAAGCACCATGTGCCCAAGGTGTACGACGTGACCACCAAGCACCCCATCACCCCCGACATGGTGTCGCGGCTCCTGTCTGGGGTGGTGCTGGATGACGACCCGCGCCCAGTCAAAGCTGCAGCTTGCGAAAAGTCAGGGGATTTGCAACTGAGACTCACCTTGACCGAAGGCAAATACCACCAGGTCAAACGGATGCTCGCAGCCGTGGGTAACCGGGTGGAAGCATTGCACCGTTCACAAATCGGTGGCCTGGTTCTGAATGATCTGGCGCCCGGCCAGTGGCGTTGGTTGAACGAGCAGGATCTGGCGCTGCTCAAGCCTTGAGGTGCTGCAAGAAATTTTCAATGGCTTGCGTGACCGCAACGGGCTGATCCCGATGGGGTGAATGGCCACAATCCTTCAGAATGAGTGCTTGTGCCTGGGGGACGTGGCGCACGATGTCATCGATTTGGGCCACGGAGCCGTAAGGGTCATCCGTGCCCTGAATCGCCAACACCGGGGCCTGGATGCTGGCGAGGGTTTTCCGGATGTCAAAACGCCTGAAGGCCTGGCTCAACCAGACATCGTTCCATTGCCAAAAGGCGCAATCCACATCCGCATGGAAGCGCTGGAGTCGCTCGCGCAGCGGGCCTTTTTCATAGGCATCACGTGCCAATTCAATGGCCTGAATCGACATGTCTTCGACCATCACATGGGGCGCCATGACCATGCAGGCGTGCACCTGCATGTGGGCTGCATGCAGCAAGGCAATGGTGCCGCCATCCGAGTGGCCCAGCAACATGGGTTTTTGGATGCCCAGTTGTCGCAGCAACTCCGGCAAGACCACCAGGGCTTCGCGGTGCATGTAATCGGCTTGCAGCCGTCCGGACCTTTGATGGCCTGAATGGACAGAGGGGCCTCGTACATCGGGTACGGGATCAGATTGCCCATAACCTTGGCGGGAGTAGAGCAGGCCGGCACAGCCGAGTGTTTGGCAAAGCGCCTGCGGCCAATCTCGCCACATGCTGACACTGCCCAGGCCTTCATGCAAAAAAACCAAAGTGGGTTGTTGGCGATCAGGCGTACCCAATAACTGGGTTTCCAGATCGACGCCCAATACGTTGATCTTTTCAGTTCTGGGGGCATTCATTCGGGTGTTTTCCATGATCCTGGGCAATTGTCTATTTTCGGGCCTGCTGTTGGCGTGGGTGACACGCCCGAAACACAGTCGGAGATTCTCTGCTGTTAAGCTTTCAAGCATGAAGTTGTTGATGGACTCATTTTGGCGTGCCGGCATGTATTGCCTGCATCCCCGTGTCATGGGCTTGTCGGTTTTGCCATTGGTTTTGATGGTCGCGCTGTCCTGGCTGTTGGGCTACTTGTATTGGGATACGGCCATCACCGAAGTGCGAAACTGGCTGGATGCTTCAAGCTGGCTCGACATGGTGTGGCGCTGGTTGGAAGGCGTGGGCCTGTCGAGTCTGAAAACCGTGGTCGCCCCTTTGATCGTGATTTTTCTGGTGACGCCCTTGGTCATTGTGGGGTGCTTGTTGCTGGTTTCCTTTTTGATGACCCCAGCCCTGACCCGCATGGTGGCCGATCGTCGATTTGAAGGGCTTGAGAAAAAAAATGGCGGTGGGGTCCTTTGGGGGGTGGGTTGGACGCTCTGGTCGATGCTATTGGCCGTTGGTGCACTCTTGATGACGCTGCCCATGTGGCTGATTCCGCCTTTGGCCATGTTGCTGCCCGCATTGATCTGGGGCTGGCTGACTTACCGCATCATGGCATTCGATGTCTTGGCCGAGTTTGCCAGCGCTGAAGAAAGACAGGTGTTGCTGGCGCGCCATCGCCTGAGCTTTTTGGGGATGGGGGTCGTCACCGGTTTGCTGGGTGCGGCCCCCAGCCTGGTGTGGGCATCTGGCGCTTTGTTTGCCGCCGCTTTTGTGATTTTGGTGCCACTGGCCATTTGGATTTACACGTTGGTCTTTGCCTTTGCATCCTTGTGGTTTGCCCATTTTGCCTTGAGCGCTCTGCACGCCCTGCGCCTTGAACCGGGGCAGACCTTGGGTGGTGAAGTTCTGCCCTCCGAGCCTGTTTCACCGCATTCGACGGCGCGTTTCACCTCGGGTGGGCAACACGGCTTGGTCGACACCCCAAAGCACGATGTGACCGACGTCGACCCGCGGCGAGTTCCCTGATTTTTGACTTCCACAGACAACACCATGACCCCCACCTTTGGCCTGATCATCATTGGCGACGAAATCATGTCTGGCAAGCGCCAGGACAAACATCTGCCCAAAGTCATCGAGTTGATGACAGCACGGGGCTTGAGCCTGAGCTGGGCCGAGTACGTCGGAGATGTGCCCGATCGCATCACGGCCACCTTGCAGCGGGCTTTTCAATCGGTGGATGTGGTGTTCAGTTGCGGCGGTATCGGGGCCACTCCTGATGACCATACCCGCCAGTGCGCAGGCCGGGCCCTGGGGGTGCCCTTGGTTTTGCATCCGGAAGCCAAACTCTTGATTCAAGAGCGAATGCAGGACACGGCCAAAGAGCAGGGCCTGCCCTATGAACCCGATCGACCTGACAACGTCCACCGCCTCAATATGGGCGTCTTTCCGGATGGGGCGAAGATCATTCGAAATCCGTACAACAAAATTCCTGGCTTCAGTTGCCAGGGGTCCGCAGGGGGCGTTGTTCATTTTGTGCCTGGTTTTCCGGTCATGGCCTGGCCCATGATCGAGTCGATGCTGGACACCCACTACAGCGCCCACTTTCGCCAAAACGCCTATATTGAAAAGTCGGTGATCATTTTTGGGGCCATGGAGGCGACCCTGACCCCTTTGATGGAATCGATCGAAACCGCACATCCTGGCGTGAAGGTGTTCAGTCTGCCCAGCGTGGACCACCCCCAGTGGGGACGTCACATTGAGTTGGGGGTGAAGGGCGAGCCGGATGCTGCCCATCGCGCCTACTTGGCGCTGCGTCAGGGTTTGGCGGCTTTCTCTCTTCAGTATGGCCCCGAATTGGTGCGATAATTGATTTTGCACCAAAATAATGCATTCTTGCACCATAAAAGTGCTTTTTGGGGTTGGCTGACATGATCTACGGCATCTTCTGACGACCTCCATGGCGCTGCTTTTGCGGCTGTTGGGCTGGCGTGCTCTTTTTTCTGCAGGGGCAATCCTGAATCGGACGTGCTCAAGGCACAATCGCTGTCTGTTCGGGTGCGGTTGAATGGGTCAAGTTGGCACAAAAACTGCAAAGCCGGTACGTACAGTTTCCAACCTTTTTCTACTCAGGAGAATTTGATGGCCAAGACCGTCGCAGACGTGATGAACATGGTGAAAGACAACGAAGTCAAGTTTGTGGACTTCCGTTTCACCGATACCCGTGGCAAGTGGCAGCACATCACGGTGCCCGTGTCCCAGTTTGACGAAAGCAAGTTTGAAGACGGTCAGGCCTTTGACGGCTCTTCGATTGCGGGCTGGAAAGGCATTGAAGCCTCCGACATGTTGCTCATTCCTGATGCCAACAGCGCCATCATCGACCCTTTCTTCGAAGAAGTCACCTTGGTCCTGATTTGCGACGTGATCGAACCCACCGACGGCAAGGCCTATGAGCGTGACCCACGTTCGATCGCCAAGCGCGCCGAGACTTACCTCAAGCAATCGGGCTTGGGCGATACCGCTTATTTCGGCCCCGAGCCAGAATTCTTCTTGTTTGACGAAGTGCGCTGGAGCACTGAGCCCAACAACACCTTCTACGCCATCGACGAAGCTGAAGCCCCATGGAACAGCGGCGCCAAGATGGACGGCGGCAACAAAGGCCACCGCAACCGCGTCAAGGGCGGCTACTTCCCCGTGCCACCCGTTGACAGCACCCAGGACATGCGCAGCGAGATGTCCCTGATTCTGGAATCCATTGGCATTCCAGTCGAAGTGCACCACCACGAATTGGCGGGCGCTGGTCAGTGCAAAATCGGCACCAAGTTCTCGACCTTGGTTGAGCGTGCCGACTGGACACTGTTGCAAAAGTACGTGATCCACAACGTGGCCAACGCTTACGGCAAAACCGCCACTTTCATGCCCAAGCCTTACGCTGGCGACAACGGTTCCGGCATGCACGTGCACCAGTCCATCTGGAAA
>JACCDH010829981.1_pt1 | contig 16003 bp, 8 predicted proteins | sample 7442481 | NCBI WGS metagenome assembly JACCDH01 (sample SAMN15323433, study PRJNA562643) | freshwater metagenome | isolation source: river surface water | place: USA:Blue River Watershed | collected 2017-08-15
AAAAAAATATTTCAACAGCTACAACAAAGCGATTTATATAAAACCTATATCAAGAAGAAAGATAGAGAATTGAAATATGATAAGAAGATCATGCTTTTTATATGGGAACAATTAATGTTGAAAGACGAAGCTCTATTAGAACATTTTAGTGATGAATTGAATGGATGGGATGATGACAAGGATATGATTTTCATGTTAGTGGAAAATTTCTTCAAACACAATTCTACCTATAATTACTTACAATTAGTTTCAGAAGAAAAATTAGAATACGCACAAAATTTGATCAGAGCTGTTATTGAAAAAGATAGTATGTTCCAAGGCATCATCGAACCTAAATTAAGAAATTGGGATCCGGAGCGTGTAGCGCTAATTGATACTATTTTATTGAAAATGGGCATTTGCGAGTTTTTATATTTCCCAACGATACCTACTAAAGTAACCATAAACGAATATATAGAAATTGCTAAGGTATATAGCACTCCTCAAAGCGGTCAGTTCGTAAACGGAGTATTAGACAATATTTGCAAAGGATTTGAAGCAGAAAATAAAATTAGAAAAACAGCTCATTTTAAAAAATAAATATGAAACGTTTTGCTCTTTACGCTCTAACCTTATCATTGGGACTAGCATCTTGCAAAAACAATTCATCATCAGAAAACAATGATGGATTATTGCCAACCAACTTGGTAAACAATCCTATATCATTAAATCCAGATAGTAGTGCATTCAAGAATCTACCAACTATGGATTTTACTACAACACTTCACGATTTTGGCACCATTCATGAAGGAGAAACCGTAGAATGGGAATTTGATTTTAAAAACAATGGTAAAAGCCCTTTAATCATCAGTGAAGCAAAAGGATCTTGTGGGTGCACGGTAGCAGAATTTCCAAAAGAACCAATCCCGGCTAGCACGACTTCTAAAATAAAAGTCAGTTTTAATTCTACTGATAAGCATGGATTTAATGAAAAACAAGTGACCATTAGTAATAATACCCAACAGGGCGTTCACTATTTAATGATAAAAGCAACTATTTTAGAAAATTAATGTATTTTTAAACCCAAATAAAAAAACAACTATGACAACTTTATTACAAGCTCAAGGCGGCGGAATGATCCAACCTTTATTCTTAATAGGAATGGTAGTGGTTATGTATTTCTTTATGATACGCCCTCAAGCTAAAAAAGCAAAAGAACAAAAGAAATTTTCAGAAAGCATCCAAGCAGGTGAAGATATCGTAACAACTTCTGGTATTCATGGCAAAATCAATCGTGTAAACGAAGATGGCACCTTAAAAGTAGAAGTTGCAAGCAATACCTATATGACATTTGAAAGAGCTGCAGTTTCTATGGAATTAACTACAGCTGCTCGTAAAAAAGCATAAGATGTTAAAAGTAGCCATTACAGGTGGTATTGGCTCTGGAAAGAGTTTGGTGTGCCAAGTGTTCAAAACACTTGGCATTCCTATATTTGATGCGGATGCAGTGAGTAATCAGTTGGTAGAGCATGATGCAGCATTAAAGACGGCTATAATTGAGTTGTTTGGCAAGGAAGCCTACAAAAACAATATTTATAATAGAAAATATATAGCTAGTATAGTTTTCAGTCAAGCAGAAATGCTTCAAGCTCTTAATGCGTTAATACACCCTAAGGCAATTGAAGCCGCCAAACAATGGTTTGAAAAACAGCAAAGTCCATACGCAATAAAAGAAGCAGCTATACTTTTTGAATCAAATGCCGAAAAAGATATAGATATAATTATTGGCGTAACCGCACCAGAACAAATAAGAGTAAAGCGTGTAATGCAACGAACAGGTTATAGCAAGGAAGAAGTTATAAAGAGAATGCAACAACAAATGCCTGATGAAGAAAAAATGGCAAAATGTAATTACGTTATCCAAAATAATGATACCGATGCAATACTTCCACAAATATTACAAATACATCAACAATTAATAAACAAGAGCGTTACTACCCTATAATTCGCTTAATTTGCTCTTCTATATTTTTATTGTTTGCTGGCTTTATTTCTTTCAATAAATATCGGAGTTGATTAGCATAATTATTCTTAATCATAACTCTTGTTTCATTGACATAAAGCTTTTCTAATCCAGCAACTGCTTTATTTACAAAAGGTTCGTTTTTATTCGTAATTACAAACTTAACCATACCGGCAAAAAGTGAGTTTAAATCTTCTCCATACATTTCATTAATAAATGGCATCATAAAATTCAAATCATCTATAGAAGTAGAAGCTCCCAATATTTTAAAACAAGATCTTATTACAAAATGATTTTTATTTTCTGTTAAATAAGCTTTTGCCATCACCAATGCATCTTCTTTATGTTGCAGCAAATTAGTTTGAAGCGCTTCCATCCTAAGTTTATAAGAGTTTGCTTTTAAGCAAATATTCGTTTCTTTATCTGAAATTGGATGCTTCCATATGTTGAGTAATTTTAACGCTGCTGCTTTTATTAATAAATTTTTAGAATTCATAAATAACTCAAAAACTGGCAATTCAAAATCTGTTTGAACAACTTTATCTTGATTTTTTTCATTGATTGCATCCAATACAAATAAAGCAAATTCTGTAGAGTCATTAAGTGCTTTTATAAGTACTTCTTTAAAGTCACTACCTATATTATGCTTAGTTATGTAGTTAGCACAAAGAGTATCTAAAGCTATAAGTCTAGAAACCGGATTTACGGAAGCCAAAAACTGAAAACGATATATTGCAGCCGTTTTCAGTTCTGTGATATTTCCAATTACTTCATGTTCATAATCAGGAATCACAAAAGCATTGGAAGTACTTGCAGGAAGAAAAACATCTTGTTGTGTCTTATTAATTTCTACCTTATGTAAAGTAACTACATTATTTTCAACAAGAGCAAAGGTCATGGGCAATCGATATACAAAATTTGGATCTTCATTTTTTTGATCAACATGCACTTTGAGTTTTTTTGAAGAATCAATAAATTGGTAGGAGAACTTTAAAGAAGGATGACCACCTTTTATATACCATTGATTGAAAAACCAAGTCATATCCTTTCCAGTTACCTCTTCTACAGCTAATCTCCAATGTTGAAACTCAGCAGGTTTTAAAGCATTAGAAGTTAGATATTTTTTTATTGACTGTTTAAAAGCTGCATCTCCAATTAACAAATGAAGATGACGTAATATAGCACCCCCTTTCTTATAGGTAATATGATCAAACATATCTTCTCTACTTTTATAATATACTCTATATAAAGGGTCATCTACATAAGGTGCAAGCACCAAATAACTTTGTAAATCTTCATAAGCTAATTGATCGGCATGTGCTTTTCCATATTTGTACGTTCTCCATAATTGCTCTCCATAATTAGCAAAAGACTCATTAACAGTTAAGTGCGACCAAGATTCTGCCGTTACATAATCACCAAACCATTGATGAAACAATTCATGCGAAACCACATCCTCGTGATTTCCATCGGCATAAGCAATACTGTCTTGATTCATAAATTCGCCAAACAAACTAGCGCTGGTATTCTCCATCGCTCCAGAAACATAATCTCTAACTACGATTTGACTATAGGTTTTCCATGGGTATAAAACACCAGTGTAATTAGAAAAGAACTGCATCATTTCTGGAGTATTTTGAAACATCATATTAGCATAAGGCGCATAATCCGGTTCAACATAATAACGAACATCATTTGCTTGCTGAAATTGGGTCGTATGCATAGAAAATTTTCCAATGGCAAACATCATAGCATAGGGTTGAATAGGCTGATTCATTTCCCAGCTGTCCTCTCTCATTAGGGGATCAACAGCTTTAGAGGATACTAAACGCCCATTACTTAATGTTTGAAAAGAATCAGGAACGGTTAATGTAATTTGTGTTGTAAAACGTTCATTGGGCAGATCTATGGTAGGTACCCAATGCGAATTAGATTCCGTCTCTCCCTGCGTCCATATTTGAACAGGTTTATTTTTTATCTTTTGACGATTATTGATGAAGTACAATCCTTTATCATCCGTAATAGCAGCACTACCGCCCTTAGGAGCCTTATTAGGATATGCAGTATAAGTCAAATCCAATACAATAGAATCCGACAAAGGTGATTCAAAATCAATATAAATGTGCAAAGAGTCGGCAGTATAGTTCAAAGCTAAAGCCCCATGCTTGCTGCTTGCTTTTACACTTGCAATCTCCATAGATTTGGCATCTAAAACTAATCTTTGTGCCGGATAGAAATATGGCTTTATCGTTAAAACAGCATGTCCATCAGCACTTGCATTTTTATAATTAAATTGAAGCGCAACTTGTGTATGCAAAATATCCCAAACTCGATCTGGTGTATATCTAGGTAATTCGCTTGCTTTATTTGATTTTACTGAAACTGGATTTAAACTTACTTGTGTAGCATTTTTTGGCATTGTGCATTGTATTAATAACATGGTGCTCAAAACAAGTAATACGTTGAAAAAACGAGAAGTCATAATTACTAAAATTTGTTTGTCTATTTGAAAATATAAAAATACTTTTACAGAAAATAAAGATCATGTATAAAGTAAGCATACAAGGTAAAACTTTTGAAATAGATGAAAAAGAAATTTCCGATAATAATTCTCTAAATATTAGTGAGATTTCCCATCATTTTTACCAAGTGGCAGCTCATGGAAAAAACCATACCGTTATCGTAGATAAAATAGATACACAACAAAAAGAAATTACCTTAAAAATAAATGGCGAGAAAAAAGTACTTCAAATAGAAGAACCAATTGATGTTTTATTGAAAAACATGGGTCTTGATTTGAAAGCTATGCAAAAAGCAGAACCCATTAAAGCTCCTATGCCCGGCATGGTATTAAAAATACTTGTTGAACCAGGCCAACAAATTGAAAAGGGACAAGGTGTATTGATATTAGAAGCTATGAAGATGGAAAATGTACTTAAATCTTCTGCAGCAGCTACGGTCAAATCTATCAAGGTGAGCGAAAAATCTGCCGTTGAAAAAGGAGCTATTTTAGTAGAATTAGTAGAGATGAAGAAATATTTTTTTGCTCTCTACTTTTTCTTGTTTTGTTTAAACGCCAAAGGACAAAGCAATACTTTCCTTTATATCGAAAGCAGAAACAATCAAGCGTTTTATTTAACTATTGATAGCAACCGTTATCAAAGACATTTCAACACCTTACAAATTGTGCCTGAATTACTTGAGGGTCCAATAGTTGTTTCTATTCAATTGCAAAACCAGCCAAAAGAGGTTTATAATTTTTATATTACGATGCCCTCTGCTTCTCACCGTTCCTTTTTATTAGATAAAAACCAAGAAAATCAATGGGTATTATTTGATTTTGAACGCAATTACACCCTTCATGCCAACAAAGAACAGGAGGATCAGGAATTATTTAAAAGTTTTCAATTGCTTCAGGCTAAATAAATTGAAACTTATTTATGCAGAATATTTAAAATTGTCAAAGTATTATTATCTTTGGCAGTCTATAATTTTTATTAAAATAAACCTATAAATATAAGCACATGCGTACAATTGCATTTCGTCAGGCCTTACGAGAAGCCATGGAAGAAGAAATGAGAAGAGATGAGACTGTTTTTTTAATGGGAGAAGAAGTTGCACAATATAATGGTGCCTATAAAGTTAGTCAAGGCATGTTAGATGAATTTGGCCCTAGACGTGTGCTAGATACTCCTATCACAGAATTAGGTTTTGCTGCAATAGGCGTTGGCGCTGCTATGAATAATACCAAGCCAATTATTGAATTTATGACTTGGAATTTTGCAGTTTTGGCATTAGACCAAATCTTAAACCATGCTGCTAAAACACGCTCCATGAGTGGCGGTCATTTTGGTTGTCAAATGGTTTTTAGAGGACCGAATGGTAGTGCCGGACAATTAGGAGCTCAGCACTCTCAAGCATTTGAAAGTTGGTATGCTAATATTCCAGGTATTAAAGTGATTTCTGTTTCTAACCCATATGACGCTAAGGGTTTATTAAAATCAGCTATTAGAGATATTGACCCTGTTGTTTTCATGGAAAGTGAGGTCATGTATGGAGATATGGGAGAAGTTCCAGAAGAAGAGTATTTGATTCCAATAGGAAAAGCAGATATTAAAAGAGCCGGTACTGATGTCACTATTGTTTCTTACAATAAAATGATGAAAGTAGCCCTTGGAGCAGCTGAAGAGTTGGCAAAAGAAGGTATAAGCGCTGAAGTCATTGACTTAAGAACTATTCGCCCATTAGATTGGCAAACCATCGTAGAGTCCGTAAAAAAGACAAATCGACTAGTGATCGTTGAGGAGCAATGGCCATTTGCTAGTATTTCCTCTGAAATTAGCTATCGTGTTCAAAAAGAAGCATTTGACTATTTAGATGCACCAATTCGTAGAATTTGCTCTGCAGACACCAATATGCACTATGCTCCTACTTTAGTTAACTTATTCCTACCAGATGTGCCAAGAACGGTGGAATTGGTAAAAGAAGTGATGTATATGAAAAAATAGAATATATCAAGAATATTTTAGAAAAGCCAGCTTAAGCTGGCTTTTTTGTTACCAGAAAGAACCAACCAAAAGAGTGCTTTAAAATGTCTTTGTTAGCGTAAAGAAAAAAAATAAAGGAACAGCATTAAAACATTTGAAATTGAATATTTTAGAAGCCTTGACGAGACAATTTAAGAGTGGATAAATTAATTCAAAAACTATTGTATTTTCAAATTAAATTATATAATTTTAGACGTTGAGAACTGTCTTCAAATTTCAATTTTAACAAATTGATATTTGATTGCATTGCTCTAACCAACAAACCAATTAAATTTTTAAAATAGCATACAAATAACACTCCTTATGGTTATTAAAATTACATGTAAACAATTAACTATCGCTGTTGGATTATTAATTGCATCGTTTGCTGCTAAAGCGCAGATGAGTGGTACATATACCGTTCCAGGATCATACCCTACTATTAGCGCTGCCGTTAATGCATTAAACTCGCAAGGTATCAATGGCCCTGTTACGATAAATGTAAATGCTGGTCATACCGAAACTGTTGCTGGTACCATAATTTTAAATGCTACAGGTACAGCAAGTAACACAATCACAATTCAAAAAAGTGGTATTGGAGCTAATCCTAAGTTAACAGCCATGCCAAACGGTATACAGTTAACAACAAGCACTGCAGGTTTGGATGGTATTTTTGCTTTAAATGGCTCTGATTATGTAACGATAGACGGAATTGACTTAGCAGAAAATAATGTTAATACTACTGCATTAACTTGCATGGAATATGGCTATGGATTATTTAAAGCATCTGCAACAGACGGTTGTCAATACAATACCATCAAAAACTCAACCATAACCCTTAATAGAAATAACAATAATATTGCTGGCAATTTAATGTATGCAGGTTGTGCAGGTATCTTAATCATCAATGCTCAGATTGGTGCCGCTAATACAGCATTAGTTGTCTCTAGTCCAAGCGGTTCTAACTCTTACAATAAAATTTATTCCAATACCATTCAAAATGCAAATGCAGGTATCTATGCCATTGGTTTTGGAAATGCAGCTATACCCTTCACCAATGCAGACTTAGGCAATGATTTTGGAGGAACAAGTGCAGCTACGGGTAATCAAATATTAAACTTTGGTGGAGCAACTTTAGCATCTCAACCATCTAACGGTATTCAAATTGGTGCACAATATAATTTCAATATTGCTTACAATACTATCAATAATAATACAGGAGCAGGTATCAATCATGCTAATGTATTACGTGGTATTTATGTAAACAATTCTGGGGCAAGTGCAAGTGGTACTATAAGCAATAACATTATCACTTTGAAAAATGCAACAGGGTCTTCATCTACAATGGAAATCATCAGAACTAGTGCTATTACGGGTGGTACTATTAATATCTTAAACAACACATTGACCAATTGTACACATAGTTCTACAGGAATATTTTATGGCATTTGGAATGATGGCACCGAAGCCAATGTCAACATCAAAAACAATATATTTACAAATGTTGTAAGTTCAGTTGCAGCAAATACCAATTATTTAATTTCAAATACTGGTTTAGTTACTAATGCCCTTTCAATTGATAACAATAGTTTATCCTTTAATTTTACAGCTCCTACTTCTACAGCTACCTTATATTGGATTAATGCAGGTACGGCTAATTTAAACTACGGTTCTTATTCAGGCAATACAATCAATAATTATGCTTCTAATAATACAGGAACACATTATATGTTCTTGATTAACCCTGCTTACTATGCTAATGCAACTGAAAAAATAAATAACAACGCATTGGTAGGTGGCTATAAAAGAACAGGAACAGCCGGAACTACATACGGTATTTACCATTACCCTAGTGGTTCTACTGTAAACGACAGTATTAGTGGCAATCTATTAGATGGTTACAAATCCATTAACTCTACAGGATCCTTTTATGGCATCTACGATTTTGGATTTTCTACTGCTCCGTATGCAAATAAATACATAGTAAATAACTCTATTTCTGATTTAAGAACCAATGGTTTGATTTATGGTATTTACAACTACTATCACAATCAATCTGTTGTTGGGTATAATACTATGTTAAGCGATACTGTTGGTGGAACAGCCTATTGCTTTTATACATCAAGTACAGGTACTAATGAATTGGACATTAGAAACAATACCCTAAAAAACTTTGTTCAATTATCTTCAACTGCTATAGTTTATGGACTTTATCAATTAGGTGGTAACAAAATTAGAGTATTCAATAATAATTTTGATAACATCACTTCTTATAACACTTCTAATGTTGGTGGCACCATTTTTGCCTATTATTTTACCAATTCTACCAATACGGAAATTTACAATAATCAAATTAGCAATCTAAAAGCGCTTACTAATTTAAGCAGTGTAAATACTTTATATGGTATGTATTTTTCTGGCGGTACAAGTTATAAAGTTTATCACAACACGATATATTTAGCCAATACTACAACTTCAGGCACCAACTTTGGAGCTACTGGTTTGTATTATGCAAATACAATCACGGGTATGGATTTGAGAAATAATATCATCAATGTTGATATCAATCCAAAAGGTACAGGTATTGTAACTGCATTAAGAGCTTCATCAGGTCCAAACAATTTACTTGCTTCAAGCAATGCCAATGTATTTTACACCCCCAATGTTGCAAATAGCTTTTTCTATGGAGAAGGCTTGCCTACAACAACGTTTTTATCAAATACCTATAGCCTTACCAATGATCCTAATTTTAATAATCCTTGTGGAAGTTTATTTAAAACATTCATGAGTCCTAAAATGCAAAAATCTTTTACCGAGAACAACTTAGGCTTGGTAGCTGGTTTTTATGCGCCAAGTGGATTATCTTTTGCAGAAGGATTAGCAGATGGAACCGGCATAACCAATGTAACAACCGATATTACAAATACCATAAGAGCCAATCCAGCTGATGCAGGAGCAGAAGAATTTTCTGGAATTCCAAATGATAAATCTGGCCCAAGTATTTCCTTCACTCCAATTGCAGACTTAAATTGTACTACAGCTACTGCTACATTAACGGCTACTATTACAGATGCAAGCGGAGTAAACGTAGCTGCAGGAACTAAACCACGATTATATTTTAAAAAATCTACTGATGCTAATGCTTTTTTGGCAAATACAACTGGTACCAATGGTTGGAAATTTGTAGAGTCTAGCAATAACGCTTCACCATTTACTTTTACCGTAAATGCGGCTTTATTAAATAGTGCTTTAGCAACAGGAGATGTAATTAATTATTTTGTAGTTGCACAAGACAATGCTACGAATCCTAATTTAGGTACAAGTGCAAGTTTCCCAAGTACTTTTTGTGGTACAACGGTGGCTTTACCCGCAGGTGCTGCACTAGTGACAAATTTTAACTCCTTCAATGTTAACGCCTTTCCTTCTTTCACGGCTACAGACAGTCCAGACCCAGTATGCGCAGGCGACTCTATAACATTGACTGCCCTAATAGGTGGGCCGCAAACTTTACCTACAGGTTATTGCTCTGCTTCAAATTCAGGTGGCGGAGCATGTATTTATAATGTAACATTTAATACAATCAATAATTCTAGTGTTTGTGTACCTGCAGCACCTTTTTACATAGACTATTCTGGCACGGTAGCACCAACAAATATTACAGCAGGTCAAACGTATACTTTTTCTGTTTCAACTCCAGCTACTGGTTTTTATAATACTTCTATTGTCTCCGTTTGGATAGATTGGAACAGAGATGGTGTATTAGCACCTACTGAATGGTATCAACCTTATACTAATGCAAATACAGGATCTATAGCTATTACTGCTCCTGCAAATTTAGTGGCAGGTTTAACAAAAATGAGAGTTCGATCTCGTGGGGGTGGAAATACAAATGGTTCAGGTGATGCATGTACTTTTTTAGGATCTGGTGAAACCGAAGACTATGTAATTAATTTAATTGGATCTACGACGTCAGGAAGTTCTATAACATGGTACAATAATGCTACTCCTACTATACCAATTGGAACAACAAATCCACTAAAAATTCAAGCAAATGCTTCAGCAACATATAATGCAACAGTAACTGATCCATCTGGATGTAGCGTTAACTTAAGCACAACAAATACCGTATTGCCTTTGCCTACTGCACCAACGGCTACCAACAGCACACAATGTGGTTATGGTATCCCAACTGCAGCGGTAACTTCAACTGCTGGAGCTAATGGAACTGGCACCTTCAATTGGTTTAATGCAAATGTTGGTGGCACTAATATCCAAACAGGTTCAAATACCTATTTGTCTCCAATAACCAATACAACGATATTTTATGTTTCTGAATTAGGTACCAACGGATGTAATAGTAATAAAGTAGCGGTAACAGCAAACGTTACTACTCCTCCTGCATTTACAGCAAGCTCATCTCAAGTAGGTGTTTGCTCTGGCGGCAGCGTTACCTTATCAGCAACCTCTACTGCTAATCCAAGTTATGCTTATACATGGAATCCTGGTAATTTAACCGGTAGTCCGGTAACAGTAAGTCCTTCTACAACTACAAAGTATTATGTAGTTGGCACCACCTTGGGCGGCGGTCCTTTTGCAGGCTGTAGCCGATTAGACTCTTTGACGATACAAGTAGTAAATACACCACCACCTTCTGGAACCACTACACCAACTGCAGCCTCAATCTGTATTGGTTCGGGCACTCCAATTAGTTTAGTATACCCTGCTACACCTATAACTTTATTTACAGAGGATTTTGAATTAAATCCTTTTGGATCTGTTAGTGGTTTTGGCACACTAAATACTTTTGCATGGTGGAGAACAAGTACCTATGCATTTTCGAATGCGTTTTCAACTTGGATGCAACCCTTCAATAATGCTAATCTTTGGTTTACTAATACCGCTTCTGTTAACTTAAATGGAACAAGCAATCCTACTTTAACCTTTTCACACATTTGTGCTATGGAGCCAAATGCAGATTACGGATGGGTAGAATACTCCACAGATAACGGAACTACATGGAATAATTTCCCGACCTCTGCTTATGTAGGTACTGGAGTATTAAAAAATAGCACAACAAGTTTTGATGTAAGTAGCTACCCAGATTGGATAGCAAACTCTAGTAACGCTACCATTGCTCCTACTAATTTATTATGGAAAAATGAAACAATTAAATTAGATGCTTATAGTGCATCAACACAATTTAAAGTAAGATTTAGAATCAGCTCTAATAATAATAACGTAAATTATTATGGATGGGTGGTAGATAATGTAAAAATTACATCACAATATAAACCTGTATGGACTCCATTAACAGGCTTATATAAAAATGCTGCATTAACTATTCCATTAACTGCTGCAGATACCCTATCAACTGTATTTGCATCGCCTAGCAGTACAACTTCATACACTACACAAACAAGTAATGCAGGATGTTTATCTGTTGCATCTACACCACCAACAGTAATCACAGTAAATACCTACCCTACCAATCCAGTTATTGCTGGAAACTCTCCACTGTGTACAGGAAATACTTTTACTGCTAATTTAACACACGCTACAGTAAGCAACCCAACCTATTCATGGAGTGGCCCTGGCCCATATACAGCGACTACACAAAATGCAAGTATTCCAAATATAACTTTAGCTAATAATGGAACATATAAAGTAGTGATCAATAACAATGGATGTAAAGATAGTGCTACGGTAAATTTAGTAGTAAATCAAACACCAAAAATTGATTCAATCACAACTACTAGTCCAACAATTTGCGGAACTTCAACAGCTACTATGACTTTATGGGGCTTGACTCCTAACACGAGTTTCAACTTAAGTTATACAAAAATAGCTTCCCCAGGATCACCTAGTACTAGTATAACCAATACAACTGTAACTACAAATGCCTTAGGTCAATACACAATTACAAATTTAAGTAGCGGTGTATATGCCACTATTTCATTGACGAAAACCTATGCTGTAAATAGTTGTTCATTTGTTTTCCCTACAAACATTACTATATTAGATGCAAATCCTCCAGCAACACCCGTGATTTCGGCAAACACTAGTGTATGCTTAAATCAACCGATAAATGTAAACTGTTCAGTTTCAACACCGTTACCATATCAAGTAAATTGGATGGGGCCGAATGGTTTTGCTTCAACTAATTTGAATAATCTAATCGCTAATGCTCAGTTTGCAAATGCAGGTACTTATTCAGTTACAGTAACAAAGAATAATTGTATATCTGCAATTGCTACAGTAAACGTAGCAGTAAATGCATTACCACCAGCGCCTTTTATCGGTTCAAATTCACCAGTTTGTACCGGTGCTATATTAAATTTAAACTCAACTAATAATCAAGTAGGAACTACCTATACCTGGACTGGACCTAACGGTTTTACTTCAACTAGTAATTCTCCAACCATAAACAACGTAAGTTTCTCTAATCAAGGTACATATACCGCATACTCCTATTTTAATGGCTGCCAATCTGCAAATGCAACTTCTATAACAGTAACGGTAAATCAAACGCCAAATGCACCGGTAGCTTCATCAAATACACCGGTATGTGCAAATGGAGTATTACAATTATTTGCTAGCAATGTACCAGGCACAACATATGTTTGGTCTGGCCCTACAAGCTATGCTTCAAATATCCAAAATCCGATTGTTACAAATGCATCTGTTTATGGCTCTGGAACTTATACGGTAAATGCAGTTTTACAAGGATGTTATTCAGCTCCTGCTACAACAAACGTAGTAGTACTACCTACTCCTCCAAATCCAACAGTAAATAATTTAAATATTTGCCAAGGATCTGGACCACAATCATTATCAGCTGTGGGTGTAGGATTAAAATGGTATACGCTTCCAGTTGGTGGCTTTGGAAATACAACAGCCCCTTTAATTAATCCAACTGTAATAGGCACTACTACATATTATGTAACACAAACGATAAATGGTTGTGAAAGTAATAGACAAGCACTTATTGTAAATGTATTACCTCAACCTGTTCAACCTAACGTTGCTAACACTAATATTAATTATTGCCAGTTTGATGTACCGCAAGCTTTAACTGCAACAGGTAATAACATACTTTGGTATACAATAAATCCAACACAAGGCGGTGTAGGATCTAGCACTGCACCAACAGTAAATACCTTTATACCAGGTGTAAAAACGTATTGGGTAACTCAATCAGGTTCAAACGGATGCCCAAGTGCACCTCTTGCAATTACCGTAACAGTTAATGCTAAGCCAGCACCTCCATTAGTTACTTCACCAATTAGATATTGTAGAGATGAAGTAGCTGCTCCAGTTGCTGCTACTGGTCAAAATCTTAAATGGTATGTAAGTGCAACAGGTGGTATACCATCTATTTTAGTACCGACCCCTAATACCAGTGCTCCAGCAACATACACTTACTATGTTACTCAAACGGTAAATGGTTGCGAAAGTGATAGAGAACAAGTGGTTGTAAATATTATAGATCGTCCAAATGGATTTATTGCTATAAGCCCATTAGATACCACTACAAAAGTAATTTGTCCTGGTGACCAGTTAACTATGAGTTACTTTGGTAATGCAGGCACTTCTGCAACTTATACCTGGTCTGTAATGCCTGGCGACCAACTTATTAGCGGTTCAGGTCAAGGTCCAGTTGTAGTCCAGTTTAATGTTACCGATTCAAATAGACGTGTATTTTTAACGATTAATGATAATGGATGTTCTAGTATTATGGAATCACATATCATCATTGTAAAAGAAGTACCTGTATTAGATATCATAGCAAAAGCTGATGTTTGTTTAAATGACTTAGTACAAATAAATTTAAACAATACTACGCATGCAAGAATTGATTTATATAATTGGGATTTTGATGGTGCTAATGTAGTTTATGGCAATTATCAAGCAGGACCTATGGGTGTTGTTTGGACTAGCTCTGGAACTAAAGTTGTGCAGTTAACTGGTGTTCTTGATAATTGCGTAACAAAACCGGATACCATGTTGGTAACGGTTCATGATTTACCAATTGCGAATATTCAAGGAGCTACTGGAGTTGACATTTGTGCAAACGATACTGTTACACTAGTTGCAGACGATGCACCAAACTTAAGCTATACTTGGACTCCAGCTGGATTTTTCTACAATGGAAATACTACAGCAACTGTTTCTGCTAATGTAACTTTCTCTGGATATATTCACTTAGTTACTAAAGACAACTGGGGATGTATGCAAAAAGATAGTGTTTACATGAATGCAAAAGCTTGTTGCGATATCTTTATTCCAAATGCGTTCTCACCAAATAATGACGGTAAAAATGACATCTTTAGAATAGTATCTCAACCTAACCAAGATATCCATCAATTTAGAGTTGTAAATCGTTGGGGACAAACTGTATTCCAAACGGTGAGTATGTATATTGGATGGGATGGATCATTTAATGGTAAAGCTCAAGATCCAGGGACATATTTCTACTACGTAAAATATACATGTAGTGATGGAACTATAAAAGAAAAATCTGGCGACTTCATGTTGGTTAGATAAAATTTTAAAAAAAACAACTAAAAAACGGTTACAGCTTTGTAACCGTTTTTTTTTATTTTTACATTAATGAAGAAAGGAAAAGAATCGAACGAAACTAAAGGCATACAAATTAATAAATACATTAGTAATACCGGGTTCTGTTCAAGACGTGAAGCAGAAAAGTTGATAGAACAAGCACGTGTAACAATAAATGATGAATTGTGCTTATTGAGTGCCAGAGTAAATATTGGAGATATTGTTGAAGTAGATGGTGAGCCATTAATTAAAAAGACAAAACCAATTTATATTGCCTTTAATAAACCAACAGGTATTACATCTACCACCGATCTAAAAGACAAAACCAATATCATTTCTTTTATAAATCATCCTAAACGAATTTTTCCAATTGGCCGATTAGATAAAGATTCAGAAGGTCTGATTTTACTAACCAACGATGGAGATATTGTAAACAAAATTTTACGCGACGGTAATAATCACGAGAAAGAATACATTGTAACCGTTGATAATCCGATTACACAAGAAGCCATCATGGGCATGAGTAAAGGCGTTAAAATGTTAGGCACTACCACTAAACCCTGTATTATAAAACAAGAAGGACCAAAACGATTCCGAATTATATTAACACAAGGTCTCAATAGACAAATACGAAGGATGTGTGCCATATATGGATATACCGTTAAATCGTTGAAACGCGTTCGTATTATGCACTTGCATTTAGATAATTTAAAGACAGGTGCGTGGAGAAATTTAACTACTCAAGAAATTAGTATACTAGAAAAACAACTAACCAACTCTATAAAATAAAAAACAGCATGAAAAAAATAGGATTATTATTTACAGCAATACTGCTTTGTCAATTTACATATGCACAGCAAGTTACTATTGCCAATCAAAATAATATTTACGAAGTTAACATTAGACAAATAACACC
>JACCDH011164526.1_pt1 | contig 16003 bp, 13 predicted proteins | sample 7442481 | NCBI WGS metagenome assembly JACCDH01 (sample SAMN15323433, study PRJNA562643) | freshwater metagenome | isolation source: river surface water | place: USA:Blue River Watershed | collected 2017-08-15
ACACCGGCTTGCACTTGCCACAGCGCAGGCAGTCCTTGACGCTGTTGGCGATGGCGCCGATGTCGGACTGCTGCATGATCAGCGACTCATGGCCCATCAGGCCGAACGAGGGCGTGTAGGCATTGCGCAGGTCGGCCGGCATGTCGGGCGAATTGAGCAGCTTGCCCTTGTTGAAGTGACCGTTGGGGTCGATCTTCTGTTTGTACCGGCGGAAGTCGCCGATCTCGGCCTCGGTCAGGAACTCGAGCTTGGTGATACCGATGCCGTGCTCGCCAGAGATCACGCCATTGAGCGAACGTGCCAGCGCCATGATGCGCTCGACCGCCGCATGCGCGGTCTGCAGCATCGCATAGTCATCCGAGTTGACCGGAATATTGGTGTGCACATTGCCATCACCGGCATGCATGTGCAGCGCGACGAAGACGCGGCCGCGCAGCACGCGCTGGTGGATCGCCACGCACTCGTCGAGTATGGGCTTGAAGGCAGCGCCGCTGAACACCTGCCGCAGCTGGGCACGCACCTCAGCCTTCCACGAGATGCGCAGCGTGCGGTCTTGCAGCACGTCAAACACGGTCGCGTTTGGTTGCGCAGCGACGCGCGCATCCAGTTCGGCCTGCAGATGGCCATCGCCGAGCTCGGCCAGCGTAGCGCGTGCAGCAGCCAGCGGTTGGTCGAGATGCGCCAGCAGCCAGGCCCAACGCGCCTCGACAGCAGACAACAAGGCACTGGCCTGAGCAACACGATCTTCCAGCAATTCTGCCGGCGGTATGTCGAAGCCCTCGGTGTCATCGCTCTTGCCCAGCGGCAGATGGCCGCGCGCAAAGAAGCTGGACAATTCATTCACCAGCTTTAGCTTGTTGCTGATCGATAGCTCGATGTTGATACGCTCGATGCCATCGGTGTATTCGCCCATGCGGTCAAGCGGAATGACCACGTCCTCGTTGATCTTGAACGCATTAGTGTGGCGCGCGATGGCGGCCGTGCGCGCGCGATCCAGCCAGAATTTCTTGCGTGCCTCGGGGCTGACCGCAACGAAGCCTTCGCCGACGCGGCTGTTGGCGATGCGGATCACTTCAGAGGTCGCGCGTGCGACCGCCTCATCATCATCGCCGACGATGTCGCCGAACAGTGCCATCTTGGGCAGCACGCCGCGCTTGGACTTGGTCGCATAGCCGACGGCGCGCAGATAGCGCTCATCCAGATGCTCGAGGCCGGCCAGAATGGCGCCGCCCTGCTTTGTTTCGGCATCCAGATAGTCCTTGATCTCGACGATGGACGGTATCGCATCGCGCGCCTGCCCGAAGAACTCGAGGCAGACCGTGCGCGTGTGCTTCGGCATCTTGTGCAGGATCCAACGCGCCGACGTGATCAGGCCATCGGTACCTTCCTTCTGCACACCGGGCAGGCCGGCGAGGAATTTGTCGGTAACATCCTTGCCCAGCCCTTCCTTGCGGAACACGCGGCCGTCGATCTCCAGCACGTCGGTCTTGAACGGTGCGGAGAGGCCACGACCGCGCTCGGTCGGATGGCGCCACTCGAGCTTGAACTTCGCGACCGGCGCGTCATGGATCTTGCCGAGGTTGTGCTCGACGCGCGTGACCTCGAGCCAGTCGCCATTCGGATCGACCATGCGCCAGCTGGCGAGATTGTCGAGCGCGGTGCCCCACAGCACGGCCTTCTTGCCACCGGCATTCATGGCGATATTGCCGCCAATGCAGGACGCCTCGGCCGAGGTCGGGTCGACAGCGAACACGAAACCAGCCTTCTCGGCCGCATCCGAGACACGCTTGGTGACAACACCGGCACCCGAATAGATGGTTGCATAGTCGCGATCGACGCCAGGCAGGCGCATGATCTCGACCTCACCGAGCTGCTCGAGCTTTTCGGTGTTGATCACGGCCGACATTGGTGTCAGCGGTATCGCGCCACCGGTGTAGCCGGTACCGCCGCCACGCGGAATGATGGTGAGTCCCAGCTCGATGCAGGCCTTGACCAGCCCGGCGATCTCTTCTTCGCTGTCAGGCGTGAGCACGACGAACGGGTACTCGACGCGCCAGTCAGTGGCATCGGTGACATGCGAGACGCGCGACAGACCATCGAACTTGATGTTGTCGGCAGCGGTGTAACGGCCGAGCACGCGCTGCGCGCGGCGGCGCAGTTCCTGCATCTGCCTGAACTCGGCAGCGAATTCTTCGACTGCCTTGGTGGCCAGCTTTATCAGCGTCGCCACATGCACCTTGCGACGACGAGTCTCGGCATCCAGCCCTTCGTCGCCCTCCGCACCAAGGCGGCGCGACTCGACTTCGCCCAGTCGGTGATACATCGCCTCGACCAGCGCATCGCGGCGCGACGGGTTGTCGAGCAGATCATCCTGCAAATAGGGATTGCGGCGCACGACCCAGATGTCGCCGAGCACTTCGTAGAGCATGCGCGCGGAACGACCAGTCTGGCGCACGCTGCGCAGGTTGGAAATCAGGTCCCACGCTTCATTGCCGAGCAGGCGGATGACGATCTCGCGGTCAGAAAACGAGGTGTAGTTGTACGGAATCTCTCGCAGACGCGCAGAACCTTCCGGGGCGTCGGTGAGCAATGCTTGCAGCTGCGCTGGGGCGTTCATCGGGGGGATACAGGATGCCTGAATCTAAAGCCGCATTTTAGCGTACTGCGGCGCACCACAAACCTGCAATTCGGGCGATGAACAACGCAGAAGCCCTTGATTTATTGTGGGTTTGCGCAGGCGCCGGTCAAAACCAGTGGCGTACCGCATGCCAGATGCCATCCGGCACGGCCAACAGCAGCCAGGTCATCGTAAGGTAACGCGCCAGCTTGCCGATGGCCATGTAGGCAATGCTCTGCCAGAGCGGCATCTTTAGCCAGCCGGCCAGTGCGCACAGCGGATCGCCGACCATGGGCAGCCACGACAGCAGCAAAGTCTTGGGGCCGAAGCGCTGCAGCCAGCCAAACCAGCGGGTCTGGTGCTCTCTGGCAAAAGCCTGCTTTGCGCCATAGCCCATCGCATAGCTGATCGCGCCACCGGCGGTGTTGCCGGCGGTGGCCACCAACACGGCCGGCCAGAACAGTTCGGGGCTGAGCTTGACGACAGCGAACACCGCCGGCTCCGAGCCCATGGGCATCAATGTCGCTGATATCAGCGCGATGATGAACAGTGCCGGCAGGCTCACGGAAGGCAGGGCCAGCGCGGCCAGCAAGGCATCGATCACGGGCAAGGGCGGGTCGTGTGTGAAGGGGGGTCAATTATAATGAGCCGCCATGACCACCGATTACCTGAAGAAGATCCTTACCTCGCGCGTCTATGACGTAGCGATCGAGACCCCGCTGGACATTGCGCCCACGCTCTCGGCGCGCACCGGCAACCGCATTTATTTTAAGCGCGAGGACATGCAAAGCGTGTTCAGCTTCAAGCTGCGCGGTGCCTACAACAAGATGGCCCACCTGACGCCGGCGCAATTAAAGCACGGCGTGATCTGCGCCTCGGCCGGCAATCATGCGCAGGGCGTAGCGCTGGCTGCGCACACGCTCGGCTGTCGCGCCGTGATCGTGATGCCGACCACCACGCCTGCCGTCAAGGTGGAAGCGGTGCGTGCACGCGGCGGCGAGGTGGTGCTAGCGGGGGATTCCTATTCCGACGCCTACCAGCATGCGCTGGGGCTGGAGAAGAAGCATAAGCTGACTTTCGTCCATCCCTTCGATGACCCGCATGTGATCGCCGGGCAGGGCACGATAGGCATGGAGATACTGCGCCAGCATGCGGGCGATATCCACGCCGTGTTTGTGGCGATCGGCGGCGGCGGCCTGATCGCCGGTGTCGGCGCCTACATCAAGGCAGTTCGCCCGGACATCAGGGTGATCGGCGTGCAGACCACGGATTCGGATGCGATGGCGCGCTCACTGGCGGCTGGCCGTCGCGTGATGTTGCATGACGTCGGCCTGTTCTCGGACGGCACGGCGGTCAAGCAGGTGGGCGAGGAAACTTTTCGCCTCGCAAAGCAAGTGGTTGACGAGATCATCCTGGTCGACACCGACGCCGTCTGCGCAGCGATCAAGGATGTGTTTATCGATACCCGCAGCATTCTGGAGCCAGCCGGCGCACTCGCCGTGGCCGGTGCCAAGGCCTATGTGGAACGTGCAGCGAAGGGAAAAAAACCGCTGCGCGACCAGACGCTGGTAGCGATCGCCTGCGGCGCGAACATGAACTTTGACCGGCTGCGTTTCGTGGCCGAGCGTGCCGAGGTCGGCGAAGCGCATGAGGCGGTATTTGCCGTCACCATTCCGGAGGAACGCGGCAGTTTCAAGCGTTTCTGCCAACTGGTGGGGTCACGCTCCGTTACCGAATTCAACTACCGCATCAGCGACGACAAGGAAGCGCATGTGTTCGTCGGCCTGCAAGTGCAGGACCGCGACGAGCCGGGCAAGGTCTGCAAGCAGTTCGAGAAGCATGGCTTCAGGACGCTGGATCTCACGCATGATGAACTGGCCAAGCTGCACATCCGCCATCTGGTCGGGGGCAAGAGCCCGCTGGCGCAGAATGAATTGCTGTATCGCTTCGAGTTTCCGGAGCGGCCGGGCGCACTGATGCGCTTCCTCGATAGCCTGGCGCCGAACTGGAACATCAGCCTGTTCCACTACCGCAGCCAGGGGGGCGATGTCGGCCGCGTGCTGGTCGGACTGCAGGTGCCAAAGAAAGAAATGAAAGATTTCCGCGCATTCCTCGCCACGCTGGGCTACCGGGCCTGGGATGAAAGCGAGAACCCGGTCTACCAGCTGTTCCTCTAAGCCAGCATGAGCCAAGCCTCCTCGCCCACGGATTCGCCACTCGGCAAAAGCAGCACCTATGCCGACAGCTATAACCCAAGCCTGCTGTTTTCGTTTCCGCGCGCCGACAAGCGCGCCGAGCTGGGCATACAGGGCACACTGCCTTTCTTTGGCATGGATGTATGGAATGCCTATGAGCTTTCCTGGCTGAATGCGCGCGGCAAGCCGCAGGTGGCGATTGCCAGCCTGATGGTGCCGGCCGACTCGCCGAACATCATCGAATCGAAGTCGATGAAGCTGTATTTCAATTCGCTCAATCAGACCCGGGTCGGCAGCACGACCGAGCTGGCCGATCTGCTGCGCACCGACCTGTCGGCCGGCTTCGGTGCCAGCGTGCAGCTGAAGCTGGTATCGCCCGAGGATTTCGGCAAATTGGCCATGGGCGAGTTCGATGGCTTGCTGCTGGACAGGCTGGATATCGAGGTCGATCGCTATGAGCCCGATCCCTCGCTGCTGAAGGTCAACAAGGATGAGGCTCCGGTGGAGGAGACCTTGGTGTCGCACTTGTTGAAATCTAACTGTCTGGTGACCGGACAACCGGATTGGGGCAGCCTGCAATTGCGCTATGTGGGCAACCCGATAGATCAGGAGGGGCTGTTGAAGTACCTGATCGGCTTTCGCACTCATCAGGAATTCCATGAGCAATGCGTGGAGCGCATCTTCATGGATGTGCTGCGCCAGTGCGCGCCGACCAAACTGATGGTGACCGCACGCTACACGCGGCGCGGTGGCATCGACATCAATCCCTGGCGCAGCAATTTCTCGCTATCGGCCATGCCAGCCAATCTCCGCCATGCGCGCCAATAAATGTCGGTTTGTAAATGACGATCAGCGGATTTTCTGCGGCGTGCAGCAAAGCAACAGGAAGCGATTGCGCTCATCGGTTCGCAGGTATAGATTTATCGCCCGGGAAATAATCGGCTTCCGGTAAACGAAGAACGAGTGAGCGCAGGTTTTTGCCATGCAGCACAGCAGACCCTGGCTAGCGCCACCGATGACCATGACCGAGCTTCGCCCCGCCCGAAAAAAGCTCCTATAATGCCGGGCGAACGCTTTATTGTGCAACGCATCATGAACCAATTCAGCCAAATCCTCCCTGCCAAGAATGTGGTGCTGGACCTTGAGTGCTCCAGCAAGAAACGCGCATTCGAGCAGGCCGGACTGATCTTCGAGAATAACTGCGGCATCGCCCGTTCAACCGTATCGGACAACCTGTTCGCGCGGGAAAGACTGGGCTCGACCGGCCTCGGCCACGGCGTTGCGGTACCGCATGGCCGCATCAAGGGCTTGAAGGCGCCGCTGGCGGCTTTTGTCCGGCTGTCGGAAGCCATCCCCTTCGAGTCGCCGGATGGCGAGCCGGTGAAATTGCTGATCTTCCTGCTGATTCCGGATAACGTCACCCAGCAGCATCTGGAGATACTGTCCGAGATTGCTGAAATGTTTTCCGACAAGGCTTTCCGCGCCGAGATGGCCGAACAGGCTGATGCCGCGTTGCTGCACACCCGCCTCGTGAACTGGCACCCGCCGGAGCACAGCATCGCCTGATCGGCGAATCTGGAACGACATGCCGCTCAATACCCCGCTGTCGATACAGCAACTCTTCGATGACAATCTGGATGTGCTCAAGCTGGCCTGGTTGGCCGGGCATTCCGGCGGCGAGCGACTGATCTATGGCGATGCCGCCTCTGCCGCCGATCAGGTTGGTCACCTGAACCTGATCCATCCGGGACGCATCCAAGTCTTCGGTCCGCAGGAAAATGACTACCTGCACCGCATCTCCGAGAACAGCCGCATCGCCCATTCGCGTGAGCTGGTCCAAGGTGAGCCGCCAGCCTTCATCATTGCGCAGTCGCTGCTACCGCACCCGATGATCATCCCGCTCTGCAATGAGCACAATATTCCGCTGCTGACCACGCCAATGCCGGCGGCACAGGTGATCGATTACCTGCGGGTCTATCTGTCAAAAAAGCTGGCCACGCGCGTGACCATGCATGGCGTGTTCATGGATGTGCTGGGCGTCGGCGTGCTGATTACCGGCGAATCCGGCTTGGGCAAGAGTGAACTAGGCCTGGAACTGATCTCGCGCAATCACGGACTGGTCGCGGATGACGCGGTCGAGTTTTCGCGCATCGCGCCCAACATGATCGAGGGTCGCTGCCCGGCGCTGCTGCAAAACCTGCTTGAGGTGCGCGGGCTGGGCCTGCTGGATATCAAGACCATCTTTGGCGAGACTGCCGTGCGCCGCAAGATGCGCCTGAAGCTGATCGTTCATCTCGTGCGTCGCAAGACGCTCGAAGAAAACTATGAGCGGCTGCCGCTGCATCACCAGACCCAGGAAGTGCTGGGCCTGCCTATCCGTAAAGTAGTGATTCCAGTCGAGGCCGGCCGCAACATTGCGGTGCTGCTCGAGGCTGCCGTGCGCAACACCATCCTGCAGATGCGCGGCATCGATACGCTGGCCAACTTCATGGAGCGCCAGCAACGCGCAATGGGCGGCGAATAAGCCGACCGGCAGCGCGGCCAGCTGCCTGGCTGCCCTCTACATCGCTCCCCTCTACATAGCTTCCCTTTACATCGCCGCGCCACATAGAGCCGCCCTCGGCATCTCAGCCCATCAGGCTGTTTCCGCTATGATGCCGCCATGCGCATCATTCTCCTCACCGGTATCTCCGGTTCGGGCAAATCCGTCTGCCTGAATGCACTGGAAGACGCCGGCTACTTCTGTGTCGACAACTTGCCGCCTTCGCTGCTGCGGGCGCTGGTCGCGACCCGGATCGACGAGGCCGCGACCAATCTCGCTGTGGCCGTGGATGCGCGCAGCGCGTCGTCGCTGACGGCACTGCCGGGCGACATCGCATGGCTGAAGGAGCAAGGCCATCATGTGGACGTAATCTTCCTGACGGCCAAGACCGAGTCGTTGATCAACCGCTTTTCCGAGACACGGCGCAGCCATCCGCTGTCGCATCGCATCGTTTCCGATCGGATGCAAGATGGACAGCAGCCCGACCCGACACTGATCGAGTGCATACGGCAGGAACGCGAAATGTTGGCCGATATTGAAGGCCTCGGCTACCTGCTCGATACCTCGGGGCTCTCCGCCAACAAGCTGCGCGCATGGATCAAGGAGCTGATCCATCAAGACAAACCGGCGGCGCTGTCACTGCTGTTCGAGTCCTTCGCCTTCAAGTACGGGGTGCCACTCGATGCTGATCTGGTGTTCGACGTGCGAGTGGTGCCGAACCCTTTCTATGACAAACAGCTGCGCCCACTGACCGGGCGCGACCAACCAGTGATTGAATTCCTCACCGCGCAGCCGGATGCGATGCGGCTGATGGGCGACATCCGTAGTTTCATCGAGCGCTGGCTGCCCGCCTTCCAGCGCGACAATCGCAGCTACCTGACCGTGGCCATCGGCTGCACCGGGGGACAACATCGATCGGTGTTCATGGTCGAGCAGCTGGCCGCCCATTTCCGCGAGCATGCGCGGGTGCTGGTGCGGCATCGCGAGCTGGACTGAATCGCCGGTACTCACTCAGGCACGCGCAAGGCCGTGTGCAGCAGTGTGCTGCTTTACAGCTCCATGGCGACAACGGGATATGGCAACACTGCGGCGCTGCGGAGGCGCCCACGTCGCTGGCGTGGCAGCCCCTTTACAGACTATCCAGCAGCTTCCTGACCGGCGTCGGCAAGGCGGCCTCGGCCAGCGCCGACAGCGCGCGCCATTCATAGGCTGACTGGGCCGCCATCACGGCACGTCGTCTCAGCGTCACCCTCAATGGCAAGACCTTCAGCCGGTAATGCGTGAACGCATGCATGAACTCTGGCAGCGCCTCAACGGCGAGCAACTCGCCGAAGTCAGACAACACTGCCGCAAGCTCTCCCTGGTCCGGCGACAGGCTCTCTTCGCCCAGTCGAGACAATTCCGGCAGCGACATCAGCCCGCCCCAGATGCCACGAGGCGGCCGCTGCTCCAGCAGCAGCTGATCCTTGTGCATCACGACCAGCATGACGGTGGACTTTTCCGGTACCACCTTCTTCGGTTTCTTTGCCGGCAGCTCGGCAGTGCGGCCGGTGGCAAAAGCGATGCAGCGCACCTGCATCGGGCAACTATCGCAAGCCGGTCGACTCCGCGTACAAACAGTGGCGCCCAGGTCCATCAGCCCCTGGGTATAGGCCTCGATCTCCTTGTGCGGCAGCAGCACTGCTGCGCGCTCCCACAATTGCTTTTCTACCGACGACTGACCGGGAAAGCCCTCGATGCCGAACACACGGCAGAACACTCGCTTCACATTGCCGTCGAGGATGGCCGCACGCGCACCGTAGGCAAACGCAGCAATCGCTGCAGCCGTCGATGGACCAATCCCGGGCAGTGATGCCAGCTGATCGGCTTCGCGGGGGAATTCGCCACCATGCTGCTCGACGACCACCTGCGCGCAGCGGTGCAGATTGCGCGCGCGCGTGTAGTAGCCCAGCCCTGCCCAAAGCGACATCACATCGGCTAAGGGCGCCGCAGCCAGTGCGCGTACGTCGGGAAAACGATCAAGGAAGCGCGCGTAATACGGGATCACGGTGGTGACCTGAGTCTGCTGCAGCATGATCTCCGAGAGCCAGATCCGATATGCATCGCGCGTCTGCTGCCACGGCAGCTGATGGCGGCCATGGCGCTGCTGCCAGAAGACCAGCGCGCGGCTGAATGATGGGTCGGCCAATTGCTCGCTGCCTGAAGCGGCGATGGTTGGCTTGTCGGTGGCCTTCCCGGCGCTGGCAGCCGTGCCGCTTGCCGCGCCTGATCGGGTAGTAGCGCGGCTTGTGTCGCGCGCCACAGGCGACTGCTGTTTCACGACACGCTTCATCGCTGGCAGCGCACACAGTAAAAAGTGGAGCGTTGCCCCTGCACGATGCGTCGCACGATGCTGGCGCACTGACGGCAGGGCTCGGCCTCGCGGTCGTAGACGAAATAGCTTTGCTGGAAATAGCCGGAAGCGCCATCGGCACCGATGAAATCTCTCAGGCTGCTGCCGCCCTTGGCAATGGCTGCTGCCAGCACCTGCTGTATCGCGACGGCGAGCTTGCGGTAACGCGGCAGCGAGATGCGGCGCGCGGCGGTATTCGGATGAATACCCGCCATGAACAGGCTCTCGCACGCATAAATATTACCGACCCCGACCACGATGTCACCCGCCAGCAGTACCTGCTTGATCGCGGCGCTGCGATGGCGCGTCTGCTGGTGCAGGCGCTGCGCGAGCGTTTCTTCGCTGATCGGGCCGACCGGTTCGACACCGAGACCGCGCAACAGCAGGTGCTGCTCGATGTCGCCATCCTCATCCGGATGCCAGAGCAGCGCGCCGAAGCGGCGCGGATCGGTGAAGCGCATCACCTGCTCACCAAGCTCGAGATCGACATGGTCATGCTTTTGCGGTGGCACGCCCGGTGGCAGCATACGCAAATGACCAGACATGCCCAGATGGACAATCAGGGTGCCATGCGCAAAGCGGATTAACAGATACTTGCCGCGACGCCCGGTCGACTCGATGCGACGGCCTGCCAGGAGCGCCGGCAAGCCCGGCGGAAAGGGCCAGCGCAAGCCATCGCGACGCAGCACGAGGCCGGTCACGGTACGTCCTTCGACATGCGGCGCAATGCCGCGCCGAGTGACCTCTACCTCGGGAAGTTCAGGCATGGACGGGCGCGGGACACCCGCGGAACACCTTGAGATCGACGCGCACGCAGCGCAGCGCAATGCCGGCGGTAGCAGCCGGCGCGACGAAGCGGGCTTTCGTCGTAAAATCGATTTTCGTTCGCGGCATCTCCGGCTGCATCCATTTGCGGTATCCCATTGCGGCTTGGCCGCTCAGGAAAACCTCTTGAAAAATTTCTCGCTCATTTTAACGCTCTCCGCACTCCTCGCTGGCGCTGGCGCATCCGTCTCCGTGTGGGCTGCACCCGCCAGCCAGGAAGGCAGTGGTGCCACCGCGGCAGATGGCCTGCCCAAGGTCGCGCTGTCCGGCGAGGTGATGTTCAAGGTTCTGTCGGCTGAGCTAGCCCATCAGCGCGGCGAGCATCTTGCGGCCTACGCAACCATGCTGTCGGTCGCTCGCAGCGCCGGCGATCCGCGACTGGCGCGGCGCGCGGTCGAGTTTGCGCTGGCCGGCTCGCTGGGCGCCGAGGCACTGAAGGCAGCGCGTGTCTGGCAAGATCTGGCGCCAAAGTCGGAGGAAGCAGCTCAGGCGCTGCTCGGACTACAACTGGCGAATGGCCGTTTTGACGAGGCGCGCCAGGCCCTCGCACAACAGCTGGCAGCCAGCGCGCCGGCCACACTGCCGATGGCGATCGCCCATGTGCAGCGCCAGCTGGCGCGGGTGCAAGACCGGCCACGCGCCCTGGGCTTGCTGCGCGAGCTGCTCGAACCCTATCGCGACACGCTGGATGCGCGACTGACGCTGGCGCAAGTGGCCATGGTCAGCGGCGACCGCGCCACTGCGCTGCGCGAGGCGCGCGAAGCACTGGCACGCTTCCCGGGCTCGGAAGTGGCAGTGCTGACGCTGGCGCAAATCATCGAGAGCAAAGCCGAGGCAGCGCAAGCGCTGGCCGACTTTCTGCAGAAGCAACCGAAAGCGCGCGAAGTGCGGCTGGCGCATGCGCGCATGCTGTTCGAGCAGGGCAAGCTGGCCGATGCCAAAAAAGAATTTCAAGTGCTCTTGCAACAGCAGCCCAAAGACCAGACCGTGCTGTATGCGTTGGGTCTGCTGTCGGTGCAGGTCAATGAGCTGAAGGAAGCCGAAAGCTATCTGTCGGCCTATGTGAAGTCACTGGATGGCAAGCCGGATCGCGAGCGCGATTCATCGCAGGCGCTGATGGTGCTGGCGCAGATTGCAGAAGAGCGCAATGACTTCGCCGGCGCACTGACATGGCTGGAGCTGGTCGATGGCGGCAACCAGGCCAATGCACTGGCTGCGTTGCTCAAGCGCGCGCAGCTGACGGCAAAGAGCGGCAAGCTGGATGCGGCGCGCGCGCTGCTCAAGCAAGCCGAGGTCGGCAGCGACGATGAGCGTATACGCCTGCAGATCGCGGAGTCACAGCTGCTGCGCGACGCCGGGCGACTGCAAGATGCGTTGAAGCTGATCGAGGAAGCGCTCGAGGCCAATGCAGACAATATCGACCTGCTGTACGAGCAGTCCATGCTGGCAGAAAAGGCGCGACAGTTCGACTTGATGGAGCGCTCGCTGCGCAAGGTCATGCAGATCGCCCCGGAGAACCAGCACGCCTACAATGCGCTCGGCTACTCATTCGCAGACCGCAACGTGCGCCTGCAGGAAGCCTATGACCTGATCCGCAAGGCGAGTGCGCTGGCGCCGGAAGATCCCTACATCATGGATAGCCTCGGCTGGGTCGAATTCCGGCTCGGACGACTGGAAAAGGCAGAAGAGATACTGCGTCGCGCCTACGGCTTGAAGGCCGATCCAGAAATCGCCGCGCATCTGGGCGAAGTTTTGTGGGCGCGCGGTCGCGAGGATGAGGCGAAGAAGCTCTGGCGCAATGCCAACGCGAAGGATCCGAAGAACGAGACCCTCAAGGGCACACTGCTACGCCTGCAGGTGAAGCTCTGATCGCACCGTCGTGCTTCTGAAGCGACGTCTCTCTCTGCTGTTACTGGCAGCTGCGCTGACCGGCTGCGGCACACTAGCGCCAACATCAACGCCACCCTCGGGTGCACGCAGCTATCTCGACAACATCCAGATCGCCGGTCGCCTGTCGGTGCGCTATCTGCAGGAGGGCAAACCGCAATCCGTGCAGGGCAAGTTCCTGTGGGTGCAGGCGGGTCCGCGGATTGACATTCGTCTGGCCTCGCCGCTGGGGCAGACTCTGGCCCGCATCGATATCGCGCCCGGGATCGCTCGGCTGGAGCAGGCCGACCGGCCGCCAGCCGAGGCTGCGAACGGCAGCGCACTCACCGAGGCTGTACTGGGCTGGCCGCTGCCAGTGGAAGGCCTGCGGCACTGGCTGCAAGGCTATGTGCGCGATGCCCAAGGCGCGCTACGCCCGGTGCCGGTCGGCGATGACGACGAACGTCAAGGTGATGGCTGGCGCGTGCGCTATGTCAGCTGGCAGGACATGGACGGCCGCGCGTGCCCGAAGCGCATTGATTTTGCGCGTACAGATACCGGCAAGGGTGAGATCGCGCTGCGACTGGTGATCGACGACTGCCGACCGGAGCAGGGATGAACGCGCGGCATCTGCATGGCTGCGCCGCACCGGCCAAGCTCAACCTCTTCCTGCACATCGTCGGCCGGCGCGAGGATGGCTATCACCTGCTGCAATCAGTGTTCCAGCTCATCGACTTGAGTGACACGCTGGATTTCGATCTGCGCGACGATGGCGAGATCTTGCGCACAACCGAAGTGCCGGGCGTGCCGGCCGAATCCGACCTGATCATTCGCGCAGCGCGGCTACTGCAGGCGACGGCAGCCGCGCGCGGCGTGCAAGTGCCGGGCGCAGACATTGCGATAGACAAGCGGCTGCCGATGGGGGGCGGCATCGGCGGCGGCTCGACCGATGCCGCCACCACGCTGATCGCGCTCAACCACTTGTGGCAGCTGGGCCTATCGCGCAGTGAACTCATGTCGCTCAGCCTGCAGTTAGGCGCGGACGTACCTTTCTTCCTGTGCGGCGGGAATGCCTTTGTCGAAGGCATAGGCGAGCAGCTGAGCATCTTGCAGACACCGCCGTCCTGGTTCGTGCTCGTGCACCCGGGCGTGTCAGTACCGACGCCGGCGATCTTCCGTGACCCGGAATTGACACGGGACAGCAAACCCGTCAAAATGTCGGACTTTTCCAAGTGCCTCCCCGGCTTTGGAAAGAACGATTTGCAAGCAGTAGCCGCCCGCGCTTTTCCCCCGGTTGCAGACGCCCTCGGATGGCTGTCGCGCCATGGTGAAGCCCGGATGACCGGCTCCGGTGCCTGTGTTTTCGCCGCATTTGCGAAGGAATCCGACGCAGATGCCGCCCTCGGCGATGTGCCCGCCGGCTGGCGTGGCTGGAAGACCAGGACGCTGGACGCACACCCACTGGCCTCGCTGCTGCCATCGTGAAGGATTCGTCGGGCTGTCTGGCTCGGCAACAGGTTGTGTAGGGGAATCGCCAAGTTGGTTAAGGCACCGGATTTTGATTCCGGCATTCCAAGGTTCGAATCCTTGTTCCCCTGCCATCAGTTTTGACCACTGCCCCAACCGGGGTGCGGCCGGAATAACAAAAAAGCAATCAAGCTGAACAAGTCGCCCGCACAAGACTCCATGCTGGTGCAAGCGGCCCGATCAAAAAGCCGGCGCAGGATGCAAATCCTGTAGCCGGCTTTTGAAACTTTACGAGAAAGATTCAGGATCCCATGGTCCAAGAGAACCTGATGGTCTTCACCGGAAATGCCAACCCGGAACTCGCCGATGGCGTCGCAAGACAGCTAGGCATCCCGCTCGGCAAGGCGGTGGTGTCGCAGTTCTCCGATGGCGAGATCATGGTCGAGATCAACGAGAATGTCCGCGGCAAGGACATTTTCGTGCTGCAGTCCACCTGCGCGCCGACCAATGACCATCTGATGGAAATCATGCTGATGGTGGATGCGCTCAAGCGCGCGTCGGCCGGCCGCATTACTGCGGCGATTCCGTACTACGGCTATTCGCGCCAGGATCGTCGCCCGCGCTCGGCGCGCGTCGCCATTTCGGCCAAGGTGGTAGCCAACATGCTGCAGGAAGCCGGTGTCGAGCGCGTGCTGATCATGGACCTGCACGCAGACCAGATCCAGGGCTTCTTCGACATCCCGGTCGACAACGTGTACGCCTCGCCAGTACTGCTGTCGGACCTGGTGGAAAAGAATTACGAAGACCTGCTGGTAGTGTCGCCGGACGTCGGTGGCGTGGTGCGCGCGCGTGCGCTGGCAAAGAAGCTCAATTGCGACCTCGCCATCATCGACAAGCGCCGTCCGAAGGCGAATGTGTCGGAAGTGATGAACATTATCGGCGAAGTCGACGGCCGCAACTGCGTGATCATGGATGACATGGTCGACACCGCTGGCACGTTGACCAAGGCGGCCGAGGTACTGAAGGAGCGCGGCGCGAAAAAAGTCATCGCTTACTGCACGCACCCGGTACTGTCGGGTCCGGCGATCGAGCGTATCGCGAAATCGCCGCTGGATGAATTGGTCGTCACCGACACCATTCCGCTCAATGCAGACGCCAAAGCCTGCGCAAAAATCCGGCAGCTGTCGTGCGCATCGCTGCTGGCAGAGACGATACGCCGTATCAGCCGTGGCGACTCGGTGCTGTCGCTGTTTGCCGAGGACGAGGCCGCCGGCTGAAAACGAATTTGGGACCGGGCGCAAGCACGGTCCTTTGGATGTCCCCTGGTCGCGGGGGACTTAACCGCAGGGCGCAAGCCCTCTACAGGAGCAAACCATGGAAGTCGTCGCATTCCCACGTACCGAGCAGGGGTCCGGAGCGAGCCGCCGCCTGCGCCGTGCGGGGCAGACCCCCGGCATCATTTACGGTGGCACTGAAGCCCCGGTCAACATCGCACTCGATCACAATGCGCTGTATCACGCGCTCAAAAAAGAGGCATTCCACTCGTCCATTCTCGACATGACCCTCGGTGGCAAGACCGAAAAGGTCGTGCTGCGCGACTTCCAGATGCATGCTTACAAGCAGCTGGTCTTGCACATCGACTTTCAGCGCGTCGATCCGAACCAGAAGATTCACGTCAAAGTGCCACTGCACTTCATTAATGCCGAGATCGCACCGGTCGTGAAACTCTCCGGCGGCGTGATCAGCCATGTGCTGAACGAGTTGGATGTCAGCTGCCTGCCGAACGACCTGCCGGAGTTCATCGAGGTTGACCTGTCGGGCATGACCGAAGGCGCATCCTTCCACGTGGCCGACCTGAAGCTGCCGGCCGGCGTGACCGCCGTGCATGCGAAGGACAATCCGACCATTGCCGTCGCCGTGATCCCGCGCGGTGCGAAGTCGGATACCGCCGAAGGCGAGAAGAAGGAGTAATCCTTCTCTGTCTGGCCCGGCCGGCGAAAAAGCCCGTTTCAGGTTTTTTGCCTTCGGCGAAAAAGCCCGTTTCAGGTTTTTTGCCTTCGGCGAAAAAGCCCGTTTCAGGTTTTTTGCCTTCGGCGAAA
>JACCDH010985453.1_pt1 | contig 15993 bp, 16 predicted proteins | sample 7442481 | NCBI WGS metagenome assembly JACCDH01 (sample SAMN15323433, study PRJNA562643) | freshwater metagenome | isolation source: river surface water | place: USA:Blue River Watershed | collected 2017-08-15
ACTGAGATGGCAGGCGGCTCCGACGAAGACAAGACCGAAGAACCTACCGCGCGCAAGCTGTCCAAGGCACGGGAAGAAGGACAGGTCGCGCGCTCCACTGAACTGCCGGCCGCTGCGGTCACGATCGCTGCGCTCGGCATGCTCTACATTTCCGGTGAGTGGCTGGTCAAAAAGCTCGCCGAGGCCTTCGTCTCGGGCTTTCATTTCGACCGCAAGCTGGTGCACTCACCCAACCTGCTGCCAGCCATCTTTGGCCATGAGATTCTTGAGGCTTTCATCCTCGTCGCACCGCTGATGGTGCTCACCGCGGTGGTGGCCGTGGCTGCGTCCGGAGCGACCGGTGGCTTCCTGTTTGCCACCAAGGCGCTCGCACCCAAGGGCAACAAGCTCAACCCGATCAATGGCTTCAAGCGGATGTTCGGTACCCGCGCCTGGGTCGAGCTAGGCAAGGCGCTGCTGAAGTTTGCCCTGGTCTCCGGCGTGGTGGCCTATGTACTGGTCGATAACGTCAATACGCTCAACCACATCGGCCGCATGTCCTTTGAGCCCGGCATTGCCACGGCCGGCCAGCTGCTGGCGAAATCCGCGCTGATCATGGCCTGCTCGCTAATCGTGATCGCACTGATCGACGTACCCTTCCAGCGCTGGCAATTCATGAAGCAGATGCGCATGTCCAAGCAAGAGATCAAGGACGAGATGAAGGATATGGAAGGCCGTCCCGAAGTCAAGGCGCAAATCCGCCGCCGCCAGCGCGAGATGGCCAATGGCCGCATGATCGACCGCGTCAAGGATGCCGATGTTGTCATCACTAACCCGGAGCACTTCGCGGTCGCGCTGTCGTATGATCCCAATGGGGACAGCGCCCCTATCCTGCTGGCCAAGGGCACCGATGAGATTGCCGCGCGCATTCGCGAGGAAGCGGACAAGCACGGCATCGAGATCTTCCGCGCGCCACCGCTGGCACGCGCGCTGTACTACACCACCGAGGTCGAGCACCCGGTCCCAGAGGATCTATATTACGCGGTCGCGCAAGTGATCGCCTATGTGTTCAACCTGGCCAGCGTGCGCCCAGGCGCCGCGCCAGTGCAGCGGCCGGACCCGAAAGTACCGAAGAACATGCAGTTCGATGCGAACGGCAGGCTGGAAACTGAAGAGGCCACGACGTGACCGACATGGAAAACGACATCAGCAACGATACCGTCGGCAACGACGGTATTTTCCTCCGTGCGGCGGACCGCGCGCGGTTCGACTACCTGATGCGCGCCATACGCGACGAGAGCGCCTCAGTCGCGCTGTCTTCCGACAGTGACGGTGTGCTCGATCACTACGGCCGGCTGGTGCTGGCCAAGCTGCGCAAAACCGATGGCTTGCAGATCGAGGTTTTCCTGCCGCAGAACACCGAGGCCCTGCTCGAGCGTTACAACCAGATCCTTGCCGATATTTCGATTGAGGACGCGCGCAAGGCCGGCGGCTCGCCGGCACCGCGCCGCGTGCTGCTCGCCCATGATGCGAAAGCGCTCTCGAGCCGCGACCTGCAACTGCTGGCGAGACTGGTGCAGGACTTCCCCGGTGCAAACGTGTCACTGGTGCTGTTGGTCGACAAGGCTGGCATGAAGCTGCATGAACGTACGCTGGAGAGTTTCGGCCAGCGCCTGCTGCGCTGGCCGGTCGAAGCGCCAACCCGCAGCGAGGGCGATGCGCTGCTGAAGGTCGCACGCGCGATGGGCTTCGAAGTCGAGGCCAAGAAGGTGCTGGCCGCGACCGGTTACGCAGAAATACGTATCGCGCAGAAAAAGGACAAGCCCAAGGCCGAGCCAGACGTCGCTCAGGTGCGATTCGAGCAGCAGTTGGCTGCAGCGCGCCGGGAACGCGACGAGGCGGACATGATGGATACCAAGCTACCCGGCGAGGCCGCGGGCCGAACTGAGCCCTCGCTGGATGGTCCGGCACCGGTGGCCAAGTTACGGTCGCCGGCTCCCAAGGCGCGCTCGGTACTGAATCGGGCGCTGCGCTGGGTGGCTGCGCTGGCGCTGCTGGTCGCCGTGTCAGTCGCGCTCATCCTGGCACTCTTCCCGCAGCGGATGTCGCCGCTACTGGCCAACTCGCCAATTCTCAAGGACAACCTGCCGCCGTGGGCGATGGAGCTGGTGGTGTCCGTGGTCGGCAAGCCGCCGACGGCCGCCCTGGAGGAAAGTCAGGCCGAGCCGGCTGCCCCTACAGTTCCGGCCACTGGCGCCGATTCACGGAAAGATGAAGTGGTTTCCGCACCAGCCGCGGCCAGTCCGGCGGCCGCCAGCAGTGTGCCTGCGGCAGCAGTGCCGGCCGCGCCGGCCGACGCGGCAGCCAAGGCAGAAGCGGCCAAAACCGATGTTGGCAAGGCTGACTCTGCGAAGGCTGATGCGAAGGCTGATGCTAACGCTGATACGAAAGCGGAAGCAAAACCGGATAACAGGGCTGAGGTGAAGACCGACGCCAAAGCCGCGACAGCGAATGCGAAGCTGGCTGATCCGCTGGCACCGCACTCGGAGAGCGGCGTGGATAGCATGGTGCGTTCGACCAAGGCGGGCAGTTTCTTCGTCCAGCATGTATCGCTGGGCTCGATGGCGGAGGCACAGGAATGGCGCGCGCAGTATGGCGTACTGTCGGCAGCGCGCATCGTCGCTGTCAACACGCAGGACAAAGGGATCAAGTTTGCCGTGATTTCGGGGCCGTTCGACGACCGCAAGCTGGCCGAGGCCTTTGCCGCCAAGCCCGGCGTGCCGGCTGATCCGTGGCTGCGGCCTGTGAAGTCGCTGCAGGGCGCATTGCTGGCCGGCGGCCGCTAACGACGGGGCTTGAGAGGAAACACGGATGTCGAACGAAGAACAGACACAGGTATTCCGGGGCGACGACTTGCCGCCGGAGATGGCTATCGCCGAGAACGGCGGTCTACCAAAACAGAAAAAAGCGGATGCACCGGTGGATTCGCGTAGCCTGCGCGATCAAGACAACGGCCCGGCCTCGACGCGCCACCTGCAAGATGCGCGCGACGGCCAGTCCGATGTGCGCCGCCTGGATGATGCGCAAGATGAACTGGCCGACCTGCGCCGTTTGCATGACGCCGACGGTGATGCCCATACAAATACGCTGAACGATGGCAGCGGACCGGTCATTGACACCGGTCACGGCCATGGTGATGGCCCAAGCGATGTTCGGCAGTTGCATGATGCAGACGGGCTTGCCGATGCGCGCCACTCGCATGATGCCGACGGCCCGTCAGACCAGCGCCGGATGGAAGACGCGCAAGGACTGTCGGATACGCGCCAAATGCACGACCACTGGGCAGATGTGCCACCCAGTGGCGAACCAGGCACGGTCACGCTGAACCAGTTCGGCGAACCGGTTGATGCAGACGAAGCAGCAGAAGAGGCGATCGTCGCCGAGGCTGAAGCAGTCTCGGAAGCGCAGATGAGCGATCCCGACCTGACCTTCAGCGTGGATGACGATGCCACGCCGTGGGCCTTGTCGATCCATCTCGAAGAGCGGATCGCCAGCCTGTCGGTAACGACGACGAAAGTGAATGAACAGCTTGACGGGCTTGAAGAGTCCATCAGGCGCCTTGCGAAACGGATCGGAAAATGAGCGACGACGCAAAAGACGACAAGGCAGGCGACGCGGCAGCGGCCGGCGACGGCTTCACGCCCGCGCCCCCGCCGCCGGCAGTCAGCCCGGAAGAAGCGGCGGCTGCCGAGGCGGCGGCCGCCGAAGGCGATGCCGAGTTCGCCGGCCAGCTGCCAGACGGCTCGATACCGGTGCCGCATGACACCGCCAAGCGCGCACTCGAGGCAGTGCAGATCCTGGTCGAGAACAATCGCGCTGCCTCGCAGCAGCTCGAGTCATTGATGACTATTGTGCTGGACGCAGCCGAGGTCGCTAACCGTTCCGCATCGGCCGTGGCGACCACCGGCGGCCATGTGAACAAGGCAGCAGAAAAATTGATCGACGGCGCGCAGCGCACCTCGATGCAAGCCAAGATCGTGCTGGCACTGGCCGGTACCGTGCTGGTCGGCTGCGCCGGCGTGTTCAGCTTCATGAGTGTGCAGCTACAAAACAAGGTCTCGCAGCTCGACGAGATGATGCTGGCCGTCGGCAAGCGTGCAGTCGACCTCAAGCGCCGGATGGAAAGCATGGATGACATCCATCAGGCACTGGAAGAATTAAAGCTCGCGCAGGAAAACACCCAATCAATACAGGAAGCGATCGAGGCCAAGATCGCCAGACTGTCCGACGCACCGAGGGCGCCAGCCCGTCCGGAGCCCAAGCCGGCACCGGCGGCCGCACCGACCGCACCGGCTGGCGCGGGCGCAGCCGGACCCGCTGCCAAGGACCCGGCCGCCACCGAGGCTGCGGCCGCCAAGAAGGCGGAAGCAGCCAAGGCAGAGGCAGCACGGCTTGAGCGTGCACGCGCAGAGGCGGCCAAGGCCGAGTCACAGAACAAGGCGCTGCTGCAGCAGCTGACTGCACTCGACGGCATGCTGAAAGATCAGGCAAAGGCGGTAAAGGACTTGTCCTCGCAGTTCAACAAGCTAGAAGGCTCGGTCGCGAACGCGGACGCCGTGAAAAAGGATGTCGAGGCACTTGCTGCCCAGCAGAAGCAACGTGAGCGTGAAATGGCGCAGGAACTGGCCGCCGAGAAAGCACGCCGCGAGAAAGAGCTGAAGGACAAGGAAAGAGAACTGGCCCGCGAGCGTGAACGCGCCCGCGAGATCCGCGAAGCCAAGGAACGTGAGCTGGCACGCGAGCGCGAACTGGCCAGGGAACGCCAGGCTGCCCTGGAGCAGGCAGCCAAAGACAAGAAGGAAGCGCAGATCGCCTACTCGAAAGACCAGTCCAAACCAAGCTCGCAGGCGCCGAATGCCGGCGTGCCGGCCTTTCGCCCGGCGAAGGCGGAGCCGCAGGCGACACAGTAAGCGTCAGTTACCATCCGCAAGATCGCTGGACACGAAAAAGCCACCGCCAGGTGGCTTTTGTTCTTCGTCCGGCTGTTAGCCCGTAATAGCAGCAAGCTTTTTTCGCAAACGCGACAGTCGCCACTGCACGTAGCGCTGGCGCCGCCAGCTTAACTCCCATAAGCATCAACCAGCACTTCGATACGCCGGTTCTTTGCCCTGCCCTCGCGGGTATCGTTCGGCGCCACCGGTTTGGTGTCGGCCATGCCGCGCACGACCACTCGCTCGCGCGGCACGCTGGCGTAACCGGTCAGGTAGTCGGCCACCGATGCAGCACGCGCGCCGGACAAGTCCCAGTTGGAGCGATAGCGGTTGTGCCCGGTCAGCGGGATATCGTCGGTATGACCTTCGACCGTGATGCGGCCACCGGCCTTGGCGATGGCTTGTCCTATCTTTTTCAATGTGGGCAGGAAATCCGGCGACAGGTCGGCGCTGCCCGAGTAGAAGCTGCCCTGTACCACCATGCGGATCACGATACGCTCACCGTCGCGCTCGACCTGCGCCTCGCCAGCCTCGATCTCCTTGCCGAGCAATTCACGCAGCTGACGGAATTGGCGCGTGGTCTCTGACAGCCGCTCGCTGGCATCGCCGCCTTCGCGTACCTCGACCTGCGTCTCGACTTGCCCCTGCGCTTCGGCGATTCTTGCATAGAGATCGATCAGCTCCTGCGGCAGCAGCCCATTGCCGCGCTCGGGCAACTGGATCACGATGCGATTGTTCTCAGTGCGCAGCTGTACCTTCTTGCCGACGAGGTCGGTAGAGAGCTCCTTTTGCAGCTTGCCCAAATCTTTCGCTAATTGCTCAGGCAGTGGCAGGGCTTCCTCAGTAGGACCGGCCACCAGTTGCGGCTCGCCCGGCGGAGCGATCACCGTCGGCATGGCTTCCTTCTCGCCCAGCGATTTCTGCAACGAGCCGGTGACGTCGCGAAAACGTCCTTCATTGAGATCTGAGAACGACAGCACCAGCACGAAAAAGGCCAGCAGTAGCACGACCATGTCGGCAAAGGTCACGACCCAGCCGGGCGCGCCCTTGCGGTGCAGGCTTTCCTCTTCTTCGGCGGTGACGGTATCGAACAGGGACATCGGCACGCGAGCGCCGTCATCGTCCTCAGGGTGTGCGCGCGGCTGCGCCATGGGGATCAGGCCTTGTCGCCGGACTCGGCCGTTGCCGGCTCCGGCTCGCCATCATCGACCAGTTTAAGCGGTTCCTCGGACTCGGGCAGGTTGCCCAGCAGAAGATCGGGCAGCAGCCGTGGGTCACCGCCCTTGTGCATGAACAGCACGCCGGCCATGGTCAGCTCATAATTGCGACGCACGACCTTACTGTAGCCATTGATCTTCTGTACCAGTGGGCCGAGGATCACGTTGGCCAGCACCGCGCCATACAGCGTGGTCAGCAGCGCCACCGCCATGCCGGGGCCAATGGCGCGCGGATCATCCATGCTACCCATCATCAGCACCAGGCCGAGCAGCGTACCTATCATGCCCATGCCGGGCGCAAGCTCTTGCGCATAGCTGAAGAAATCACGTGCCTGCTCGTAGCGGATCTTGACCTCGGTGATCTCGCGCAGCAGCGCATCCTTGAGCAGCGAGTGCTCGATGCCATCGACCCACATGCGCGCCGCTTTCTGTATGAAGCGATCGCGGTAATCCCGATCTTCAAGCGAGATCATCCAGCGGTCGTCATAGCGGGCGATGCGGCCGACCTCGATGAGCTCGTCGATCAGCTCGTTGATCGGCACCGGTTTGGTGCTCAGCACTTCGCGCGCGGTCGCATAGGCCGCCTTGAATTCTTCCAGCGAGCTCTTGGCCAGCACGACCAGAAAGGTGCCGCCAAAAACGATGAGCACGGCGGGCAGGTCGAAGAACTGCAGGAACTTGCCGCCGGTAGCAATCGCGATCATCAGCAGCGCACCACCGACTCCGATTAGGCTGACGATATCCATGGATGAAGACGCGAGTTGGGCAGACGCGAAAGGTTAGGCCGAGCGCAGCCGGTATTTGTCGATCTTCTCGATCAGCGTGGTACGCTGCAGATTGAGCAGGCGTGCAGTCTTGGAGACATTGCCCTGGGCACGATCGAGTGCCTGCTCGATGTAGGCACGCTCGATCTGGGCCATACGCTCCTTGAGCGACAGTCCTTCCGGCGGCAGCACGGCGCCACCTTGCGCCAGCATGATGATGTCCTCGACATCATTGTGCCCGCGCCGTGCCGGCCGTGATGCGCCGGCCGTGCCGGACATGGCCGCGCCATCGATGGCGAACATCTGCAATACATCCGCCGAGTCGCCGCTGCCGGTATTGGCTGCTGCACCTTCAGCACCTTCAGCACCGTCGGCACCATGAACACCCTCGGCGGCCGCGGCCAGTGCGGCAGCTTCTTGCTGCGCGGCTTCGACCGACATCTCGCCACCCTTTTCTTCCTGCAGCTTTTGCAAGCCCTTGGGCAGCATCGCCGCCGGTACGCCGCGCAATGACAGGCGCTGGCCAGCGAACAGTGTAGAAAAGCGGTGGACGAGATTAGACAGCTCGCGCACATTACCCGGCCAGTCATAGGCCTTGAGCGCATCGACGAAGTCGGCAGTAAAGCTGATCGGCGTGCCCTTGTGAGCAAATTTTTCTGCGTAGTGCTTTGCCAATAACACGATGTCATCGCCGCGCTCGCGCAGCGGCGGCGTGCGCACCGGCAGTACGTTCAGGCGGTAGTACAAGTCTTCGCGGAAGCGGCCTTCGGCGACTTCTTTATCAAGATCCCGGTGGGTCGCGGCGACGACACGCACATCGACTTCGACCGCGCGCGACGAACCGATGGGATCAACTGTCTTTTCCTGCAGCACGCGCAAGAGCTTGACTTGCATGTCGAGCGAGAGATCGCCGATTTCATCGAGGAAGAGCGTGCCGCCATGCGCGAGTTCAAAGCGGCCGACGCGATCGGCGAGTGCGCCGGTAAAGGCGCCCTTGCGGTGCCCGAACAGCTCGCTCTCCATCAGTTCCTTGGGTATGGCGGCGCAATTGAGCGGCACGAAATTCGCGTCGGCTCTGGTGGACTGGTGATGCAGCGCCTGAGCGACCAGCTCCTTGCCAGTGCCCGATTCGCCGTTGATAAGGACGGTCGCGGTCGAATCCGCGATCGTCTCAATCAGCTTGCGGATCTCGCGCATCGGCAGACTGTTGCCAATGATGGGATTCGGCTGTCGCATGGGCCTCGGGGTATCCTCGGTCGGAGAATGACGGGCAATTGCTGCAGTCGCAAAGCGCTGACTCGCACGCAATAACCCGATGTTTCCGAATTGAAACATAGGGGTGCAAGACTGTCAACGCGATTCCACTGGCTTACCCGTCTGAAGGTCGACAAATCTGACAGGCCGGGCAGAAAGACAGGAAGCTGCGTTGAATGCGTTATTGATTCGGCATCTTCTCGTTTTGACAAAAGCGCAGGCTTTGCCATCGCGTTCGCTACAATGTGCGCGGTCTGACAAGCGGGGGGAGACAACAATGAGCACGGTCGCAGAACTGCGCCGCATCCTGAAAGGCAGTCGCACGATTGCGGTGGTCGGACTGTCGGCAGACTGGTTCCGCCCTTCCTACTTTGCGGCCAAGTACATGCAGGAGCATGGCTATCGCGTCATTCCGGTCAACCCGAAGTACAGCGAGATCCTCGGCGAGCGCTGCTATCCGGACCTGAGATCCATTCCCGAGACAGTCGATATCGTCGACGTGTTCCGCAAGAGCGAAGATTGCTTGCCGATTGCGCAGGAGGCGACTGCGATTGGCGCGAAGACACTGTGGCTGCAGATCGGCGTGATCAATGAAGACGCGCGCAAGATCGCCGAAGGCGCCGGCCTGTCGGTGGTGATGAACCGCTGCGTCAAGATCGAGTACGCGCGGCTGTTTGGTGGACTGAACTGGTTCGGCGTGAACACGAAGATCATCTCCGCACGGCGACCAATATGAAGAAAGCAGCCATGACCCAGGACCCGAACAAAGACCACGAATACGATTTCGACACGCTGTGCCTGCATGCCGGCCAGCTGCCCGATGCCGCCACCGGTGCGCGCGCAGTGCCGATCTACCAGACCACTTCCTATGTGTTTGACAGTGCCGAACATGCCGCCAGCCTGTTCAACCTGCAGACCTTTGGCAATGTGTACTCTCGCCTGTCAAACCCGACGGTGGCGGTGCTGGAGGAACGCATTGCTGCGCTCGAGAATGGCCGCGCCGCAGTAGCCACCAGCAGCGGCATGGCCGCGCAGATGATCGCCATGCTCAATGTCTGCGAGGCCGGTGACGAGATCGTGGCCGCGCGCACGCTGTACGGCGGAACGATGACCCAGCTGGACGTGAATTTCCGCAAGCTCGGCATCAACACTACCTTCGTCGACAGCGACGACCCGGAAAATTTTGCGCGCGCGATCACGCCCAAGACCAGGCTGCTGTATGCGGAGACCATCGGTAATCCGTCGATGAATGTGCTCGACATCGAGAAGGTCGCGGCCATCGCGACCGCACATGATCTGCCGCTGTTCATCGACAATACCTTTGCCAGCCCTTATCTGTGCCGTCCCTTTGAATGGGGTGCGGCAGTGGTCATGCACTCGGTGACCAAGTTCCTTGGCGGGCATGGCACGACCATGGGCGGCGTCATTGTGGAATCCGGCAAGTTCAATTGGGGCAATGGCAAGTTTGCCTCCATGACCGAGCCTTCGAAGGGCTATCACGGTGTGCGCTTCTATGAGACCTTCGGCGACTTCGGCTTTACGATGAAATGCCGGATGGAGGGGCTGCGCACTTTCGGACCTTCGCTGTCGCCGATGAATGCCTTCCTGCTGCTGCAGGGCGTCGAGACCCTGCACTTGCGAATGGAGCGCCATTGCAGCAATGCGCTGACGATCGCGGAACACCTGTTACATCACCCGAAAGTCTCCTGGGTCAACTATCCGGGACTGAAGAACAACCGATATCACGAACTCGCGCAGAAGTACCTGCCGCGTGGCGCGGGCGCAGTGCTGTCATTCGGCGTCAAGGGCGGCGCAGCGGCCGGACAGAAGTTCATCGAGAGCGTCGAGTTCCTGTCGCATCTGGCCAATATCGGCGATGCCAAGACCCTCGTGATTCACCCGGCCTCGACCACGCATCGTCAGCTGTCGGAAGAGCAGCAGATTGCTGCCGGCGTGCCGCCCGACCTGATACGACTGGCGGTCGGCATTGAGTCGGTGGAGGACATTTTGTGGGACATCGATCAGGCGCTGGCCAAGACCTGACGCCTGTTTTGCATTCCGATATTTGGCAGTAGACTGTGCGCCCGGAGACATCTGTTTTTTCAACCCCCGTAACAAGCTGGAGATTCACCTCATGAAGAAGCTGTTCATCGCCCTGCTCGCTATCTTCCTTGCCCAAGCCGCATCGGCCGGCGCACCGCCCAAGGTCGATCCGAATGCACCGCCGCCCGAGTACTACGTCGAGCCGTCCGACGCAGATCAGGCAAACAAAAAGGCGAAAAAAGAGAAGGTCAAGAAAGACAAGAAAAGCGCAGAGAGCAAGCAGTAAGCTCTGCCCTACCGCTGGCCTGCCGCCCAGACCTGAGTCAGGCCAGCCGCTCCACCACCCACAGCGCAGCCATTGCGCCGATACCTACCGAGCCCCAGCGCCGCAGTCCGTCTGCCAGCACTGCGCTGCGCAGCAGCGGCCACAATAGCAGCGTCGCCGCCAACACCACGATCAACTGTCCTGCCTCGACACCCAGGTTGAACGCCAACAGGGTCTCGATGAAATGCGTCGACGACAAGCCGAGCTCGCGCAAGCCATTCGCAAAACCCAGTCCGTGCACCAGGCCGAAACCGAAGGCCAGCGCCCATTGATGCCGGCGCTGACCGGGCATCAGGTTGAGGACGGCAGCGATCACGATGGAAGCGGCAATACAAGCCTCGATCCAGCGATCAGGCAGCACCACCCAATCCAGCGCAGCTGCCGCCAGCGTGATCGAATGCGCGACGGTAAACGCGGTGATGACGGTGAGCGCATGTCGCGCCAGCGTAGCCGGCTCGCCACGCCAGATCGCCAGCCCCGGCAGCAGCAGGCACAGCAGGAACAGCAGGTGATCGAGGCCGCCCCAGATATGCAGCGCGCCTTCGCGCACATAGGTCCACAAGAGCTCGCTCAGCGCCACCTCGCGCAAGGCCAGTCGTTGGACAGAGTGCCTTGCGTCCAGCACTAGCGAACTTTCGATGCCGTTGGACGCCAGCCTGAGGAAGGTACGCGCCACTTTTTCTTCTTCATTGAAGAAGCCGTAGCGCACCAGAAGGTAAGCTGCGGTATCGGGCAAGGCCGGTGCCCAGTGCAGCTGGCGCACATAGAGCCCATCGTTGTGCAGCACGACGTCCTGCGACTCGAAATTCAACTTGACCGCTTCGCCATCGATCTCGAGCTGTAAAGATTCATGCACGAGCTCGGACAGCCGCTGCCCGAGTGCCGGCAGGTCTTCGCGCCGTATCTCCTTGCGCTCCTCGACCGGCACTTGCAGCAGGCTGTGCAAGTCGCGCACCGCAAAATCCAGCTCGACCTGCAGCGATGGCGGCGCATTGGCGATGCGCAGATAGCTGTTGCCCGACTGGTGAGCGAATGCTGTCGAGGGCAGCAGTGAAGCGATGCCGCACAGCAGCCACAAGAAAAGCAGCGCCCCGATCGACGCAAATGGGCAGCGATGGCGGATCATGAGCTTTGGGAATTCAGGTCCAAGGGGGGTATCGGTTCAGGTCACATCACCGGTTTGGGTCGCAGATCGGTTTCGGTCGCCGTATCGGAACCGGCGCTCAGGGTGTGGCCAGCGCATCAATCGTGGCCAACTTCAGGCTGCCGGGCCAGCGCGTGCGGAACACTTTCTGCAGCGCAGTCACCCGCGCCTGTGCTTTTGCCTTCGGCACGGCCCCACTGCCCTGCGCCTGCAGATAATGCATGGCGAGGATGAAGTGCACCTCTTCGCTGTCAACCGCCGGATCGGCAGAGGACAGCAGGCCTTCGCCGAGCGCGATCTGCTGCTGCAGCACCGCATCGGTCTGGTTGAAGGGCTTGAGCGGATGGTCGGCGAAGCTGTCGTAGAAGTGGTTCTTGAGCAGCATGAAGCGCGCAAAAGTTGCGAGGCGGCCGCGCGGATCCAGCCTGATGCCCTCACGGTAAGGCGTGAGGTCGGCCAGATAAAGCCGGGTCTGCGGCGACAATTGCAGCTTGTGCACCGAGGCGTTCAACTGGCTGATCAGCACCGAGGTCTCCAGGCCCTGGGTCTTGCCATGGCTGATGATGTCCTCGTTCAGCAGCCCGCGTATCTCGTCGAGGATACGACCGGTTTCGATCAGCGCTGCCGCGCGTGCCGGCGCCGGCCCCGTCGAGCTCGCAGTGCGGTGCAGTTCGTCCAGCTTGGCGAGATAGGCTTTGCGCGCATCAGCGCCGATCGCATCATGCGCAAGCGCAGCAGACTGGCAGGCAGCCAGCAACAGGAACAAACACCAGCGTCTGAACATGTGCATGTCAGGCAGGCATCGGCGGCTCGATCGTCTCGCCCAGCGCTGCGGCACGCGCGCCAGGATGGACGGCCATGCCGAACTTGCCTTCCAGCGGCACCTTCAGTTTCAGGGCACCGCTCTCTTCGAGCAGGGTGACGACCACCGCATAGGCATGATGCAGCGGCAAGTCATCGCGCGTCACCAGCAGGTGGCTGCCGTTATCCAACAGCAGTTGCAGCGGCATGGGCTTGAAGTCTTCATAGGGAGCGCGCGCCTCGTACAAGTCGCGCGCATCTGTATGCGAGAGGATGGCGAGCTTGGCCTGGTCGGTCTTGAGCAGGCTGGCGATACGGTTCAGGTCGCGCGCTCGGCTGACCATGGCGCGCGACAGCGGCAGCCGCTCGCGTAGCAGAGCGACCCATTCGTCGCCGGCGGCGTCGCCGACCGCGTCACCACGCGAAGTCAGTATCTGCAGGTAACGCTTGCGGAAGATGTCCCATTGCCGGTACGGCGTGTGGGCGAGCGCCGGCAGCGGCGCGATCAGCAGGGGCAAAGCTGCCGTAGTCATGGCAGCAGCGGTCAGTGCTGTAGCTGACTTGAGAAAACCTCGTTTGTTCATGCGCATCCCAAAACAAAGAGCGAGGCAATGCCTCGCTCTTCGGGTTGACGACGTTGACCGTCGCGGTGTTACTTCTTGAAGATCTCGAGTGGGCAGATCGTGGTCACGGCATAGTTGGGTACATCAACCACGTTGCTGATGCGCAGGTCGCAAGCGACGCTGGTCACCACATAAGCCTGCTCCTTGCTCAGGCCCTTTTCGGTCTGCAGCCACTCGATCATCGCCATCAGCGAATTACGGGCGGCCAGCGTGACGTCATTCGAGAGCTGGGTCAGCGGCTTGATCTTTTCGCTGTCAAGGTAGGCCCACTGCGGCGGCACCTCGCCGGCTTCCTTGAACGGATAGCCAACCACGGCGTGGAACTGGTCCGGCTCCAGCTTCTTGAGCTGGGAACCGCCTTCGAACATCGGCTGCTTCACCACCGAAGCCATACCCTTGCGGATCTCGGTCTTGACGGTCACGACAGCGCCCATTTCGATCGCGGTGCCGGCCACTTCGCCATCGCCCTGTGCGTAATGCACGTCACCGATGAAGAAGCCGCAGCCATCGATGAAGCACGGCAGCAGCAGCGTGGTGCCTTCCACCATCTGCTTGACGTCCATGTTGCCGCCATTCTCGCGCGGCGGAATGGTACGCAGGCATTCGCCCTTGTTGCTACCCTTCGGGCCGCAAACTTCCGGCGGACGGGCGCCAGTCGGTTCGGGCGGCAGTGCCACGCCACCGGCCTTGGCCAGCTGTCCTTCGCGCTCGAGCCACTTTTTGACTTCCGGCTCGCCTGGCAACACGCCGACCGAACCCATGAAGCCATTCATCGGAATGCGAACGCCTGGCACCTGGTCGGACACAGCTTCCATACGATTGAGCTTCCAGTTGGCGACGAAAGGCTCAGTGTACTTGTCAGCCAGGAAGCCAAAGCCCGGGACGATGGTGGTGTAGCCATACTCGTCCGGCTTGATGTCCACCAGGGTCACGGCCAGCACATCGCCGCGCTTCGCACCTTCGATGTAGATCGGACCCGTCATCGGATGGACCAGGTTCAGGTCGATCGCAGTGACGTCTTTCGGCTTGGAGTTGATGTTCAGGTTCGAATCCAGCGCGTCGCGAGTGTGCACGACGAGCAGGTCGCCCGGCTTGGCGCGCGCGACCGGCTTGATGTTCGGGTGATAGCGGTTGAAGCAGTTGGGGTCTTGCTCGCAATGAGCCCCCTTCTTCTTCACTTCGACGATGGTCTGGGTCTTGACATCGGTGGTGTCGGCAAAAGCGACTTGACCGATGCCGGCTGCCAGCAGACTGGCAAGCAAAGCAGGCAATAAACGCATTGCAATTCTCCGGGAGGGGGGGTTGTCAGCTCGTTTCGAGCCGCTTCGGTTTTAAAGCAGACGCACAAGTCAGCTCTTGTTATGGACGTTACTTCATTGAAACATTTTTGTCCACTTCTACTTTTTGATCGCAGTGATAAGGAATGCCTATCCCTCCGATAGCTGCCGGCAATTTCCCAAGCCATCGTTTTTTTGAAGGAAATCTACCGGCAACTCGACGTACCTCTACGTCAGGCAGGTAAGCGACCCGGTTGCCGAATCACCGCAAAAACATAACGATCAATAAACAATATATTAATCCATATAATATCGTGCGCTAAAGTAGTGGTACGAGATACCTGCTTTCGCCTGTCCTCTTACAACCGCTCAAAGGAGCCAAGCCATGAAAGCCAATGTCGGAAACCTCGACCGCGCGCTGCGCATCATTGCCGGTGCGGCGTTAATCGTATTGACGCTCACCAGCGTCATCGGAGCCTGGGGCTGGATCGGGCTGATACCGATCGCGACCGGCGTGTTCCGCTTCTGCCCTGCCTACGGCATCCTCGGCGTCGCCACCTGCAAGGTCGACGCGGCTGAAGAGACGCCAGCAGCATGAACAAGGGCTTCGCCAATCCGCAGCAAACCTGGGACAAGCGCTTCGAGGACGACGACTACATCTTCGGTACCGAGCCCAATGTCTGGCTGGCCGGTCACGCCGGCCTGCTGAAGCCGGGCATGCACGTGCTGGCCGTTGCCGATGGCGAGGGTCGCAACAGTGTCTGGATGGCGCAGCGTGGACTGCAGGTGGATGCCTTCGATATTACGCCGGTTGGCGTCGACAAGGCAAGGAAGCTTGCTGCCGACGCCGGGGTAACGGTTAACTACAGCGTCAGCAGTGTTGAGGAATGGCCGTGGAAGGTCGGCGAATATGACGCCGTGGTGGCCATCTTCATCCAGTTCGCCGATCCCGCCACTCGCGCCACCTTGTTCAAACAGATGAAGTCCGCACTAAAACCCGACGGCCTGATCCTGCTGCAGGGCTACACGCCGAAGCAGCTTGAGTACAAGACCGGCGGCCCTCCACTACTGGATCATCTCTACACGGAAGAACTGCTGCGCGAAGCCTTCGGCGACATGGACTTCGCCGAACTGCGCCTCTATGAAGACGTGCTGCAGGAAGGCTCGCAGCACAGCGGCCAATCGGCGCTGGTCGGCATGGTCGCGCGCAAGACCTTCGGATGTCACTTCCGCTAATACCGACCACTGAATCGGCGGCACGGTCCACACGCCCCCAAACACAGAAGTCATCGGTCGCAAGGCCGACGCGCTGACGCATCTCGCGTTCGACTTCAGCTCGTGCCGACATAGCGCCGTTTCAGGCATGCAGGCCGGGAACCAGGAAGGACTGATTTCCACCACAGATCGTCCGCGCCCGATAAGCGGCCGGTAACTGATCGCCAACGGGACAGGTGCCGGCAGCCGAAGCATTCACCGCCGAGCCAGATCACCTGCCACTTCCGGAGAAAATCAATGTCCATGCCGAGCACTAAAAACCAGGATTTTCAACCAGCTGCCCATGGCGATCACGCCAGG
>JACCDH011261139.1_pt1 | contig 15991 bp, 15 predicted proteins | sample 7442481 | NCBI WGS metagenome assembly JACCDH01 (sample SAMN15323433, study PRJNA562643) | freshwater metagenome | isolation source: river surface water | place: USA:Blue River Watershed | collected 2017-08-15
CCTTCAAATCGAAATTTCTTTGGAGTAGTGCAATTAAATGCGACACATTATCCGTATAAAATTCCGTCAAATCACGTGAAATGGTCCGGGGCTTTTATCGACGAATATGATAATTCAATCCGTTACCAAGATTATGTTCTGGGTCAATTATTAGATGATTTAAAACGAACTGGAAAATTGAATAATACTGTTTTAGTTATTGCAAGTGACCATGGTGAATCTTTGAAAGATCACAACAATATTGGTCATGTCGATAGTTATTATACTGAAGCAATTTCAGTTCCATTGATGATTTATTTACCTGAATCGCTTCGTAAAAAGTTGAATTTAACTCAGTTTAAAAAGAATTTGACGGCAACAACTTCAACCATTGATATTGCGCCAACATTGATGGAATTAATGGGACTTTCAGAAAAGAAGGAATTGGCTAAAATCAAAGCGAATTATACCGGTTTTAGTTTATTTCAATCGATTCCAAAAGATCGAAAAGTGATTACAATGAACAACAATGAAACGGCCAAGTTCAAAGTTGGAATATCGGTTATTGGGGATGGCTTACATTACATTCACCGTATGAATATTGTTCCGAACAGAGCTGAATTATATGCAATAAGAAAGGATAAAAAAGAGGCGAAAAATATACTTTCAAACTATTCAAAAAAGAAACTGAATGGCTTTCTTAAATGCTTGGAACCTTATAAAATTTGCAAAAAGTATTTACCTTGATTATTTAACTTGAAGTTCCTGCATGCTAACTGTCTGCAAAATTCGCACTTGATCTTTGTTATCCCAAATCTCCATTTTCACTTCAGGAAAGGTCTTGTTCCAATCGATTGTAATTAATCCAAAATGATTGTTCATAACAGCATTTCCTATACGGTATTTGTTCGGTGTAGCAAATTTCCATTCTTCTGTTAATCCACTTGAAGTTAAATCATAAATCGGGTAGGGTGTTGTTGCTGTTTCCATTTTGCACAGTTCCGAATAATGAACGTCCCCAGAAATAAAAACAACTCCATTGGCTTTGGTTTCTTTGATAAGTTGAAACATTTTTTCTTGTTCCAATGGGAAATTTGCCCATGTTTCATACCCATTGTATTGTGTCGCAAATTGTGTACTTGAACCGATAATACGTACATCAGCTGGTTTGCTTAACTCTGTTTTTAACCAAGCCCATTGTTCAGCTCCCATGATGGTTGAATCCGGAGAAAATTGTTGCGAATAGTCCAAGTGATAGCGGTAATTTGTGTCTGCTTTTAACGCGCCATCATAAGGCAATAAGTTATCACGAAATGTACGTAAATCCAACAAAATGATTTGAAGCTTTTTACCATTAACAGTGTATTCGTAGGATGTGTAAATTCCTTCGTGTTTATAGCGTTCTGAACATTTTGGTTCATCGAAAAAATTCAAGAAAATTTTCTTCGAAGCCTTCTTTTTCGGATAGTATTTACCTGTGTCATCTTGACCGTAATCGTGATCATCCCAAGTTGCAATAATCGAAGTAGTATTTTTTAATAATTGAAAATTGGGATTATCGGCAAGTTTTTGATATTTCTGCTTCATCACTTTCATGTCTTTCGTATCAGCATAAATATTATCTCCCAAAAAGATGAACAAATCTGGGTGATGGGCCACAATGTTTTGATACATGGTTAATGGTTTGTCTTGATGACCGCATGAACCGAAAGCAATTGTTGTTATAGTATCTTGTCCAAACGAATGGAAAGCAAGCATTAGAAGAACGAAAAAAGTAAATTTCATCATGTTTTTTTTGATAGAACTTTGGTAATAAAATCGGGTTTTATGCTATTTGAAATGGTAATCAAATAATGAAATCCATCAACAGAAAAGCAATCATTTTTTCCAATGAAAAGCGATGCTTTATCCATGAATAGATCTGCATCAGGATCTGAAAAGTTAATTGTAGTTTCTTTGAAGAAGCGCTCTTTTTTTAAGGTTTGATAATTCAAGTTTCTTAATATGTAAGCTGCAACACTGCAAATTTCCAAATAGGTGAATGAGGAAAGGTCTTTCGCTTCATTTGATGGATAAAAATGCCCTGATGAAGATTGATTTTCAAGTAATTCAACCGTTTCTGCTTTTGGAAATAAAAAGGAATTTGGTGTTGGAACAGGAATTTGAGTTGCTTCTTCAATTTCTTCTTTCTTTTTATGCTCAATTGTAGTTCCATCAGTTTGACTTTTTAAAGTCAATTGTCGTTTTGTGGATGGCTCCTTTTTGTATTCTTTGATTTTTTTAAACAAGTTCTTGAGCAATGCCATAGCGCTATTTGAATGAAGAGGTAAGCGAATTCTGTAGTAAATGTAAGAAGAAATATAGACCCTTAATCGGATGTTGAAAACTATCTTTTTGTTTGGTCAACAAGTAAATGCCAATAATTTAGATTTAAAATAAATTGTGATAACGGCTTCAATTTTAGTTGAGAATGTGTAAATTTCATCACAATTTGAAACTATGAATACGACTTGTCCATGTGGTAGTGAGCTATCTCATGCTGAATGCTGTGAACCGCTAATTTTAAATGAACGCAATGCTGTGACCGCTGAACAATTAATGCGTTCTAGATATTCCGCATATGCAACATGTAAAGTGGATTATTTGGTGGCAACAACTCATCCATCAACACGGCATCGTTTTTCCAAGAAAGAAATTGAGGCATGGGCTAAATCGAATAGATGGGTAAAATTGGAAATCATTGAAAGTTTACCAACAATTGTTGAATTTAAAGCGCATTACATGCAAGGCATAGATCCACCAAAAATTCATCATGAGCGATCTACATTTATACAAGATGAAGGGAAATGGTATTATGTTGATGGAATTTTTAAAGGTTAATTTTTTTAATTCCTAAGTGTTACTACTTTTGCCGCAATGCAAAAAATTGGAATCAACTTATTTACTGTCTTATCACTCCTCACGTTGATCGTTTCATGTGAAGGAAAAATCAATCCGTTTAAGCGCTGGAAAGAGAAAAAAGAAGAGATCAATTACTTTCCGCAATTTGGTCAATTACCTAAAAATGAAGTGCGTAAAATGCAAAAAGATGCGCATTGGTTTTATTTGAATGTGCTTGGTAAAGAGCAATTTAACGGACAATTTTTGGTTGGTAAAAAAGGCAAAATCGTTTATTTAAAAGCACAAGGTTTAGCAAATTTTAAAAACAAGGAGGTGATGACTTCTGAAACTCCTGTTCATGTTGCTTCTGTTTCCAAAGTCGTTACTGCTTATACCGTATTGCGTTTGGTCGATCAAGGTCGTATAAAATTAGATGTTGACATTCGCAATTATTTGCGTGAAATCCCCTATGAAGGTGTAACTGTCCGCATGTTATTGAATCATAGAAGTGGAATTCCGTATTATGGTTATTTTACGTTTCACACCTGGCATTTAGGGACAATTCTGCGTAATTACGACATTGTTCGCTTGCTTAAAAAACACAAATTTCCATTGAACTTTCCACCTGATTCGAAATTTGCTTATTGCAATACAAACTATGCGCTTTTGGCTTTAATTGTTGAAAAGGCAACTGGAAAGCCTTTCCCAAAAGCGGTGAAAGAACTTGTTTTGAATCCTTTGAATATGAAGAATACGTTTGTCATGGATCGATCGAAGGAAAAATCGGCTGTTAGTCAATCGTATAATTCACGTCATGTTCTGCAAACCTTTGACTACTTGGATGCAATATACGGGGATAAAAATTTATACACCACCGCAAAGGATTTGTTTCAGCTTGACAAAGCGAGTTATTCATCAACTTTTTTGAGTGATTCGTTGCGATCTCAAATGTTCAAAGGCTACAGTTATGAACGTCCAGGAAAAAGCAATTATGGTCTTGGAATTCGCTTAAAAGAATTGGAAGGAAAAGACACGTATTTCTTTCATAGCGGTTGGTGGCATGGAAATACAGCGTGTTATGTAACTTTGCGCGATGATTCCACGTGCATAATCGCACTTTCAAATGTTTATACAAAAAGCGTTTACAGTGTTAACCGATTAGCCGCAAAATTTGGAAATTATCCTTTTTCATTTGCAGAGGAATAACATTTAACGGAGAACTTTAAAACGTGCGAGGTGATCGTTTACTGATTGAACTTGAATGAAATAAACGCCGCTTGCTATGTTATTTTTTGAAAGAACAATTTCGTCACTTTGCGACATCCCATCCATAAGAATTTTTCCTGTTTGATCTAATAATTGAACTGATTTGATTCCATTTTCAGCTGTGATAGTCCAGTGTTCATTCGTTTCTTTCAGAAGGAATCCTTGTTGATTTTTGGGGTCAATTCCAAGATTTGAACACGGTATAAAGTTCTCATTCGCTTGGTAAATCTGCTGTGCTCCTCCAAGATCTACACCTGTAATGTTAATTGTTTGACCATAGCAATCTGTCACTCGAAAATCATAAGAGCTTTCACCGTTTAATGAAAATCCATTGTTGGTCCATGAATTATAATTAGTTCTTGTTAAACTATTCCATATTCCATTTGCAAATAGTTGAACAGCTGAAAGATCATTTACATGATTTTCTATAACAACAGAACAGTACCAAGGGCTAGAGGAAAAAGTGTTTAATTTGAGATTTGTTGTCCAAGGACATGAAACTTGTTTCCAAGAGATTGCACCTGTTCCGATCATCAAATCTCCCACTGCTTCTGTGAAAGCAATAGGACTCATGTCGATGTTGTTTGCCGGACAAGTTGCACATTCATCAATGATTTGAACGATTGTTGTTCCGACCTGACCTGTTATTTCCAAACAAGTTCCACAATAATCTGCGTTATTGAATTGAGCGGCATTCATTGCTGCATAATGGTCATCAATTACACTTGCTTCAAATGAGCAAGAAGGTGTACCAGATGCGGCATAGTAGGTACCACTTCCATTGAACTCGGTTGTTGAACATAATCCCTGAGCGGATAGGTAACTTAAAGTTGTTGCAAAACAGATGGAGATAATTGATTTCATTTGAATGGTTTTTACAAAGTTAATTAGAAAGAAATAAAGAGATTAACTTGTTCATTTAAAAAACATTGAATCATGATAAATATCATTTCTTTAAATGAGATAACCACTTAAATTTGTCTTTAATAACTAATGAAACCATGAAAAAAATCGTATTCGCTTTGTCGTTCGTGTCTTTTATAAAGCTGAATGCACAACCAATCATTGAAAATGCTACTTTGTTGCCTAATTCTTCGTATAATTATAATGTTCGCGTGAATCAAGGATTTTCAAGTCCAATAACCTTGAATAGTGACGTGATATGGGATTTTACCAGTTTAACTTCAATAAGTCCAGGTGCAATTTCGATTATTGACGCACCGGCTTCAATTTATGGTTCCTATTTTTCATCAGCAAACTATGCCTATTTAATTGCGAATATGTATTCATATTTTGAAGTGAATTCAACTGAAATGGTCGAATTGGCTCATACTATTACTAATATGGGGAGTATATACGATTTTAATGCAAATGGCAAGAAAATTCTACAGTTTCCCTTCAATTATGGAGGGACATTCACGGATGATTTTATTAGTAATTCAACAACTTATTCAGTTGATGTGGCTTATGCTGCTTATGGTACGTTAAATTTACCAAATGGATATTCTTATGATAATGTTGCTTTGATAACTGAAACATCTGACTTAACAACAATTTATCGATGGTATACGATGAATCCTTTCATGAGTGTGGCGATATATCGTGAATCAGATCATGTTTTTGTTTGGATAGAACAAGATATGAACTTGGGACTTGATGAGAAATCTGCCTTGAATGTTTCAATTTTTCCAAATCCAATGGAAGACAAAATCACGTTTCAAGTTGCAACTGAAACAGTTATTGATGTGATTGAAATCTATTCGTCTGAAGGAAAATTGATTGAATCGATTCAACCCAATTTTGTGGAAGGCAAAATGACAATAAATACCGACAAATTTGAGAATGGAACTTACTTAGTGAAAGTAGGAAATGAAACGTTCCAATTGGTGAAATAATTATAACATCACTTGTTGTTTAGCAACTTGCTTTTGTTTGATATACTTGAACAAATAATGAGTGCCAATACTTGTTCCTGTTCCTAAAAGTGCTCCAGCAAACACATCTGTTGGATAATGTACTCCCAAATACATGCGCGAATAACCAACGCTGCCTGCCCATAGATAAGCTGGAACAATAATGTACCATTTTGGATAGATTAAACTGATGGATGTTGCCGTTGCAAATGCTGCACTTGTATGTCCAGATGGAAAGGAATACGAACCACCTTTAGTGTATTTAATAATGTCATTAGGATATTGATTAAAAGGCCTTTCACGATGAATGGAAAGTTTCAATCCGGTTGTAAGCAAACTAGTTAAAATACTGGCACTTCCTAACTCATAACTGTTCCAACGTATTTCTGAGTTTTTAGTAAGAACGCCACCTAAACATAAACCAACAGGTGCCCCAATTGAAATTGGATTCACTGAATTGGTAATCGTTTTAAACACTTTTCCGCCAGTTGGAGTGTAGGAGTGATTGACTGATTTAAGTATTCTGAAATCGAGATTTTGAGCAAAAATAGAACTCTGAAAACAAACTATTAATAAAATCCAACTTAGACGCATAATCCCTTAAATTAAACACCAAATTGACGAAAATGGTGATCCAAATGTTTGTAAAACATGGCATTCCACTCATTGGTTTTCAATGCACCGAACGAATTTGATTCTTTGCCATCAAAATGAGCACCACCCAACGCTTGCGTGCGATTTAAAAAATCAATTAAACGTGCTTTTTCTGTTTCAAACTCACGCTCAGAAACAATTTTAAATGCTGGAGCAGTTGGACCATTTTCTTTGTATTGCTTGTCATTGACAACAATCGGTTTCACAATCAATTTTAACATAAAGCGCTTGAACCCGTTTGGTTTTGGATGTTTTTCAGGTTCATAAATCATTTCGTAAGTCACGTTACAGTGCGCCAACATTTGAGCCACGTTCATTGTTCCCCATTTTGCAGAAGAAGCAGGTGTTAGATTTTCTAATCGACCAATCATTTCTTCTGTTACCGCTTTATCAAAAATATTTTTCATTGCTTAATTTTACAAAGGTAAAGATAGGTAATAAAATAAAGTTCCTCTTTCTTACGTTGTCAAAAAAAACAAAGCATGAATATTAAATTTCTACTACTCATTTTTCTTCTTTTAAACCTTTTTCAAGTTCATTCACAAGATACCTTGAGACATTCCATTTATTTCGATGTTGACAAGTATGAGTTGAAAGCAACTGAAAAATCATCATTTGATGCTTTCTTGAAAAAAGTAGACATCCCCAATATTTTGTCAATTGAATTGTCAGGACATACAGATAGTGATGGTTCGAATGTTTACAATCAAAAATTGTCTCTGAATCGAGTTAAAGCTGTTGAAAATTTTCTTGCTTCGTTAAAATTAAAAACATCCACATCACTCGAATTTGGAGAATTGAAACCGGTTGCAGAGAATACAAGTGAAAATGGTAAAGCAAAAAATCGCAGAGTAGATGTGACCATCGTTGTGCAATTGGCTCCTCGCATTAAAGATGACATCCAAGATTTATACAAACAACTAGAACAGAAAAAACAACGCCATTGCATTGATCCAAATCGTGATACAGTTTTGTTGTTGGATCAAGGTACAATTCTCTTTATACAAGCCGGGACATTTGTCAATCAAAAAGGATGTGTGACAATCTCCGCCAAGGAAGTCTACAAGAAATCGGATATGTTACTGGAAAATTTGAGTACGATGTCAAATGGAAAACAATTGGAATCAGGCGGGATGATTTATATAGAAGCAAGCTCAACTTCAGGAAAACCCCTTTATCCAAACAAAGATATTTCCATTTTTATGCCAACGCAAGATTATAAAGAGGGTATGAAACTGTTCAAGGGAAACAGAGATGCTCATAATGAAATGAACTGGAATGGAATTGATCAGCGTTTACGGCAAATTGGTCCAAGAGATTTGTCTGATTGTGGTGAAATGAATGAAGGTAGAAATTGTGGGCCGAGTTGTAGGTTATTTTGTCGATTAGGTCGAATTGGTAATGGAATGACTGGAATCGTCAATAAAAATGTACGAATAGACAATCAGCAATTCCGAAAATGCCAGCGCAACATGAGAAAATCGGCTAGAAGATTGAGAAAGAACATTGAACCTTTTTTGGGGCTTCCTTCAAAATGCGATTCGATTCGAAAACTTTTGGAAAAATACGGTGTAAACAACTTCAATGATTTACAGATGAAAATGAACAAGGGATTGATGGATAGTTTAGGTTTAACCACCTTTGAGGAATTGCAAGCGGAATTGACAAAACAACGTAATCGTGAAATTGAAAAAGAAATTACAACAGGACAATCATCCGTTGAAACGTTAAGTTATTACAGTTTTGATACAAAACAAATGGGGTGGATTAATTGTGATCGTTTTGCAAGCGATTCTGGTCCTAAAATTAACATGGAAACTCCAGAAAAAATAAAGGAAAACAAGGATTGTAAATTGGTGTTTGATGTGATTCGTTCAGTGATGTCGCCAAGCTACTCGAATTCTTCTACCTATCACTTTGATAATATTCCAAAAGATGCCTTGGTACATTTGGTTTACTTGCGCTATGAAGGTGGAATTATTTATGTGTCGATTCACGCAATGAAGGCTCAAGAAAAGGCTCCTGAACCGGAGTGGAAAAAAGTAAGCTTAGAAGAATTAAAAGAAATCTTTAAACAATTTGATAAATAAATCCTTAGGCAATTCGCTGTGAATGGAACATGTCGTTTGGTGAAATTCCGAATGCGTGAACAGACTTTATTGTTGCAACCATTACATTGTAATCTGTGTTTTTAAGTAAATACGAATTAGCTCCTAGTTGGGCATATTTACGTACGACTTCATATTCGTTGTTTGAACTCATAATGATTGTTTTAACAAAAGGAAAATCGTGCTTCAACACTTTTAAGGTTTCCATTCCATTCATAACAGGCATATTGTTGTCGAGCAAAATAACATCAACTTCTGTTGTTTTCAATTTTTCTAATAATTCTTGACCATTTGCTGCCACTACAACCAACTCTAAGTTTGGTGTGAAAGCGAGAATCATTTTAAGCACATCGCGGTATTTTTGATGGTCTTCAGCTAGTCCAATTTTAATATCTTGCATGACTTCTGTATTAAGGGTTAATGTGAAGATATGCGCGATTTTTTCATTGGAAGTAGTAATCACTTCATTAGAATGAGAAATAATGGTTTATACGTATTTGCTCCTACAGATTAAGTAGGAGACCCTCTGAAATTGGGGCTTTTTAATCATATTGAATACGTATTTCTGTTGTTAAGTTGTCATCAGAATCCTCAATAATTAATTGTCCACCGCTCAATTCAATTCGTTTTGTTAATTGCCCCATGAAGCCTAAATAACTTGATAATGGTTTACTTAAGTTGTGCCCTAAAAGTGGTATACACTGAATTTCCATTGACACTGTCAAATATGGTTCATTATTAATTCTTAAATGAATGGATTCGATGACTTTTGAAAGTATAGTTTTTTCAATGATTGAGACAATGACACGATATAATGTGATTTCTGTATTCTTACTGGTTGTCTCAATCGTTTGAAACTTGGATTCGAAGCTGCACGCCACATTGTACTTCATTTGAATGCGTGCCAAATAATTGGTCAATGAACTTACAATTCCGTCTTGCATCATGGAACGCGGCATCAATTCAATTGCCAAATTTTTAGTTTCATCAATCGCTTCTTTCAATTGCTCTGAAATAAAATCGATTGTAGATGTTGCGCCTGGAGGAATGTAGCCTTTTAACTTAGACTCTAACATCTGCATACTAAGACGAATGGCAACCAACCGTTGAGCTAAGCCTTCATGTAAGTCTTCTGCAAAATTGTCGCGATCAACTTCCTGAGCAAACAACAAGGATTGAAATTCGGCTTGTTGGATGTTTTTCTGTTCCGTTACGTCTTGTCGGATTGAAATGTATTTAATTGGTTTATTCGTATTTTCATCGAGTAGGGGAACAATGGTTGTTTCAACCCAGTAATAATCTCCTGATTTTGTTTGATTGCGAATTTCATCGCGCCAGATTTTTCCAGCTCCAATAGTTCGCCACATGTTGTTCCAAAACGCTCGTGAATGATAATGTGAACTTACAATATTTTGGTTTTGACCAATTAATTCCTCTCGGCTATAGCCAGAAATCTTGCAAAATGTATCGTTTACAACAAGAATGTTTCCTTTTACATCTGTAATGGCAACGATGGCTGAGGAATCTAGGGCTGTTTTGTAATCATTTAATTCATGGGCGGTTTCTTCAAGTAATTTATTTTGCTCTTCCAGTTTTAATTGTGCGGCCTCCAACAGCAAACGCTTTCTACGCAAGTTCAAATGATGCATCGTTTGTCTTCCCAAAATACGCAAGATCGCTCGTTGATTATCATTTAAAGTTTTAGGAATTGTATCCACTATGATAAGGTTGCCTATGGCAAAACCATTTTTGGAAATCAAAGGTACAGAAGCACAAAAACGCGTATTTCGATCTCCCTTCAACATAGGATGATCTTGGAAGCGCTCATCAGCTCTCAAATCGCATATTTCTAAAATTTCATCTGGTGTTTGAATGGCTTTAGAACTTATTGAATTTTCAAGGTAAATTTCTTTGTCCTCAAAACCGAGTCGGGCTTTGAACCAATGATGGTTTCCATTATTAAAGGAAATAAGTGCTATTGGAACTTCACATAATTTAGAAGCCAATTTAACGATTTCGTCTAATTCGGGTTCAGGTTCAGTTCCAAAAACTTGGTACGAAGCAAGTTCTTGATTTCTTTCGAAATCATCAGTTGAGTGGTTAGCTTTTTCCATGAATGTGTAATTTCAAGCAAAAAGATACTAGTTATGCAGTTGAAAAAAAAGAAATTCACGAATTATTTTTACCAATTCTAAATAAGTTCAATCAAATTGGTTCGTTTAACATGGAATTTGGAAGTTGGGTTAATTTCAACCAATAGGATTCAATCGATTTTATAGTATCGATATAGTCAACTAATTCTAATGGCTTAGTAATGTAACAGTTTGCATAGTTTTTATACGCATTTACTATGTCATCGCTTGCCGAAGAAGTAGACAAAATGATAATTGGAATTTCTTTGAACTCTGATGATTTACAGTATTTCAATACTTGATGTCCATTTAGCTTTGGCAAATTGATGTCCAATAAAATTAAATCAGGAATAATCATTGAAGGAATAGCAGCACAGTTATTTAAATATTCAATTGCTTCACGACCATTTCTCGCCACAATGATATTTACGTTACTACCAGCTTCTTTGAAAGCTTCCTTGATTAAAAAAACATCACCTTCGTTGTCTTCTACCTGTAATATATTAAACTGTTTCATACCTTGTCGTTATTTATTGCTTAGGGAGTGTAAAGTAGAATGTACAACCTTTACCTTCTTCCGATTCTACCCAAATTTTACCTTTTAAATCATCTATAATTTTTTTGCACAGAGACAAGCCAATTCCAGACCCTGTATATTCATCTTTTGTGTGTAATCGTTGAAATAATTGGAAAATTTTAGCGTGGTAATTTGGGTCAATTCCAATTCCATTGTCTTTTACATTGAACAACCAATCGGTTTCTTGTTCTACAACACTTATATCAACTCTTGGAGGTTCATTTACCGAGTGGTATTTCAAACTGTTCGAAATTAAATTCTGAAGCAACTGATAGACCGGTGTCTCGTAAGATTCAATCGTTGGTAAGTTTTCAAATACAATGCTAGCATTCAAATCCTCTATTTTCTCGCGGTATAAAGAGACAATTGTTTCAACCAAGGTATTGATATTAACATGATCCAATTCTTCTCGGATTCGACCAACTCTCGAAAACTCCAATAAATCCAGAATTATCTGGCGCATGCGCTTAGCTCCATCTACTGCAAAATGAATGTACTGCTTTGCTTTTTCATCTAATTGACCTTCGTACTTGCGTTCTAAAAGGGATAAGAAACTTGTTACCATACGCAATGGTTCTTGCAAGTCATGAGAGGCAACATAAGCAAATTGCTCTAACTCTTCATTTGATTGTTGTAATTTGAGTGCACGTTCTTCTAACGTTTCATTGAGTTTTTTTAGTTCAAGTTCCGTATTTTTACGAACTGTAATGTCCTGGAAACTTCCGAGTAAACGCGCGCAAGTTCCGTTTCTGAATTCTGCACGACCAATTCCACGTACCCATTTATGGTTTCCTTTGGCTGTTACAATTTGTAATTCTTCGTCCCAGGGTGTTCCATCTTCAATGGCTTTTTGTACAACTTTTTCTACACGAGAACGATTTTCTTCATCTGGATAAAAAGACATACCCATTTCCAAGGTAGGTACAACATCATCATCCATCTCTAAAATGTCGCGGGTTGTTTTAGAATAATAAACTTTGTTGTTATCCAACACATTGATTTCCCAACCACCGTTTTGAGCCAATTGATTTGCTACTTTTAAAAGATCTTCCAAATCTTTTTTCTCTGTGATATCCTTTGCTACACAGTATATGAGTCCAGAATCCAAATCCAATTTGATGGCCCAAGAAAGCCATATAATTCTTCCGTCTTTGGTGTAATACCGATTTTCAAAATTCTGAGAGCTTGTTGTGTTTGAAAAATCAACTGTTTCTCTTGTTGTTACTTTTAAATCATCAGGATGTGTGAAATAAGAGGAGGGATGACTTAATAATTCTTCTTCGGTATAACCCAATAATTCGCACATTTTTGGGTTGATTTTTTTGAAATAGCCATCAAATCCAGCTAAACAGATAATATCTGGTGCAGCATTGAAAATCTCTGCTAATTCTTGCTCAATTTGCTTGCGCTGTATTTCTGAACCTAATAATTCTGCCAATCCTTTGTAAAAAGAAGAATAAGAATCTTGGTAGGTGACTTGTTTAGATGTACCAAGTACTAATACCCCAATCACTGTGTCTTGGAAAATAAGTGGCAATCCCATCACCGATTTTAAACCGATAATCGAAGCAAATTCTTTTCGCAAGAAAGCATCATGCGTTTCTACATTTTGCCAAACTATGGTTTCTTTTGTTCTCCAAACCTCTCCTGGTAAGCCCTCTCCCAATTGAAAGGAGGTTTGAAGTCTCGTTTTCTCATAAAACTCTTCTGAATTCGGAAAATGCGAATCTTTACTGATGAGCTTGATTGATTTTGCTTGATTGTCACACAGCCATATTTCTGCCAATTGAAAATCATCAAAGTAGATGATTAGTTTGCCCAAAACGGCATTTAGTGCACTTTTTAATTGTGCATGTTGACTAAAAATTGGACTGATAGCGGCAAGAACCGCTTTTTGCTGTTCACTGCGTTTTTGCTCAGTTATATCTTGTTTTGCTCCTATTATACGAATTGTTTTTCCGTATTCATCTTTTAAGGCAGTTCCGCGGTCAACGATGTAAGCATAGTCACCATTTGCTTTTTTGAAACGGTATTCCAATAACCATTTTTTCTCAGAAGCCAAAGTGACACACTGAATTTTGTAAGCGATTTCAGCTTGATCATCTGGATGAACCATGTCCAACCATTTCGATGAAAAATTAACGATTTTTTCATCGTTGTAACCAAAAATACTGCGGAAGCTATCTCCAAACGTAGCGGTATCTTTAATTAAATCCCAATCCCAAATAGCGTCGAAAGAAGCATCAGCAACGCAGCGATAACGGATATTGCTTTCTTCCATTAGTTTCAAAGCTGTTATGCGTTGCGTTTCATCAATTGATAAAATTAAAACGCCCTCCGGAACTGGTTGCATGCGCAATTCGAAATATCCTTTCGATCCATCAAGGTGATCAAATTCGTTTAAAAGTGTTTGCGGACTTCTTTCCTCCATGCATTGTTTTAGCAGAGAGAACATGGGCGATTGATCGATTCCAGGAAATTTTTCTGTCATCTTCTGATGCAGTAATTCTTCCAAAGATGATTTCGCTTGTTCGACAACAACTTTATTTAAGTAAAGATAGCGGTATTCGAAATCTACAACTTGCACGCCTTCGAGCATGTGGTCGAAAACAACATAGTGTGCATTATTATTTGTAGAGAGTGGTTGATTCATTGTGTCAATAAGAAAGGGAACATTTGATTGTCACTAAAGTAAGCAAAAATCAATAGATGAACAAAAAGAATTACTCTTCCGATTGAACTTCCTCTTCATAATTGTTTTCACGTTTAAATGGTGGATACAAAGCACCGTCCTTCCATTCGTACGTTCTAAATTTGTGAACCTCTGAGTACCAATTTGTTTCCTCGTCAAAAAGTTCGAATTCTTCCGATTCATACCGAACTTGATTTTTCACCCCAGATGAATCTGCAGGAAAAATAAATTTCTCTGTGAAGTAAAAAACACCTCCGTCACCAACTTCTGATAAATGTGCGATGAAATTAAACTCTCCCGGTTTCCATGAATAGTAATCTTGTCCGCCATCTTCGCCGCAGGCTTCCGCAAAATAATCGATGACAAACAATTTTGAAATACCGCTCAATCCTTTTGGAGGTGTTAGAAAAAGTTGAAACAAATCATCATTTAGTTCAAAGGTTCCTTCTTCTTCAACTGTGGTCTCATTTAAAACTTTATAAAACAAGTTGTAATGATATACAGTGTATTCAAAAGCATCGGTCTCATCTTTTTTTTGCTCAGGTTCCATGTTGTACCAAAACAAAAAGGTACGGTTTACATCCTTTTGTAGTAGACGATAATAAGCCAATTCTGCACTTGGGACATAACCAACTTTATTTTTGTATCGTACTTTATAAAACTCTGGACGATTGTTCAATAACTCATAATTTACTTCAATTGCTGTATCAATAATTACAGTTGAGTTGATTGGTAATTCTGCAAGAATAGTACTTTGAGCAGAGGGAAATTTGTAGAGCGAGCAAGCTCCAAACGTTGCGGTTTCAAATCCTTTTTCCGGCAACATGTAGGTTCCTAATACAGGTGAGTCATTTTCAGTTTGTGACAAGCCAACAAATGAAATGAATTGTAAAGCCAATAGTATTCTAAGTTTTTTCATGATAGGTCGATTAGATCGTCATCGGCATTTTGTGTCGCTCCAAATTTAGGTCGAAAGTTAATGAAGTACAAAATCATTCCAAGAATAAAGCCAGCAAGGGTAAACGAAATCGTATTTCCCATGGCATATCCTAATGAATAAGTCGTTCCGTCGTATGGCTTATCCGAAAAATGAAACGAATAAACACCGTTCAGTAAAAATGTTATTCCAAGAGCAATTAAAAAAGCTTTCACTTTCGAACGACCAGTGGATAAATACTGAAAAACTAAAAAGTAGAAAACGATATTCAGAATGAGGATCATCTTGTTTTTGATTAAAAGTAAGAAAAAAGAAGTATTTTCGAGAAAAAACAACCATGCGTTTTACATTTTTAGTGCTTTGTGCAGTTTTAGTTCTATCGAGTTGCAAAAACAAAGAAGAAGATACACGAAAGTATCCACCAGCAGATTTGGTATTTTACGAAACGTATACGACTGACGAAATTCAAGCTTCATGGATGAACGTAATTGAAGTTGTGAATCGTCCAGATACATCTCAAGTTATCAATGCAAATGCTTTTTCTGGGATTGATTTACGAACTTTAATTCAGCCAGCAGGAGATGTTTGTTTAGGTTATGTTGCACCAGAAAATCAGCATCGTGTGCAGGAACTTTTAAGCATGGATATTGTGAGAGAATGTTTGCCAAAAGATGCGGAAATTTTATGGACATGGAATGCTGAAGATGTTGGAGGTGGACAAAAAATGTATTCTTTGTATGTTGTACACAAAAATGGCATAAAACCTCGATTAACTGGAAAAGACCTTGTGGATGTAGAAGTAGAAGAAGACCCGAACACGCTTCACATAAATATTTTATTAACGATGTCTGAA
>JACCDH010368546.1_pt1 | contig 15990 bp, 17 predicted proteins | sample 7442481 | NCBI WGS metagenome assembly JACCDH01 (sample SAMN15323433, study PRJNA562643) | freshwater metagenome | isolation source: river surface water | place: USA:Blue River Watershed | collected 2017-08-15
AGGGCGAAAAATTTGCCGATTACTTTGATTATTCTGAGCCGATCAAGGCAATTCCATCGCACCGTGCATTAGCCTTATTTAGAGGTCGGCGTGAACAGATATTGATGGTGAATTTACGTCTCGATACCGAAGAAGAAAAACCCAAATGGGATGCTCCACACAATCCTTGTGAGGCTCGTATTGCTAATCATTTCAAAATTAAAAATGAAGCTCGCCCTGCAGATCAGTGGCTTGCAGAGACTGTACGTTGGACTTGGCGCATTAAATGCTCTATGCATTTGGAGTCTGAGCTCATGAGTGCCTTGCGTGAGCGCTCTGAGGCTGAGGCTATTAATGTATTTGCCCGTAATCTGAAGGATTTATTGTTGGCCGCACCTGCTGGCCCTAAGGTGACTATTGGCCTAGATCCCGGAATGAGAACTGGCGTAAAGGTTGCGGTAGTTAATGCTACTGGCAAGGTGGTTGACACCGATGTGATTTATCCCCACCAGCCTAAGAATGATTGGGATGGTTCGCTTCATACGCTTGCTAAATTAGCAGAGAAGCATCAAGCGACTTTAATTTCTATTGGAAATGGCACTGCATCGCGTGAGACCGATAAATTAGCGCAGGACTTAATTAAAGCCAAACCAGAGCTGAAATTGACGAAGATCGTAGTATCTGAGGCGGGCGCTTCTGTTTATTCTGCTTCGGAATACGCCTCAAAAGAGTTACCTGGCATGGATGTGTCATTACGTGGCGCGGTATCGATCGCTAGACGCTTGCAAGACCCCTTGGCTGAGCTAGTCAAAATTGATCCCAAGTCGATTGGTGTTGGTCAATATCAACATGATGTGATGCAAACTCAGTTAGCTAAATCACTAGTAGCAGTTGTAGAGGATTGTGTAAATGCTGTTGGTGTTGATGTGAATACCGCCTCAGCACCTTTATTAGCGAGGGTTTCTGGCCTATCAAATACTGTGGCCGAAGGCATCGTTGCCTATCGTGACAGTAAAGGTGCATTCAAGTCGAGAGCAGATCTTAAGAATGTTCCGCGGCTCGGAGACAAAACTTATGAGCAAGCTGCTGGATTTTTGCGCATTATGAATGGCGATGACCCTCTGGACGCTTCTGCCGTTCATCCTGAATCCTACCCATTAGTGGAGAAGATTCTTAAGGATATTCAGAAGGGTGTTAAAGAGCTTATCGGTGATGCATCAATTCTGAAGAACCTTCATCCAGAAAAGTATGCCGATGAGAAGTTTGGTGTGCCAACAGTCACAGACATTATTAAGGAATTGGAGAAGCCCGGTCGTGATCCTCGCCCAGAGTTCACGACAGCAGCCTTTAAAGATGGTGTAGAAAAAATCAGTGACCTCAAAGCGGATATGATTTTGGAAGGTGTCGTTACCAACGTTGCAGCCTTTGGGGCTTTTGTCGATATTGGCGTTCATCAGGATGGCCTAGTTCACATCTCCGCACTAGCCAATACCTTTGTAAAAGATCCTCATACTGTTGTGAAGGCTGGGCAGGTTGTTAAAGTGAAGGTATTGGAGGTAGACGAGAAGCGTAAGCGTATCGCGCTTACTATGCGGCTTTCAGATGAGGCTCCAAAAGCAAGCACTGGGGGTCAGGCCGAACACAGAGCTAATAAATCAAATGCTCAAAAATCCCAAGACAGAAGACCTCAGGAAGGCCGTAGCGCTCCTCCCATGAATAATGCGATGGCAGCAGCTTTTGGAAAGCTAAAGAAGTAATTTAGGGTAGCGGATGATCTCAAATTTTGATGCTGTCATGAATTTGTCATATATTTCTATATAATTGGAAATATGAAAAATACAGACGCAGTCTCTGCTTTCCTGGCTCTAGGTCAAGAGTCACGTCTCAATATATTTAGACTCATTGTTCAAAAGGGTGATGTGGGTTTAACACCCACGCAAATTATTGAGAAGTTGGGCATTCCAAATGCCACGCTCAGCTTCCACCTAAAAGAGTTAGTTCAGGCGAACTTGTTGTTAGTAGAGCGCCAAAGTCGTAATTTAATTTATCGTCCTAATGCAGTACTGGTCCAAGATTTAAGCGCATTTCTATTGGATAACTGCTGCGGGGGTAAGTCTTGCATCCCCTCCAAAATTTCTAAGAAAGCTAAATCCTTATGAAAACTTACAACATTCTCTTTTTATGTACCCATAACTCCGCTCGTTCGGTATTGGGTGAGGCCTTAGCCTCTACCCACCCAAGTGGGAAGTTTGTTGGATTCTCAGCGGGTTCCACGCCTGGCACTAGCGTCAATCCCATTGCGGCAGATCTGGCAGCTGAAATGGGTATGGATAGAACCTTGCTGAAGTCCAAGAGTTGGGATGTTTTTGGTGCGCCTGATGCCCCTAAGATGGATTTCATCATCACTGTTTGCGATAACGCAGCTGGTGAGCAATGCCCATTTTGGCCAGGACAACCCGCTACTGCTCACTGGGGATTCCCAGATCCATCTCAGGTGCAAGGTAGCGATCTAGAGAAAAAAGCTGCATTTGTTGAAGTAATGAATGGCCTGAAGAAGCGCCTCGATATTCTGGCTGCCATGCCATTGGAGAAGTTAGATTCGATGAGTCTTAAAGAGATTCATACAAAAGCATGAGTTCGCTTTCAAAAAAACTCTCGTTTTTAGATCGCTATTTAACAGTATGGATCTTCGTCGCCATGGCCCTAGGTATTGGTCTAGGATATTTTGTGCCCAGTATGGAGGAGTGGATAAATTCATTTCAGGTTGGCGCTACTAATATCCCAATCGCTATCGGCTTAATCTTAATGATGTACCCTCCATTTGCGAAGGTGCGCTACGAAGATCTTCCGGATGTTTTTAAAGATAAAAAGATATTTGCCATCACCATTTTGATGAACTGGATTGTGGCTCCTACACTGATGTTCTTCCTGGCAATTATCTTCGTGCCAGATGAGCCTCAGTATATGGCCGGCCTGATTTTGATTGGTATTGCGCCTTGTATTGCGATGGTAATTGTATGGAATGACTTGGCCAAAGGATCAGCTGAGTATGCCGCTGGATTGGTAGCCTTTAATGCAATTTTTCAAGTGCTGTTTTTTAGTGTCTACGCCTACTTCTTCTTGACTATTTTGCCGCCGTATTTTGGTTTGGCGGGTGCAAATGTGAGCGTGAGCATGGCCCAGATTGCAGAGAGTGTCTTTATCTACTTAGGTCTTCCCTGTATTGCTGGCTTACTTACTCGCTTTTCAATGCTGAAGTTTGTCTCTAAAGATTGGTATCACGAACACTTTGTGCCACGCATTGGTAAATTGACTTTGATTGCGCTGCTATTCACGATTGTGGTGATGTTTAGTCTGAAGGGTAATTTGATTTTGACTTTACCTATGGATGTTGTGACTATTGCCGTACCACTGTTAGTGTTCTTTGTGGTGATGTTTCTGCTGACTTTCTTCATTACAGGAAAACTCGGCTTTGGCTACAAACGTTGCTGCACTCTATCCTTTACTGCATCTAGTAATAACTTTGAACTAGCTATAGCTGTTGCGATTGCAGTTTTTGGCATTAATTCGGGTGCGGCGTTTGCAGCGGTCATTGGGCCCTTAGTAGAGGTTCCAATCATGATTGGCCTGGTTACCGTAGCTTTATGGTTTAAAGAGAAGTATTTTCCAAAGGCCGATGCTTAAATGTCTGAGTATGCTGATGAATTTCCTGCTCTAGTTGAATCGCTATTTCAGATTCCGAATATCGAGAAACTAAGTATTAGCCAAAACTCGCATGCACCTCGCTTCTTAATGTTGTATGGCTCTCTACGCGAGAGATCTTACAGCCACTTATTGACGCTTGAGGCTACAAGATTATTAAGGGCAATGGGTGGTGAGGTAAAAATATTTGATCCTAGAGATTTACCATTGGTTGACAGTGTTCCCGACAGTCATCCCAAGGTTCAAGAGCTAAGAGAGCTCGCTATGTGGGCCGAGGGAATGGTCTGGACTTCACCAGAGCGTCATGGCGCGATGACTGGGTTACTGAAGACGCAAATTGACTGGATTCCATTGTCTGAGGGTGCAGTTAGGCCTACTCAGGGTAAGACATTGGCGGTGATGCAGGTATGCGGTGGATCTCAGTCATTTAATGCGGTAAACCAAATGCGTATTTTAGGAAGATGGATGCGCATGCTCACTATTCCAAATCAATCATCAGTAGCGAAAGCTTTTACTGAATTTGAGGAAGATGGTCGCATGAAGCCATCCGCATTTTATGATCGTGTTGTTGATGTGATGGAAGAGTTATATAAATTTACGCTCTTAACTCGCAACGTAAGCGCGTATTTGACCGATCGCTACAGCGAGCGTAAAGAATCTGCCCAAGAGCTATCCAAGCGAGTAAATCAGCGCTCAATTTAGAAGTCAAATAGACTCACGTTAAGCGCGATAGGGGCGAATTAATGCTTCCAAAGCAAAAGCATCGTTTTGCTGTCGCAAGCTGTCAATTGAGCTGCGCAGGGTTCTAATTTCTTTGCAGCTGAGTCTGCGCAATTTCTTGCGATCTATGCCATAGGTATCCACCAGATAGCGTACTCTCGCTAAGCAGATTTGGAATTTGATTAACCAAAATAGGGCAAATAGCGCTGGCGCTAGTAAGAGAAGCAGAATACTCATTTAATAAGCTATGAAAAAGGCCGCCTTGTTGACGGCCTGATTGTGCATATCGAGCATCAAATTACTTCACTAGTAAGACAGCTTGCTTGGCAGAATTACTCACTTTTTGAGCCACAGAGCCCATCAGTGTATCTAAGATGCCGCTGCGACCTTTGGAACCCATCACAATTAAATCAAACTTCTCTTTATTAGCTAGTGCAATGATCTCACCGGCAACATTGCCACGTTTAATGACCATATTGTGTTTGACGCCTGCTGCATCCAATGCTTTCTGTGCACCCTTGAGATCTTTCTCGCTAATTTCTCTCAAATAATCATCGATCACACTGTTAGATACAAACTGCTTTACATGGCCTAGGCCAATATCATCATGAATGCTGATGATGGTTACAGTGCATTTGCTGCGCAAATCTTTCGCTAGTTTGCCTACGTACTTGGCCGCATTGAGTGCAGATTTAGAGCCGTCAACTGGTAATAATATTTTCATTTGTCCCTCATTTTTTGTAATAAATAAACTGCCAAATCACCTATTAATTTACTATGAAAACCGTCATAAATCTATGAAAAGCTAGCCAATTTGCTGGTCTATTTTAAGAATGCATCATAAAAGGTTTTTACAATCAGGATGCTCACCAGAATAAAGAAACCTTTGCGAATAAAGGTATTGCCATGCCTTATGGCAATCTTAGTGCCTATTTGGCCGCCAATGAGATTGGCAATTGCCATCAAAACCCCTAGCTTCCAGTCTATAAAGCCCATAAAGAGAAAAACACACAAGGCGCCTAAATTTGACGAGATGTTGAGAAACTTTGCAGGTGCCGCAGCTCGTAAGAAATCAAAGCCCATGATGCGGGTATATAAAAGTTTATAAAATGCGCCAGCACCTGGCCCCAGAAAACCATCATAAAAACCAATAATGCCTGCACCCGTAGAGGCCACAGCTTTTTGTTTTTTGGGTTGATGTTTGGGGGCGTGTATCAAACCAGCATTGGACTTGATATTAAAAATGAGAAGTGCCAAGAGTAAAAATGGCAATGCACCTCTAAGCCATTCTGTGGGCAATTGGGTGACAAGGTAGGCGCCACCAATAGAAGCTATAAAGGCTATAGCAGAGGAAGTTAAGACAAGACCCCAGGGGCTTTTATTAGCCCTTGCATATTGAATCGCAGAACCGATTGTGCCTACGCTAGAGGCAAACTTATTGACTGAAAGTAAGGTTGCTGGCGGGAAGTTGGGTAAAAAAGCAAAGAGGGCTGGTACCTGAATCATCCCGCCACCGCCAATAATAGAATCGACTAGTCCGGCGACTAAGGCGCAAGCAAATAGTAGGCTTAGATCAAAAACGGAAAGTTCAAGCATTTTTATTGTTCTAAATGATATGCATGACTATTTTAGAGGGGTTTGGGTTCTCGCGTGCTAAGGTAGATAATTTCTATTAAGTCCATCATCAATCAATATATTGCTTATGAAAGTGAACTCTGAGGGCATATCTTCATCGCGGGTTTTTCTGCCGCAGAATGCCAGCTATGGAAGTTTGCTTGAATTCTTTATAAAGCAGTTCCCGCACATTAATTCTGGGGAGTGGGCAGCACGCTTTGAGGCGGGCTTAGTGATGACACTTGAGAGTGTGCCTGTGTCAGCAAATGATGCTTATCTCCCTGGCGCCCATCTACTGTATTTTAGGCGCTTAGAGCGAGAGCCTGAAATTCCTTTTGAGCTTGATATTGTGTTTCAAGATGAGCACATTGTGGTGGCTGATAAGCCCCATTTTTTGCCGGTCACTCCAAGTGGTCTTTATCTTCAGCAAACAGCTTTGAATCGATTAAAGCGGCAAACTGGTTTGCAGGCTTTAAGCCCAATTCATCGGCTTGATCGCGATACAGCCGGGCTGGTTATTTTTTCGGTAAATCCAAGTGAGCGCGCACGCTATCAAAACTTATTTAGAGATCGTCTGGTGCGAAAAGTTTATGAAGCTATTGCGCCTTATTCAGAAGAGTTGGCGCAAATATTGCCTTTGACTTATCGTAGCCGATTGCAAGAATCGGCACACTTCTTACAAATGGAGGAAGTTACAGGAGAGCCTAATAGCGATACCCTTGTAGAAATGATCGAATTCATCAAGCCCTGGGCAAAGTATCGCCTTACACCTGGCAGTGGCAAGAAGCATCAATTGCGTTGCCATTTGAATGCTCTAGGGGTTCCCATCAAGTACGATCAAATTTACCCTACGCTGACTCCCTATCAAGAGTATGAACTTGATTTTTCTAAGCCTTTGCAATTATTGGCCAAAGAAATCGCATTTATAGATCCTATTTCTGGTGAACAAAGGGTATTTGCTAGCAAGAGAGCTCTCGACCTAAATATGTAATGGCATGCAAATGCGAATGAGTACACTGAGGCCATACAAAAACTATTTGAGAGTATGAAATGAAATTAAGCGATCTGTCCAAAATATCCTTTGCATTAGTGCTTTTGATTTACTCTACGATTTCCTTTGGTCAGATGGTGTCGGTAGCCGTTGCTGCCAATATGAAGGATGCTTTTACAGAAATTCAGGCAGCGTTTAGAGCAACTGGTAAGCCTGAGATGCGGGTGGTATACGGATCCTCAGGAAACTTTACAGCTCAGATTATGAATGGCGCACCGTTTAATTTGTTTATCTCAGCAGATGAGAAATTTCCCCTAGAGCTTTATAAGAATGGCAAAACGGTGGATTCTGGAAAAGTCTATGCCATTGGAAAAATTGTGATGATTGCCAAGAATTCTTCGGGAATAGATTTGGGAAAAGATAAGACACAATTTGCAAGAGCAATTGTCAAAGCTAATAAGTTGGCAATCGCAAAGCCTGAGCTTGCCCCTTATGGTAAGGCCGCTATTGAATTCATGAAAGCGGAAGGATTGTGGGAATTAGCTAAAGATAAATTGGTATATGGCGATAATATTGGCGCCGCTACGATGTTTGTCGCCACTGGCGCTGCAGATGTTGGATTTACTGCTTTATCACTCGCTCAATCACCAGAAGTGGCCAAGCAAACCCATTATGTTTTGCTAAATGACAGCCTGTATGAGCCTATCATGCAAAGAATGGTGCTTATCAAGGGTGCGCCACAAGAGGCTATCGATCTCTATCGTTTTATGCAGACTGTCAAAGCTAGAGAGATTCTTGCTAAGTATGGTTATGGTGCTCCTCAATAACTGCTCTTCATTGGCCTCTTATTGAATATAGGCATTTGCCAACGTGAGATCTTGTTCTGTAATTTCTCCAGTTAGTGCGGCTAGCCGTAAACGGTTCAAGAGGTAATTAACCTTCTCCATATACAAAGCATAGTCGGTACCAATCAAGTCACTCTCAGCACCTAAGAGCTCCATGGTGGTTCGCGAGCCATTGGCATAACCCGCCCGAGTAGAGCTCAAGCGTGCTTCACCAGTCTTCTGGGCAGCTGTTAAGGCACTTAACTTATCCTTGGTGCTATTTAAAGCGTGCCAAATTGAGCGTAAGGTTCTCTCAAAATCCTGTTCTGATTTGGTGTATTCCGCTTTGGTTTTTTCAACTAAGAGTAAAGATTCCTCTTGCTTTGCTGTCCTGTAACCACCTGTGTACAAGGGGATCGATAGCTGAAGCCCAACTAAATAGTTATTTGTTGCCACATTACTGGCTGGACCAAAATTACCCGAGCCAGTCAGACTATCTTTTGAGGATTGGGCTACGGCATCTAGTTTAGGCGATGCAATGGCGCCATACTTTTCTGCCTCCTCACGCGCAGCCTTTTCCTTTACTGAGAGCATCTGAAGTTGGACATTCTGGGATTTCAATTTTCCAATATAGCTATCAATAGAGGCAATGCTCAGACGATCTGTTTTGAGGGCGATCTTCATTTTATCGACAGTAACTGGATTACCAAAGAGATCTTGAAGCGCTAATTTTTTGACTGTTAAGTTATTGCTGGCATCTACCATTTTGACTCTGACAAGGTCAAGTCTTTCCGCTGCCTCTTGCAAGTCCGTCTGGCTTGCATCGCCCAATTTATAGCGTTTCTCAATCTGTTGACGAGTATTATTGATAGCTTCTTCTTGTTTCTTGGCCAATCTAACGGCCTCTTGGGCGCTGAGTACATCAAAGTAACGTTCGGCAACAAGAAGGATGAGATTTTGCTGTGCAAGCTGTGCGCCTAGGTTGGATGCATCAGCCGATAAATTTAACTGCCGGCTTTGGGCTAAGCGTTCACGGTTATATATGGACTGGGATGCTGAAACTGTATAGCGATTAACAAACCCATTATTAATTGAAGTATTAAAGTTGGCGCCATTGACTGTCCCCATATTGGGGGCATAGAACTGTGCCCCAGTCGTGGAGGTGTTGTAACTCATACTACCTGTTAAAGCTGTCACACTCACGCTAGGGAGCCACAATGAAGTGCCCTGATCACGACGCTTCTCGCCAGCCATTTGTTCGTATCGACTAGCAATGAATTCTGGATCTCGATTTTGCGCCTCGCGCCATACTTCTATGAGGGTAGTTGCTTGAGCGGAATGGATCGATATAGTAAGCAGGGTGATAGTCGCCGCAGCTAAGGGTTTGATATCGAAAAGTTTCATTTTTAGCCTTTTCTTAAGCGCCAGCTTTAACACCCAATTTACGGAGAATACTCTCCATCAAACACCACTTGGTTAGCCCGCTTTGTAATACATTAGCGCCAACAAACGCGGTGAACGCTAAAAACCATTCATTGATGAACCATGGGCTTCCAGGGGCGCCCAATGCCAAGGATAGAAGAATAAAAGTGCCTGCAATTACACGAACGATTTGCCATGTTGTCATGATGTTTTCCTTATGAAAATTAGTGAGTAGATTTAAGAATAGATTCAGTGCGATTTGAGTAAGCTGAAAAATACAGCAAGGGAATCACTACTAAAGTGAGAGCGGTTGATACTAGAATGCCAAAAATGAGCGAGATAGCCAGTCCATTAAAAATGGGGTCATCTAAAATAAAGAATGCGCCCATCATGGCGGCAAGTCCTGTTAGAGCAATTGGTTGAGCCCTTGTAATGGCAGACTCTACAACTGCGTCTTTAAATGAAACACCTGCACGTACTTGTAGATTAATAAAGTCAACCAAAAGAATAGAATTTCGAACAATAATGCCTGCCAGAGCAATCATTCCAATCATAGAAGTGGCGGTAAATTGGGCTCCTAGTAGGGCGTGGCCAGGCATAACTCCAATAATGGTCAATGGAATTGGCGCCATAATGATCAAGGGTGTGAGATAGGAGCCAAAGTGTGCAACTACCAAGAGGTAGATGAGAACTAAGCCTACCGCATAGGCGGCGCCCATATCTCTGAAAGTCTCATAAGTCACCTGCCATTCTCCGTCCCACTTAATCGCGTAATGCTGATAGGGGTCGCTAGGGGGGGAAGTGAAAAACTCTTCTACTGGCTTGCCATCCGGCGCTTTTATGTCTTTAGTCATTCCCCGTGCCATAAATAGGCCATACAAGGGGCTATCAACTTTTCCAGCAGTGTCCGCGATCACATAGCTAACTGGTAGTAAATCCTTGCGATAAATAACCTGCTCACGATCGGCATCAACAATGGTGACCAGCTGACTTAAAGGGATGGCTTCGCGTTGCGAGTTTCTCACGGTTAATTTAAGTAACTCATTAAGTGAGTCTTGCTTGCTTTCTGGCAATCTGATTTGGGTAGGCGCTGGATACTTCGACTGATCATGAATGTATGCTACATTTTCACCAGCAAGCCCAGCTCTTAATGTAGTCACAATGGCTTGTTGAGAGACTCCCATCAAGCTTGCTTTACGACGGTCTACAACAAGAAATTGTTTTGGCGATTTAGCAACACTACTGTCATCAATATCGACAATGCCAGGGGTTTTCTCAAAGGCCTCTCGAACAGATTTGCTCACTGCTAGCCTGCCTTGCGATGTTGGTCCATAAACCTCGGCAACAATAGGCGAGAGTACTGGTGGTCCAGGAGGGACCTCAACAACTTTAACGTTAGCTTGATATTTTTTAGCGATATCTTGCAGTACTGGACGAACACGACTCGCAATGGTATGACTCTGATCGGAACGATGGTGTTTATCAACAAGATTGACTTGGATATCACCTAGAGCCGGGCTTTGTCTAAAGTAATACTGACGAACTAGGCCATTAAAGTTAATTGGGGCTGCTGTACCAGCATAAATTTGATAGCTACTTACCTCTGGTAGTTTGGCAATGGCTGCACCCATTTCCTTAAGTACTTCAGAAGTCTTTTCAACTCGAGTATTGGGTGGCATATCCAGTATCACCTGGAACTCAGACTTGTTATCAAATGGCAGCATTTTGAGAACCACCAGCCCCGTTACTGGTAGCGCTAGAGAGATCACAATAGCGCCAATTACCCCAACTCCTAAGAGTCTTCGGTTGCGCTTGCCAGTTTCATCACTGAGGAGTGGGTTAAATATCTTTTTGAACTTTGGGCTAATCCACTGTGCAAGATTAAAGTGATGCTTTTGCTGCTCAGAGTGAGGCGCTAGCCAGATTCTAGCCATCCAAGGCGTAATCATGAAAGCGATTGCAAGGGATAACAACATGCCCATGCTGGAGTTAATTGGAATGGGGCTCATATAAGGCCCCATCAATCCACTAATAAATGCCATTGGCAAAAGAGCGGCAATCACTGTCAATGTTGCCAAGATGGTAGGCCCGCCTACTTCATCAACCGCCCCTGGAATGATTTCTCGCAAACTTTTATGCGGGAAAAGAAGTTGATGACGATGAATATTTTCTACCACCACAATAGCGTCATCAACCAAGATTCCGATCGAAAATATGAGCGCGAAGAGAGACACACGATTGATCGTAAAGCCCCATGCCCAAGAGGCAAATAGGGTGGCAGCTAAAGTCAGCACTACTGCAGATCCAACAATGACAGCCTCTCTGCGACCTAAGGCAAAGAATATTAATGCTACGACTGATAGTGTGGCAAAGATCAGCTTCTGAATAAGCTTGTTAGCCTTTTCATTTGCAGTTTCTCCATAGTTTCTAGCTACTGCTATTTCAACATCCTTAGGTATTAGTGAGGATTTGAGTGCATTAAGTTGATCTAATACTCGATTAGAAACATCGACAGCGTTCTCGCCTGGCTTTTTGGTGATGGAGATAGTTACCGCAGGATGCTCAGAAGCGGACTTATCATTTGCTTTCGCATGCCAAACTAAGCGCTGATTTTGAACTGGACCCTCAACAACCTTAGCAACATCTTTAATGTAAATGGGGTTGCCTTGACGCACTCCTAAGGCAATGCCTTCCACATCCTGAAGATTCTTGAGAAACGGGCCAGTTTCGATCGCAACAGTACCTTGCTCAGTGATCAAGTCTCCAACAGGCATGCCTAAATTAGCGGTATCTAATGCCATGCGAATCTCAGGAATCGTGACACCCTTGGTTGCCATCGCCTCAGGACTAATTTCAATACGAATGGCGCGTTTTGGACCTCCGATAGTGGCAACTTCACGTGTGCCTTTTACCCTCTTGAGATCGATTTCAATTTGATTAGCAACTTTTTCTAAATCGAAGGCGGTGACTGCGGGGTTTTTAGAAAAAAGTGTTAGAGACAGAATCGGTACATCATCAATACCCTTGGGTTTGATGATGGCAGGCATTACGCCTAAGCCTTTGGGCAGCCAATCCGAATTAGCGGCAACTGTGTCATGCAGTCTCACCAATGCCTCAGTTCTCGGTACACCCACCTTGAACTGCACTGTAATCACTGAGAGGCCCGTCTGGGACATGGACATCACATGCTCGATACCGGCAATCTGCGAAAGCACCTGTTCTGCCGGAATAGAGACCATTTCTTCAACATTTTTTGCGCTCGCGCCAGGAAAAGGGATGATGACATTGGCCATCGTCACATTGATTTGAGGTTCTTCTTCTTTGGGCGTGATGATGATGGCAAATAAACCTAACAAGAGGGCTAGGATTGCCAATAGTGGAGTAATTTGCGCATTCTGAAAGAAAGCTGCTATACGCCCTGAAATCCCAAGATTATTTTCCATTGAATGTTACCCACTGAAATGATTTATTTGATGATATTATATAATAAAGTAAATTGATATAAAATAGGGCAAATTTAAATAGGGTGAACGCTATGGCATTGGCAATCGAGCTCGACAAAATGCAGGAATCAGCTAATGAGGCCTGTAAATTGCTCAAAACGCTGGGAAATACCGATAGATTGTTATTGCTCTGTCAAATGAGTCAGGGGGAGAAGTGCGTTGGTGATCTTGAGAGTGCATTAGGAATTCGCCAGCCAACCCTATCTCAACAACTCACTGTTTTGCGTAATGAAGGTCTAGTCCAGACACGTAGAGAGGGTAAGCAAATCTATTACTCACTCTCTAGTAATGCAGCCTTAGAGGTATTGGGTGTGCTCTATAAAAGTTATTGCAAATAATTTAGAGAATATCCCTGAAGGTTAAATTAATTCGGGGCTTAATAGTTAGCGTTGTTTTAAGTAAGCTATGCTGCCAAAACTGTTGAGTGGGTGAGTGCATTAATAAAACGCTGCCATTCTCAAGCAATATTGAACTACTCTCTTTATTTTCTCGATGTCTAAAAGCGAACTTACGCTCTCCCCCTAAGCTTAAGGATGCAATGGGTGCCAAGGGATTGAGCTCTGGCTCATTATCACTATGCCAGCCCATGCCCTCATTACCATCGTGATAAAGATTGAGAAGGCAAGAATTAAACTTCCATGCAGCAAGATCCTCCAGCTGTTCTTTGATGATGAGTAGTTCTGGTGTCCATGATTGTGGATCCTTCTTCTGACCCGAATAAGTGTATGAGCACCCTTTATCACCAATCCAAACTACTTTTCGCTTGGTGATAACCTGCTTTCCAAACATGGTGAGGTGATCAGGTTGCCAATCAAGTGTCTGTAAGAGGGTATCAAATAGGGTTTCGCAGTTTGCAGAACTAAAAACTTTCGCAAAATACTGCACATATCCATCCTTACTCAATAGGTTGGGGGGAGCCTGGGTATCGTCAGGCTCAAACAAATGGATTTGCATATTCATGAAGTCACTGATGACAGCAAAGATTGCATTAAATCTCTAGAATAAGCTCTGCTACCCAATTTCACTTTTTCTAAGGATCATTTTTGAAAGCTCCAAAAAACTACTGTTGTGGATCAGGTGTTTGCATCATTAATGAGGATGGCGAGTGTTGGTGCGGTCAAGTTTGGGATGGGGAGAAGATGGTTCCCGCGACTCTCAAACTCCTTACCCCATCCAGCATGATTGACAATGTCGATAAGCAAGACGCTAAGCCTCAATCTTAGGCTCGGGCTTTAAACACGCTTTGGCAGCAGTATCTTGGGCTGATTTCAGCCATGAAGGCTTTTGGCCTTTCCCAAGCATTTCATTAAACTGAGAAGGACTTAAAGTGCCCCTCAGTTGTTTTTCTGTGCATTCACAAAAAGCCCGAAAATCATTGGGGGCAATTTTTTTATGTTGCTCATGTAAATTAATTTGAGCTTGTATGCATCTATCTTGATAGCTCTTATCTTGCGCAAGCGCTAAATTCTGTTGACTAATTGCAATGATCGCTGCGGTAATGACCTGTAAATATCTCATGAGATTCTCCTATGTAACTGTTCCGTAAACCCTGCGGAGTGAGTGGGCGGCAACCCCATCTTTTAGGGCTTGTCGAACTGGTATGGCAACTAAGTCAATACTTTTGTTGATGGTTAAGCGTTCAATATTAGTTGGCTTACTACGACCAATAAGAGGATGTACCCAGTCAGGAAGATTTAAAAAACCAGCACGTGTAATGAGTTTGACAAAGGGTTTAGCGGTAATGCTAGTTGGAAAGTTATCCAACAATTGAATAATCATTTTGGCGCGCTCACCAAAATGCAGTTCAGGGATATATTTTTCTATTTCCGCATTGGTTCCACTATAGCTTGCTGGCAAATCAATGGCACCCATCTTCTCGCCAAGCATTTTCATTTCGGAAAAATATTGGTCTTTAGCGGCAGAACTTATTTTTTCTACTCTATGGGATTCAAAAGCGCTCATAAAACTTCGTGTTTCCGTCAGATGAACCCAGGCCAATAGGTGCGGATCTGTTGCTGCGTAAGGTCTGCCAAACTCATCAAAGCCAGTAATCTTAGTATGGATGCGATTCACTTTGTCGATGATCTGCAAAGCCATTGCTTTTGAACCGTAGGTGGTTGCTGCAATAAAAAAAGCCGTCCTGCCTAATCTGCCTTTGAGGTCCTCCCGAAAACTAGAGTGATCCCATACGCCTGCCAAGGCTTGAGGGTGTAAGGCTTGCATGATGAGCGAGCTGATGCCACCAATCATCATCGAAATAAAATCTGCATGAACCTTCCAAGCAATGGATTCAGGCCCAAAGAGTCCACGGTCACCTGGGGGTGTCAGAAAGGCTACTGGAGGGCCACCACCCCCAACCATCTCTCGAATGCCCTTGCGAATAAATTCATTGAGCATGGATTTAATGAATTATGGTGTTTCTTAAGTTGTCATCTTCAATTAGCTCAGTAATTAAATCTAGGCGTATGCGAGGATTTTCTTGAGCTAATAAGTGATTTTTTTGGGCTAGCGATAAGGGTAGTAATTCAGCGAGTCGATTTGAGACCCAGCCACAATCATCTAATTTGTGTGGTTCTTTAAAAGGTGCATTTCCCAACAAATCTTCACTGCGGATTACGGAAATAATCTCGTTTAATAATTTGACAGCCTTTTGATGTTCTTGCGGCACAGGGATGAGGGGATCATTCTTAATCAGCTCAATCTCACCCAACCATAATCCGCTCGATTCTTGCTCAGCATGGATCAGCTTGAAACGCTGCGTACCAAATGATCTGGTCATGTACAGCGCTGGTTGTACTGGATCAAAATCTTCAATCTTCGCTAAGGTGCCGATGCTGGAAAAAGTGGTCTCTAAACCTTGGTCTGATTGAGTTTCAGACCCTTTAATAATGCTGATGACGCCAAATTGGGTATTTTCACGAAGGCAACGTTTAATCATATCGAGATAACGTGCCTCAAAAATTTTCAAAGCGATTACGCCATCGGGGAAAAGTACAGTCCCCAACGGGAATAATGGAATCTCTAGTGTAGAAGTCGGAATTTTTGTCATGGATTTAATTTAATGGAATTCACAATTTCATGCTTGATGCTCGAATTGCCAAGACTTTAAAAGGTCATAACCCACTTTGGGAATTGATTAAAAATAGAGATTATTCAAAGGGGTTATGGATAAGGTAGCCAGAGCCTACTAAATAAAGAACAAGGTCTAGAAGTGAGATTGCAGGATAATGGCTTG
>JACCDH010681759.1_pt1 | contig 15986 bp, 12 predicted proteins | sample 7442481 | NCBI WGS metagenome assembly JACCDH01 (sample SAMN15323433, study PRJNA562643) | freshwater metagenome | isolation source: river surface water | place: USA:Blue River Watershed | collected 2017-08-15
CATATCAAGCGGTGTTGGTTACATCAACCCCGTTATCAACGACTATCACGTCGACCTGCATGGTTTCAGGGGTCCAACTTCTCTGAAACTGCCACAAGCGGGCGGCAATTAAGGGAGGCACAGGATGCATTTTTCAACGTATAAAAAGACGAACCTTGTTCGCGCAGCATTGCTCGGCACCAGCGCAATCGCGCTAGGGGTATCAGCACCAGCGTTTGCGCAGGTTGAGGAAATTGTTGTTACGGCCCAGAAGGTCGAAGAAAATGTGCAGGATGTGCCAATTGCCATCACCGCCGTTTCTGGCGATACCTTGGCAGCGGCAGGCACAACCAGCCTTGAGAATCTGAGCCAGCTCGTTCCATCGGTCACATTCCGCAAAGGTACGACCAACGCCAACTCGGCAGTTGTGTTGCGCGGCGTTGGAACCATCTCTTTCTCGATCGCGGCCGAACCAAGCGTTTCGACTGTCGTTGACGGTGTGGTCCTCAGCCGTTCAGGTCAGGCATTCGCTGATCTCGTCGAAATCGAGCGTCTTGAAGTATTGCGTGGTCCACAAGGCACATTGTTCGGCAAGAACGCGTCTGCTGGTCTTATCAACGTCGTTTCAAAAGGTGGTACCGACACGCTTGAAGGCGAAGTTACCGTAGAGGGTTTTGAAGGTGGCGAATATCGTGGTCGTGCAACCGTTTCCGGCCCAGTCGCAGAAAGCCTGACTTTCCGCGCAAACGCATTTTACGGCACTTATGAAGGCAATATCACCAACATATTCGGCGGTGCGAATAACAAAGTGAATGGTTATGAGCATGTCGGTTTCCGTGGATTGCTTGATTTTAATAATGGTCCTGCACGGATCAAGCTCATCGCAGATTATTATGAAGCCGATGATGATTGCTGTGGCGAAGTCACCGGCGTTTCGCGCGGTGCGGCGCTGGACGCAGAGCTGAACCTCCCATTGGGCGTGGCCCAAGGTGAAAATCAGCGCTTCGTGAACCATAATCTCGTAACGGAATCGTTGGATCGTCAAGTTGGCGTCACGATAAACGCAGATTTCGATGTATTTTCTGACTACACGTTGAGCGCGATTTACGGATATCGTAACTGGAACAATACAGAAATCCGCGAAGGTGATTTCTTGCCCCGTGCTGTTGTTGGTACACCTCAATTGCATGACCGTGGTTTTGTCGAAACCAACCAAAGCTCGTTTGAGGTGCGTTTGGCGTCAGACCAAAGCAAGGCGTTCAAATATCAGGTCGGGACATTTTACTGGAAATCCGAAAATACGCAGGACTTCACGCGTGACGTTACCACGTGCACAACATCCACTTCGCCTGTTGATCCGATTACGGGTGCTCGTCCCTGTAACCTTACAGATACGGTCAATACATTGTTTCCGACTGCCACATCAAACAGCTTAGTTGATATCGAAAATTATGCTGTTTTCGGTCAGGCAACATATGATTTCACCGATCGCATCGGTCTAACCGTTGGCATGCGCTGGACGCATGACGCTATCGATTACACGCACAACCGTGCACCAGGCGTAAACCGCACCAATGGCGCGGCGGCAACGGGTGCCGGTATCTCGGGTTCGCCTGCTGGTGGCACAGTTGCATCCGGCGGTAACGGAACGGCGCTGTCCACCGGATCGTCTAGCAACAGCAATTTCTCCGGCAAGGCAGTGCTTACTGTGAAGCCAACGGACGATGTCATGGTCTATGGCAGCTACACGCGTGGCTATAAGGGCCCAGCGTTCAACGTATTCTTCAACCACACGGCACCCGTCAACGCAGTGCCGATCGATGAAGAAACATCAGATTCGTTTGAAGCTGGCATTAAGAGCCAGTTTGCCGACAACCGCATTCAATTGAATGCGTCGGCATTCCAAGTGACCTATGACGGGTTCCAAGCGAACAACTTTGTGCTTTTGAATGGCGCAGTTGTTACCAACCTGACCAACGCGGGTCAGGTTCGCAGCACCGGCTTCGAACTTGATGCACTTGCCAACCCGGTTGAAGGTCTCGACCTGTTCGGCAGCGTTGCATATGCAGATGCAAAGGTGCGCAAGTTCAACCCGAACCCGCTCACCAATGCACCTGATGCCCGCAACGGCACAAAGCTGCCTTTGGCTCCAACGTGGAGTTGGAACATCGGCGCATCGTACGAAACGCCGTTCAATATGTTCGGTAAAGATGCGAAGGTTTATCTGCGGACGAGCTACAACCATGTTGGCAGCCAGTTCTCTGATCTGGGCCAAAGCGGACCAATCGACAGCTATGGTCTGTGGAATGCAAGCGTTGGATATTCGGATGCCGAAGACAACTGGCGCCTGACCTTCATCGTCCGCAACATCACAGACGAAAGCTATGTGTTGCTGAACACCAGCGCTGGCCAGCGTTTGCATATCCCACGTGATGCAGATCGTTACATGGGTGCAAGCCTGCGCTTCCGCATGTAATCCATCACGCGACAAAAACTTAAAAAAGGCTGTAATCCTCAATGGGTTCCAGCCTTTTTTGTTTTCAAAATTCAGCGGGAGAAAGCGAGGACGGGTGGTGCGAGACCAGACGCAAACCACCCGTCATCACAGAGTGGGTGTTGAACATAATCATGTGTGCACCGGTCATGCCATATACTGAAAAATGTTTTATATCAGTTACATGGCAATTTAATTCGTCCTTTACCTGATGCCCAGTTGTAAAGGCGTTCGACAAAAAGCCGGCAATGGCAGACAAACGACGTTTACAGATGTAGTCGAATCGACTACGTCTGTAGTCGGAGATTTCAAAATGTCATCAGAACGTATCAGCGATGCTGAGTTAACAATCATGGAAATCCTATGGGAACGCGCGCCGTTGACGGCGACAGACGTCGCTGCGCGATTGCCCGATGATCGTGATTGGTCGTTACCAACCGTGAAAACCTTGCTGTCGCGCCTGCTGACCAAAGCAGCTGTTGAACATCGCGCCGACGGACGCCGGTTCTTATACTCCCCTCTTATTGATCGCGAAGACTATGTTTCGCATGAATCCAAGCGGCTGGTTGACCGGCTTTTTGGGGGGCGGTTCATGCCGCTGGTTGCGCATCTTGCCGAGCAGGAAAAGCTGAGCGACGCTGACATTTCCGAAATCGAACGACTGTTGCGGGAGCTGAAATCATGAACGCTGACTTCATGGGCGCTTGGCTGTTTGATACCTTATTGACAACGACATTGCTGATGGCCGCCATATTGATGGTGCGGCGGCCCGTCGCCAAATATTTTGGTCCGACCATCGCATATGCGCTTTGGCTGATACCCGCTGCTCGTGTGTGCATGCCCACGCTCGAAGGGCCATCCATTTCAACCGCTGACAACGGCATTGCTATCCAAGACACGGTGAGGGATGCTGTGCTCGCGGGGCTATCGTCGCCGAACATTATGGCGACTGCGGCGAACCCGGTTGATGCCCTTCCTACGATTGATTTTCTGGCACTCGGTGTGCTCATCTGGCTTGGTGGTGCGGTGCTGTTGTTCATGGTCCAGATGATCCGCTACGCCGCAATGCGCGATGACCTATTGTCCGAAGCGACAGAAGTCGCAGTTGTCGATGGCGTCAAAATCGTTGCCTCTGATCAGGTGGCCGGTCCATTGGCATTTGGCCTTTTTCACCGCGTGATCGCGGTGCCGCAGGATTTTACCAAAGCCTATTCGCACGCCGAACGCGATCTGGCGATTGCGCATGAAATGGCGCATCACAAATCGGGCGATCTGTTCGCTAATCTGGCCGCTTTCATCATACTGTGCCTGCAATGGTTCAACCCGGTTGCGTGGATCAGCTGGAACGCATTCCGCTTTGATCAGGAAGCGGCGTGCGATGCGCGCGTGCTGGCGGGAAAGGGGCCGGAAGAACGCGCGATGTACGGTCAGGCGTTGGCAAAAACAGCATTTGACGGCGTGCCGACCTTTGCGACGGCATTGAATTCACCCAAAACCATAATTGAACGATTGAGGAGAATAACGATGAAGGACACCAGCAATACCCGCCGTTCGCTTGGCAAGATTGGCATCATAACAGCTGCTGCAATCATATTGCCGCTGACCGCCACAATAGTTCCTGCGGTGGTTGCCCAGGACAAAGTGGCGACGGAAGAGGGCAAGCCTGAAGTGGTTAAGCGCGAGGTCCGGATAATTAAGCTGAAGCGCGACGGTGAGACGGTCGATATAGTGGGTCATGACGACACGGGTGGCGAAGTGACCAAGGTCGAACGTGACGGAAAAACCTTCATCTTCCGCACCGATAAGAAATTGTCGCCGGAAGACGTCGAAAAACTGATCGATGGGGCCGAAAAATCAAGGGAAGGGGCTGAAGATGCTGTGGCGCAGGCCAATAGCGCAAAGGGTGCTGAAGGTAATACGCCCGCACCCGAAAAAATCCGCCGCGTAGAAACCATTCGTGTCATGGGCGACATGGATATCGCGTCATACATCCCCGAAATCGACATTAGCGAAATGACCAAAGACTGTCGTGACGGCCAGCCAGTGACGACCGATGTCAGCGGGTTCGACGGAAAGAACAAGTCGCGTGTCCGGTTGGTTATGTGCGGTAAAGGGCAAGCCAAATTGGCCCGGGCCGAGGCGATCAAAGGCTTGCGCGAGGCGCGTGACGAAATTCAGAAGGACAAGGACATGCCCAAGGGTGTTCGCGAAGATGTCGTGAAACAACTTGATCTGCAAATTCGTAAGCTCGAAGCGCAAGGCGACGCAGCGGAATAAACGGAAATCCGTTCGCTGGGCGGCCAGCGTACGCATTTAACAGACCAATTGGGGCGGTTTTCGCGAACCGCCCCTTTTTCTTTGCACCGCATTGCGCCATAGCCATGTCATGAGCAACTGGCCCGACACCATAGACGCTGGCGAAACTGAGCAGCACGAGCCCCTCGTGCGCCGCGTGCTTGCGCCCAACGCCTCGCCTTACACTTATACGGGCACGCAAACTTGGTTGGTTGGCGCAGGATCCGATGTCGCGGTAATCGACCCGGGCCCAGTCGGTACCGGAATGAGCATTGGCGATCCGGCCGATATCAATGGCGAGGGTCATGTCGAGGCGATCTTGCGCGCTGTTGCCGGTAAGCGTGTCGCGGCGATCATGTGCACGCACACGCACCGCGATCATTCGCCAGCGGCAGCACCGTTAAAGGCGGCAACAGGCGCGCCAATCATTGGTTGCGCGCCGCTTGTCTTGCGCGACGATGGCCCGCGGTCCGATAGTGCTTTTGACCCGGATTATGCCCCCGACCGCATCCTTGCCGATGGTGAGCGTATTTCCGGCGACGGGTGGACGTTGGAAGCCGTCACGACCCCCGGCCACACCAGCAACCATATATGCTATGGACTGGTCGAGAGCGGGGCGCTGTTTACGGGCGATCATGTCATGAAATGGTCCACCAGTGTCGTCAGCCCGCCTGATGGCGATATGAGTGACTATCTGGCGAGCTTGCAAAAATTATATGAGCGCACGGATCGTATTTATTACCCCGCACATGGGCCCGCGGTCGAAAACCCACGGCAGCTTGTACGCGGAATGATTGGTCACCGGCGCCAGCGGGAACGCCAGATTCTGAATTTGCTTGAGGCAGGCGAGGGGCACATTCCCGACATGGTTGCTGCGATGTATAAGGGCCTCGATCCGCGTCTGACGGGCGCTGCCGGCCGGTCGGTATTGGCGCATCTCATCGATTTGCAAAATCAGGGCCGGGTGACGGCTCAAGGCGAAGGTTGGCATTTAATCCCGCAAAAAACAGCGTAAAAGCGCGCGCCAGAACTTGTTTCGATCGGCCTTATCGACCACATTGGGCTTCACTCGAGACGCCGATGACAAATCTGCAACGCAAAGGTAAGATAGCATGAACGCCCCGACGCCCCGCGAAAATCTGCAAGGCCTTGACCTGCTCGCTGAAATCCAGCGGCTGAAAAAAGAACGCAACGCGGTCATTCTCGCGCATTATTACCAAAAGCCGGAAATTCAGGACCTTGCCGATTTTGTCGGTGACTCGCTTGAACTCAGCAAGCGTGCGGCGGAGACCGACGCGGATGTCATCGCTTTTTGCGGCGTCAAATTCATGGCCGAGACCGCGAAAATATTGAGCCCGCAAAAGACGGTCATTTTGCCCGATATGGCGGCGGGTTGTTCATTGGAAGACGCGTGCCCCCCCGGTAAATTCAAGGCGTTCCGGGAAGCACATCCCGACCATATCGCGCTGACCTACATCAATTGTTCGGCGGAAGTGAAAGCGCTGTCTGATATCATCGTCACGTCCTCAAGCGCCGAGACGATTTTGAGCCAAATTCCCCCCGAACAAAAAATCATTTTTGGGCCGGACCGGCATTTGGGCGGCTATTTGAGCCGAAAGTTCAACCGTGACATGCTGCTGTGGCCGGGCGTGTGTATTGTGCATGAGGCGTTTTCGGAAACCGAATTGCTGAAACTGAAAGCACAGCATCCCGGCGTTCCTGTGGCCGCGCATCCCGAATGCCCGCCGCACATCATCGATCATGCCGATTATGTCGGCAGCACCAGCGGTATCTTGCAATATGCGCAGACGATAAAGGGCGACACGCTGATCGTCGCGACCGAGCCGCACATCATTCACCAGATGGAAAAGGCGGAACCCCGTAAGACCTTCATCGGTGCCCCGGGCGCTGACGGCAACTGCGCATGCAATATCTGCCCTTATATGGCGCTCAATACGATGGAGAAGCTGTACCTCGCGCTGCGCGACCTTCAGCCGCAGATTCATCTCGACGAAACCGTCCGTTTGGCCGCCAAAAAGAGCCTCGACCGCATGCTTGAAATGGCCAGCGGGACCGTCGGTAAAGGCGATCTCGGCAGAGCCTAGCCCGTCTACAGAGAATTTGGATGCTATTCGCTGGATGCCGGCGGACGCTAAGAAAGCGTCTTCATCTGATGTTCAGCGAAAAGCGTAAATATACCCTCGCATTCACCGTTATATCGATATAATACAGCCACGCGATGCTTTTCCGGCGCTCCTCTTCTGACATTCCTTCGGATATTGATGGTCGTCTTGCGGCCTTCGATGAAGACTATGCGCGGCGCTTTCCCAATGACCCGCAGCCTTGGAATCCCGAGGCAAAGCCAGCGTCGACACGGCGCCTTATCTTGGGCAAAACCCGCTGGTGGTGGTTTAGCCGTACCAGCGCTGCCTTGCTTGGCCTATTCATAGTGTTGATATTGTGGCTTGCGATTACGGCGCCATTGTCCAAATCGCTTCAGCCCATCGCACCGCCGCGCATTACGCTGCTGGCGTCTGATGGCACGCCCATCGCGCGGAACGGGGCTATCGTTGATAAGCCGGTTGATGTCGGCACGCTGCCGCCGCACGTCGTGCAGGCGTTTTTGTCCATAGAAGATCGCAGGTTTTATTCGCATTTCGGCATCGACCCCCGTGGCCTCGCGCGGGCGTTTTGGTCGAATGTTTCGGGCAGCGGAATGACGCAGGGCGGCAGCACGATTACGCAGCAGCTCGCGAAATTCACGTTTCTGACGCCGGAGCGCAGCCTGACCCGCAAGGCGCGCGAGATGCTCATCGCCTTCTGGTTGGAAGGGCGTTTGACGAAGGACGAAATTCTTGAGCGTTATTTGTCGAACGTCTATTTTGGCGACAATGTGTACGGCCTGCGCGCAGCGTCCTTACATTATTTCTACAGGCAACCAGAGCGCCTGACGCTCAGCCAGGCGGTGATGCTTGCCGGACTTGTACAGGCACCGTCGCGGCTTGCCCCGACAAAGAACCCTGAACGCGCGGCCAAGCGGGCACAATTGGTGCTGAACGCCATGGTCGCCAATAATGTCATTACCCGGGCCAAGGCCGACGCGACGCCCGTCGCGCGGCTTGATGTCCGCGTGCGGGAAACGCTGCCCACTGGCACCTATTTTGCGGACTGGGCCATTCCCCAAGCGCGGCTGCTGACCGAAAGCGGCTATGCGGATGTCAGGATTACCACGACATTGGACGCGCGATTGCAGAATATCGCCCGCAAGGTTGTGGCGCGATCCGCCGTTGGCAATGCCCAAATCGCGCTCGTGGCGATGCGCCCCAATGGCGAAGTCGTCGCCATGGTCGGTGGCCGAAGCTATAAGGATTCCGCGTTCAACCGTGCGACGCAGGCAAAGCGGCAGCCGGGCTCGACCTTCAAACTGTTCGTTTATCTGGCGGCGCTCCGGTCGGGGATGACGCCTCAATCGTTGATTGCCGATACGCCGATCAATGAAGGCGCGTATCGCCCCAAAAATTCGGGACAAAATTACCGCGGTGACATTACGCTGGAGCAGGCATTTGCCCAGTCAAGCAATGTTGCTGCGGTGCGTCTCTATCAAAAAGTTGGCGGCGAAGCGGTGGCGCACGCGGCAACGGATCTCGGCGTGCGCAGTCCATTGACGATGGACCAGAGCATGGCGCTGGGCAGTTCCGGCCTGACGCTGATGGAGCTGACGGCGGCCTATGCCGGTGTGGCGGGGAACCAATGGCCCGTTGAACCGCACGCCATCAAACGTGAAGAACAAGGATGGATCGAGTGGCTGTTTTCCGGACCACGTTCATTCAGCAGTCGCACGCACGGCATGTTGCTCGATTTGCTGGGTGCGACGGTCAATAAGGGAACCGGACGCGCGGCGCGGCTGTCCATCCCGGCTTATGGCAAAACCGGAACGAGCCAAGACAATCGCGACGCGTTATTTGTCGGATTTGCGGGTAACCTCGTGGTCGGGGTCTGGATTGGCAATGATGACAACACCCCGCTGCGCGGCGTCAATGGCGGCGGTCTGCCGGCGCGCATCTGGCGCGATTTCATGGCGCAGTCGATCCGCAATGCGGCGCCTGCGGTAAGGCCGAAGCCGCGTCAGCAACCTGACCCCGAAGGCCCGATTGAACCGCTGGATTTACCCGACCTCAGCGAAATTCCTGTCGATGTTGGCAACGCTGAAGTCCGGATTGACCAAGGTCAGGGCGTGACCGTGAATGCCGAGGTTGGCGGCATGCCGGTGGAGGTCAAGCTTGACCGTGGCGGCGTGAATATTCAGCCTGCGCCGCCCGAAACCCGACCCGCGCCGGGGACGCGGTGATGGTCGTCCGGTCCTTGCATTCAAGCATTAAAAAGCTCGCGCTCGCACTGGCATTTCTTCTCGGTGTGGTCGTTGCGACCCCGGTATATGCAGATGCGAGTGATATTAGCGCTGCTGCTCGCAGTGTCGTGCGCATCGTCGTTTTCAGTTCGGCAGAAGGCCAGCAGACCATTGTCAGCATTGGTTCCGGCGTGGTTGTTGACCGCAACAAGGTCATTACCAACGCCCATGTCGTTGAACAGGCGCGCTTCGACGAAAGTGTCGAAATTGTCGTTGTGCCCTCCGACGGAACCCAAAGCTATCGCGCCACAGTGTCCGCCGTGGTCGCGCGCAAGGACCTCGCGCTCCTGCGGATTTCTTCGGGCACTTTGGTCCCAGCCAGCATATTTGCAGGCACGGTATCCGATGGCGCGGATGTCTTCGCAATTGGCTACCCCGCCAGCGTGGATGTCGCGCTCGAACAAAGCGAGGCGGACGTGCTGCGGCCGCAACCACCCGTTAAAACGCGCGGCACTATTTCGTCGGGCCGGACATCGAAGTCCGTTGAATCGCTATTACACACCGCGCCCATTGCACCGGGTAATAGCGGCGGGCCGATTGTCGACGCATGTGGGCGCGTTGTTGGCATCAACAGCTTTGGATCGGTTGCGAACGAGGGCGGCGCCGAGTTCTACTTCGCCATTTCGACCCGCGAGCTTGCGGCCTTTCTCGACAATCAAGGCGTCGCATTCCGGACAGTCCGTGGCGATTGCCGCTCGGTCGCGGAATTGACGCGCGCTGAGGCGGAGCTTGAAGCGGCCGCCCGCGCCAAGGTTGAGAAAGAGGCGCGCGTCGCTGCCGAGTTGCAACGCAGCCGTGAAGGCAAAGTGCGCAGTGACGCCGAACACGCCGTGATATCGGCCCGCGAAAACCACATCGCGCTTGCGGTTTTGCTGCTGGTCTTAAGTGCTGTCGCCGGCGGCGCAGCGTGGCAATTTTCGGAGCGTGGGCAAAATGATCGTTTCAAGGCGGCTGCCGCTGCGGGCGCGATATTACTGGTTTCGGCCGTCGGTATTTTTGCAGCGCGCCCCTCTTTCGACGAAGTCGATGACCGGGTGCGTGCGGCGCTCACCGCTGATGCGCCGCAGGACAAAACGGTCAAAGCGGCCGTGACGGAAGTGGCCAAAATATGCGTGCTGCAGCCCGAACGCAGCCGTATCACTATGTCCGAAACCGCCGATGTTGATTTCACGTGGCGGCCGGACGGATGCGTCAATGGGCGGACGCAATATGTCGAAAGCGGCGGGCGATGGGTCCGAAGCTTTGTACCGAACAATGACGCACAGATTTCGGTGACGAGTTACGCCCCCGACACCAATATTTACCGTATTGAGCGTTTTCTGCCGGGTACAGATGCCATGCAGTCCGCCCGCGAAGCGCGCCAGCGTTATGACGTGAAGACATGTACGACGGACGCGGGCCAGCTGACCAATATCGACAATATGAATAAGGCGATTGCCGCACAATTGCCGCCCGCCCCGAACGAGATATTGCTGTTCACCTGCACTGACCAATGAATCGTGGATTGTGCGCCGCGACATTCTGATTATGGTGGCCGCATGATCCGTCTGCTGCCGTTTTTGCTTTTGTTGCTGTCGGCTACACTTGCCGGTTGTTCGCAGGGCGTCGACAATGAACGTGTCCGCGTCGATGTGATTGAGGATCGTCCCAAGCCCTTTAACGTGTCCGCGACACCATTGCCGCTCGCCTCTGCCTATCTGCGCAGTGCCACGGCGCAAGGGCTTGTTACCTTCGACGAAAAAGGACGTGTTGCGCCGGGGTTGGCGAGCCGTTGGATCGTGAATGACGACGGTATGAGTTATATCTTCCGTCTGAACAAAGCGCGGTGGAACGATGGGCGTGAACTAAACTCGCAAGAGGTCGCACAGCTTTTGACCCGGCGCATAAGCGAACTGAAAAAAGGTCGTTTGGGATCAGAGCTTGCCGTCATTGACCGCGTTGTAGCGATGACAGGCAAGGTCGTTGAAGTTCGGCTGAAGGCCCCGATGCCATATTTGCTCGAGCTGCTTGCCCTGCCCGAATTCGGATTGTTGCGTCGCGGTGCCGGGTCCGGCCCGATGCAGGCGAAGAAATTGGGTCAGGCCATGCAGTTGCGGCGCAATGAAATGGATGCTGAGGGGACTGCGGTTCTTGGCACCGCAAGCGTTACGCTCCGCCGGGGTGAGGCTTCGCTGGTGCTCGCGCGTTATGTGCTGGGGCAGACCGATTTGATCGAGGGTGGCCGTTTTGAAACCTTCCCGTTGCTCGAAGCGGCAAAGATCAATGTCAATGAGATCCAGTTTGATGCTGTCCCGGGTCTGTTTGGATTGATGGTGGTGCAGGCTGGGCCCTTTTTAGCGGACAAGGACAACCGCACCGCAATCGCCATGGCCATTGACCGGCCAAAGTTGCTCACAGCATTCGACATTTTCGCATGGCGCGAAACGGTCACGCTCGTGCCCGAAAGCTTGCCGAACCGCGCGGACATCGCCCGGCCCGATTGGGCGGCGCCATCCATGGACCAACGACGGTCGATGGCAGCGGCAAGCATTGCAAACTGGAAACGTGCGAACGGGGCGATCCGGCCTTTGCGGGTGGCGCTGCCACGTGGGTACGGCAGCCGCATATTTTTTGCGCGCCTGCGCGCTGATCTAGCCGCCGTGGGTATCGAGATTGAACGGGTGACCGTCGACCGGCCGCATGACCTGCGTTTGATTGACATGACGGCGCAACAATCCAGCCCTGCATGGTATCTGGACCAATTGTCCTGCAAATTTGCCGCGATATGCAGCGCGCGGGCCGACGCAATCGTCGCAGAGGCGCGCATGACACAGGACATGGCGATGCGCGCGCAATTATTGGGGCAGGCGGAAGCCGAAATGCAATCCACAGTTGGCTTCATTCCGATTGCCAATCCGCTGCGCTGGTCGGTCGTGCGGCCGGGGCTTTTGGGGCACTTTGCCAACGGACGGGGCTGGCACCTGTTGCAATATCTCGGGCGGGACCCAACATAAGTCCAAAGGAGTTATGCCAGTGCCGATTTCGCAGGAACAGTTTGCGCACATTGCCAAGGATCTGCCCGGCATGGGAAATGACCCACGGGCCGTTCGCATGCGCGTCGAAGCGCTCGAAAAGGTGCTTGAACGGGCATTTCACATTCCCGGTACAAAAATCCCGGTGGGCTTGGACACCGTCATCGGCTTGGTGCCAGTCCTCGGCGATCTCGTGACCGCAGCCATGGGCGCCTATATCGTCTGGGAAGGCCGCAATCTGGGCATGTCAAAATGGCAGCTGCTGCGCATGAGCGCGAATATCGGCATTGATACCGCGATTGGCGCGGTGCCATTTTTGGGCGATGCCTTTGACTTGGTGTGGCGTTCCAATACGAAGAACCTAAAGATCATCCGCAAGCATTTGGGCAAACATCATCCGTCCACGCTGATCATCGAACGTTAACGCCCGCGCCAGATTTTGACGTGCGCTGCGCGTGAGGACGCCCGGCTAAAGCTGGGGCATCGTCGTGGTTTGAATGTGCGGTCCAGGCAAATGCGTATTTCTTGAAGCCAGCCTTTCGGGCTGACCTTTACCGTCACCGAGTCCGCAGGCATCCCGTCGTTCAATTCGGCAAATCTCTCGGCAATCGTCGCTGCGGTTAATGCTGTCCCGCGTTCCGGTTCGCGCGAAAGCCGCGCCATGTCCGGAAACTCAAGCGCGTTGAACAGCAGCCGAGCTGCACCGAAATAAGCTTCCGGCGTTTTGGTCATACAACTGCCATGCTTGGCCCATTGGTGCTGCAGCAATTGGGGCGAAGGGCTCAGGCAAATGTTGTTGGCGACTGTCTTCCGTGGCAGCACGCCTACCGGCCGGCAATATTGCGGATAATTTGCGCCCTTCGCTTCGGGCCAAAGGCCGTGAACGATGAAGCCAAAGTCGCCGATTGTTCCGGAACATTGGAACCGCATCGCCGGGTCGCGCTCGCGTCCACGGCAGAATTCGGGGCTCCAGCTTAATGCCAGAATATAGCCGGCAATCGCCGTGCGCCGGACCTGATTAGGTGACGGCAACTCAAGTGCTGGACGGGGCAGATAATTTGTGGGCTGACACTGCCATGCTTGCGCCAGCGCCGGTGCTGGCGCAAGGCACGCCGCCGCGCCTAAAAGAACGAGGCCGCTAAGCCTGCGCAAAATCCAGGCCGATATCCGCAGCGGGTGCGCTTTGCGTCAAACGTCCGACCGAGATGTAGGTTACGCCGGTTTCGGCCTTTGCGCGAACGCTATCCAGCGTGACACCGCCCGACGCCTCTGTCGGTACGCGACCCGCAATTAAGGCAACCGAGGTGCGCAGCGTATCTGCGTCCATATTGTCGAGCAGCAAATGGCTCGCGCCCGCCGCAAGCCCCGGTTCGATCTGCGCGATGCTATCGACCTCTAATATGATGCGTTCAACGCCTGCATCGCGTGCGCGACGAACCGCCTCTGCCACGCCGCCCGCGACCGCCACATGATTGTCCTTGATCATCGCGGCATCCCACAATCCCATGCGGTGGTTCGTTGCCCCGCCCATGCGCGTGGCGTATTTTTCAAGCACGCGAAGCCCGGGAATGGTTTTGCGCGTGTCCAATAGGGTGCAGCCCGTGCCCGAAATCGCGTCGACATATTGCCGCGTTAGCGTGGCGATGCCCGAAAGATGTTGGACGGTATTCAGTGCGGACCGCTCCGCTGTCAGCATCGCGCGGGCATTACCACGAAGGCGCATAAGATCCGTTCCAGCGGCAACCTGCTGTCCTTCTTCGACCAACAGGTCGATTTCCATCGCGGGATCGAGCGAACTGAAGAACGCGACGGCAATCGGCAGACCGGCCACGACAATGGCGTCACGGCTATCCATCGTGCCTTCAAACCGGATATCTGCCGGGATAACGCTTTGCGATGTAACGTCGGTGCCGGTTGGCCCCAGATCTTCGGCAAGCGTCGCGCGGACAAAGGCGTCGAGATCAAAATGGGGAAGGATAAAGGCCATGTCAGTGCAGTCCGGCGATTCTTATCGGATGGGGTTGCCCCCACCCTTAAGTGCGTTCGAACCGGGCAGCAATGCCGTAATCAGTAGCCCATCAGGCTCATGACTTCCTTACGGCTTGATTGGTCGTCAAGGAAGCAGCCGATAAGCTTTGACGTGACCATGCCCACGCCATGCACCTTCACACCGCGGCCAGTCATGCAACCATGTTGCGCCTCGATGACAACGGCTACGCCCTCTGGCTTCAAATGTTCCCAAATGCAGTTTGCGACCTCAGCGGTCAGGCGTTCCTGCACCTGAAGGCGTTGTGCAAAACCGTGCAACACGCGCGCGAGCTTTGAAATGCCGACAACGCGATCGGTTGGCATATAGGCGATGGATGCCTTGCCAATGATCGGTGCCATATGGTGCTCACAATGGGACTGGAACGGGATATCCTTCAGCAGGACCAACTCATGATATCCACCGACTTCCTGAAATGTCCGCGACAGATGCGCCGCCGGGTCTTCTGCATAGCCGCCACAATATTCGCGCCATGCCCGTCCCACGCGTGCGGGTGTATCCAGCAAGCCTTCGCGGGCTGGGTCATCGCCGGACCAGCGGATTAACGTACGAATGGCGTCTTGAACTTCGTCAGGAACGACGATTTTTCCGTTCTCACCAATTTCGTCTTCATAATGTATATGTGCGATGGGAAACACCTTTTCGGGCTTGTTCATCTTGGGTCTCCAGCGGTCTGAATTGCCCGCTCTTCTTAAACCCCAAAATAGGTCCGCCCGCCTTTACAAACTATACGGCGAATAACCCATAGGCATTTCACCGTGATGCGATATCATATTCATGCACGGTTATTGCTTCAAGCACAGCCGCGCCGATCGCTTTAGCCGATGGCTTGGCCAGTCTTCGCCCAATCCGCCAAAAAGCCTTCAATACCCTTGTCGGTCAGGATATGTTTGAACAGCCCCTTGATGACAGCAGGTGGTGCCGTCATCACATCAGCGCCGATTTTGGCTGCTTCAAGCACATGCACACCATGACGCACGCTGGCGACGAGGATTTCAGTGTCGAATGCGTAATTGTCGTAAATCAGGCGAATGTCGCTGATCAGCTGCATGCCGTCAAAGCCATTGTCATCATGACGACCGACAAATGGCGATACAAATGTTGCACCGGCTTTGGCCGCCAGCAGCGCTTGGTTTGCAGAGAAGCACAAGGTCACATTGACCATGGTCCCTTCTGACGTCAGCGCTTTGCAGGTTTTCAGACCATCAATCGTCAACGGCACCTTGATGCAGACATTGCTTGCAATTTTGCGGAGGATTTCGGCCTCTTTCATCATCGTTGCATGATCCAGCGCAACGACTTCGGCGGATACAGGTCCATCGGTCAGCGCACAAATTTCGCGGGTGACTTCAATGAAATCGCGGCCTGATTTCGCAATCAAACTTGGGTTGGTGGTGACGCCATCAAGCAAGCCAGTCGCTGCCAGATCTTTGATATCGGCAATGTCAGCGGTGTCGGCAAAAAATTTCATGGCACGTTATTCCTGATAGTAGATTCGGTTGACTGCCTAATGCCAAAGTCAGGACGGAAATGACAGGCAATATTCCGTGCGGAATTGCCGCAATATATCACGCCAAAGGAACATGCTTTTGCATTGGCTGGGATAGGTGGGTGACGTCCCTCGATTGTCTGCCTATATCGACGGGATGAATCCGCCCACCAACCGTGTCCGTGTCGTCCTGTTGACGCAAGCGATTGGTCCGCTCGACTATCGGTTGCCTGCGGGTATGGAGGCGGGCCCCGGGTGCGTGG
>JACCDH011364980.1_pt1 | contig 15975 bp, 13 predicted proteins | sample 7442481 | NCBI WGS metagenome assembly JACCDH01 (sample SAMN15323433, study PRJNA562643) | freshwater metagenome | isolation source: river surface water | place: USA:Blue River Watershed | collected 2017-08-15
ATGCTTCGCGTGTTCTTCACCGGAGCGTTCCGCAAGCCACGTGAGATCAACTGGGTTGTCGGTTTCGCACTGTTCGTCCTTGGTATGGCAGCCGGCTTCACCGGATACTCGCTACCGGACGACCTACTTTCGGGTAACGGTCTGCGAATCATCGACGGCATGATCAAGGGTGTTCCGGTTATCGGCGCTTGGATTTCTTCGCTCCTATTCGGTGGCGAGTTCCCTGGTGACGACATCGTGGCCCGCCTCTACAGCCTGCACATCATGTTGATCCCTGCGTTCATCCTGGTTTTCATCGCGATTCACCTGTTCATGGTGGTAATACACAAGCACACCCACTACTCGGGTGCAGGTAAGCGCGACGACAACGTTGTCGGTTACCCACTAGCACCGGTTTACGTTGCGAAGGCCGGTGGCTTCTTCTTCATCGTGTTCGGCGCAATCATGCTGGTTGCCGCGACCTTTACCATTAACCCGGTTTGGAACTACGGTGGCTACGACCCATCGCCTGTTTCGGCTGGCACCCAGCCTGACTGGTACATCGGTTGGCTCGATGGAGCTCTCCGTCTAACCCCTAGCCACCTTGAATTCGTAATCGGCGGTTACACCTGGCCGGTAAACGTCTTGCTACCAATGGTGGTTGGAATCCTGTTCCTCGTCGTTGTAGCGATCTACCCGTTCATCGAGGCTTGGGTTACCGGAGACAAGCGTGAACACCACGTTCTAGACCGTCCTCGCAACGCCCCGACCCGTACCGCTATCGGTGCTGCCGGTGTTGTCTTCTACGCCGTCCTCTGGGCAGGTGCTGCGACAGACCTAATCGCAACCAACTTCAAGATGTCGCTGAACCAGGTTCTAACCAGCCTTCAGGTTTCGCTAATCCTGCTACCGGTTGTTGCCTACATCGTCACCAAGCGCATGTGTCTATCGCTTCAGCGCAAGGACCGCGAGATCGTGCTACACGGACGCGAATCGGGACGCATCGTTCGACTGCCACACGGTGAGTACGTTGAGGTTCACGAAGAAATCGACGAGTACACCCGTTACAAGCTGGTTGACTTCGTTGACTACGAGCCGATCATGGCCCGCCCAGACTCTCGCGGAAAGATCACCTTGAGAACCCGTCTGCGTTCGGCAATGTCGCGTTGGTTCTTCGAGGACCGTGTTTCGCCGGTAACTCCATCGGAGCTTGAAGCTTCGAAGAAGCACGGCAAAGAGCTTCACTAAGCAATAGCCAAAGCGCCCAGCCTCCAGCAGGTTGGGCGCTTTCGCTTATGCTGGGCTCTATGGACTCGGTAACAGCGCTTCTAGCGATCTCTGCAGCGATTGCCGTCGGCGCTATGAGTCCTGGGCCGAGTTTCGTGGTGGTTGCACGAACAACACTTGCTCAGGGCAAACGAGCTGGGATTCTCACCGCGCTTGGTATGGGCTTGGCGGGAGCCTTGTTTGCCGCTCTGGCCGTTGCTGGCGTGGCAGCTGCGCTGAACTCGGCTGCTTGGCTCTTAGCGACCCTGAAAGTCCTTGGTGGGCTGTTTCTCGCATATTTAGGTGTATCGATGATCAGGCACTCGCGAGCACCACTCTCCGAATCGCACAAAAGTGGACGTACATCACTTCAACTCATCAACGGTTTCGTGGTCCAAGTATCTAACCCCAAGACGATTGTTGTTTACGCGAGCGTGTTTAGCGCCCTACTCCCCCATCAAACAGAGAGTTGGCTGGCCTACACACTCCCAGTCGTGATCGGACTTATTGAGCTTGCCTGGTACATAGTGGTTGCGGTTGTCTTCTCCAATCGCAAGGCGGAGCAAACCTACCTAAAGCGCAAGGTTGTGGTTGACCGCGTTGCAGGCGCAGTGATGTTGGTGCTCGCGTTCCGGTTGCTCACGACAATCTAGAAAAGCGAAGAGGCCAACCGTTTGGCTGGCCTCCCCTGACTTCTAAACAAATTAGTGAGCGTAGTCTCCGCGCGAGTTCTCGAAAACAAAACCGATTACCGCGATCATCGCGAGTGGGAACGCGATGAAGAACAGCCACCAGCCGATAGCAAGTGCCGCGAAGGCTAGCGCTGCGAAAGCACCGAGGAAGAACGGCCACCAGGACCAGGCGTTGAAGAAACCAATCTCTCCGTCACCATCTTCAATGTTGGCCGTTGGGTTGTCCTCTGGAACCGGTCCCTGCGACGAGTGAACCTTCTGCAGGTAGAAAGCGATAAAGCCCGAAAGGAACACGAGCATTGCAATCGCTGCAGTTCCGATGATCTCAACCTGACCTGTCGCGGCGATGCTCCAAACGGTGTACCCAGCAGAGGCTACAGCGTAAAAGACGGTTAGCAACCAAAAGAGTCTTGCGTTAGTGCGCATCTTGTTCTCAGCCCTTCTTTGCTGGAGCTTTGGCTGCAACGGCAGCGAACTCCGGGTGGTTTAGGTCGAAAGCAGGCGACTCCGAGCGGATGCGTGGAATCGAGGTGAAGTTGTGGCGCGGGAATGGCGAACCAGTTGCCCACTCCAGCGAGCGGCCATAGCCCCATGGGTCGTTGAGGGTCGTCTTAACACCCTTGCGGTGGGTGTAGTAGATGTTCCAAACGAATGGGATGAACGACAGCGCAAGAACGATCGAACCGACGGTCGAGAGCATGTTGCCCCAGCCGAAGCCGTCGCTCTCCAGGTAGGTCGCGTAGCGTCGTGGCATACCGATGACGCCCAGCCAGTGCTGAACGAAGAAGGTTAGGTGGAAGCCGAAGAACAGTAGCCAGAACTGAATCTTGCCCAGTCGCTCGTTCAGGAGCTTTCCGGTCATCTTTGGGTACCAGAAGTAGATACCGGCAAACATCGCGAACACGACAGTTCCGAAGACTACGTAGTGGAAGTGAGCCACTACGAAGTAGCTGTCCGATACGTGGAAGTCAAATGTAGGCGATGCCAAAATAACGCCGGTCAGACCACCGAAGATGAATGTGGTTAGGAAGCCTAGGCTGTAAAGCATCGGTGTCTCAAACGAGATAGAGCCTCGCCACATTGTTCCAATCCAGTTGAACACCTTCACACCGGTCGGAACCGCGATCAACATGGTTGTGAACGCGAAGAACGGTAGTAGAACCGCTCCGGTCACGTACATGTGGTGTGCCCAAACGGTCATCGAAAGAGCTGCGATTGCGATGGTCGCGTAAATCAGAGTCTTGTAACCGAAGATTGGCTTGCGGCTGAAGACCGGGAAGATTTCCGAGACGATACCGAAGAACGGTAGCGCGAGGATGTACACCTCGGGGTGGCCAAAGAACCAGAACAGGTGCTGCCAGAGCATCGGTCCGCCGTTGGCCGGGTCGAAAATGTGGGCGTCGAAGCGGCGGTCGGCACCTAGGGCAAACAGCGCAGCAGCTAGCGGCGGGAAGCACATGATTACCAAGATCGAGGTAACCAGAGTGTTCCAGGTGAAAATTGGCATGCGGAACATGGTCATACCGGGAGCGCGCATGGTCAGAATCGTGGTGATGAAGTTGACACCACCCATGATGGTTCCGAAACCGCTCAGTGCTAGACCGAAGACCCACAGGTCACCGCCCAAGCCTGGCGAATACGTGGTGTTCGAAAGTGGTGCGTAGGCAAACCAACCGAACGACGCTGCACCCTGAGGGGTGAAGAAGCCGGCCACGGCCACAAACGAACCGAAGAAGTAGAACCAGTAGGCAATCGCGTTCAGACGCGGGAACGCAACGTCTGGAGCGCCGATCTGAACCGGCATCAGGATGTTTGCAAAAGCCGCGAACAGCGGAGTTGCAAACATTAGGAGCATGATCGTGCCGTGCATGGTGAAGAGCTGGTTGTACTGCTCCTTGCTACCAACAATCTCTAGACCTGGAGCTGCGAGCTGAGCGCGAATTACCAAGGCCATGACACCGGCGATGAAGAAGTAAACAATCGAAGTGATCAGGTACAGGTAACCGATCTTCTTGTGATCGGTGGTTGTAATCCAGTCGACGAGGATGCGTCCCTTGGACTTAGGTGCGGTTGCGGTTGCCATTGTTACTTGCCCTCGTTTTCTGGGGTGCTGCCGTTACCTGGAAGGTTTTGGAGTCGGCTGTCTTCGATGGAAAGCTTTCCGAGCTGGTTCTTGTCGCGAAGTGACTGAATGTAAGCCTCGTACTCCTCCGGAGTCTCTACCTTGACCTGGAAGAGCATCATGGAGTGGAACTCGCCACAGAGTTCCGCGCACTTACCGGTGTAAAGGCCGGTTTTGGTGGGTGTGAAGTACATGTGGTTCCAGCGGCCTGGGAAGACGTCCTTCTTGTAAAGGAATTCGACGACCCAGAACGAGTGAATTACGTCGCGCGAAGCGAGGTCGATCTGCACTGTCTTGCCCACCGGAAGGTGTAGAACAGGCATCTCGGTCTTTGGCTTGGTTACGTCCTCCTGCTGAACCTGAATGCCAGACTCCCAAACTCCCTCTTTGAGGTAGTTGAAGTCCCAAGCCCACTGCTTGCCGATGACCTCGATCTTGACGTCAGGGTTAGCGATTGGCTTCTCGATCTCGGTCATGGTCTTGGCGGTGAGCGCGAAGAATCCGATTACGAGGATGAGCGGGACGACAGTAAACAGGGTTTCGATCGGGTTGTTGTAGCGAAGCTGCGGAGGAACCGTGTTGTCACCCTTACGGCGGCGGTAAACGATTAGCGCCCAAGCCATTAGTCCCCAGGAGATGAAACCGACGATGAAGAGAACGATCCATGAGACATTCCAGAACTCGGTAATCGGGCCGGTGTGGTTGGTTACACCCTTGCTAGAAACCGGTAGGTAGCCGTTAGCGAAGTCTTCGCTCGAACAACCTGCTAGAACAAGCATCAGGCCTGCCGCAATCGGCAAACTTAGCCATCTGAATCCACGCTTTGAACGCACAATAACCCTTCGAAAGTTGAATCGTTACCCACTAAGTCTAAACCCGCGAGGGCGCGCGAGACCGCCAAAAACAGGCGTTTTTACCGCTTTTTTAGTTGAAAGAGTCGCCGCAGGCGCAGGTTCCCTGCGCGTTCGGGTTGTCGATCACGAAACGCTGGCGCATAACTGTGTCTTCCCAATCCAAAGTCGAACCATCGAGGTACGGGAGGCTCTTTTTGTCAACGACAACCTCGACCCCGTCGAACGGGTAAACCACGTCGTCAGAGTTAAGAGTTTCGTCTGGGAAGAAGTCGTATCGCAGCCCCGAGCAGCCGCCTGGCTCAACGTAGAGTCTGAGGCGAATCTCGAGGTCGGTCTGCTCTGTTTCAAGCAAAACCTTGAGCTTGTTTACAGCAGGTTCGGTTAGGCGAATACCTTCAAAAGTGGTTTCAGACATGTTTACAGTTTACCGCGACTCAGTTAGGTCATTGGCTTTGATCAACATCAACGCTTCGGCAACCATTGCCTTCTTCAAGGATTCGACTTCAACAGATTCATTGGGGCTGTGAGCTCGGCTGTCGGCGTCTTCCACCCCGGTAACCAGGATCTGAGCGTTCGGGAAAACCTCCATCAGATCGGCAATAAACGGGATCGAGCCACCAATGCCAATCAGCGCCGTCGGGTTTGCGAACGAGGCTTCGAGAGCAGTCTCAGCCAGGCTCTGAGCCCAACCAGAGGCGTCAGCCTGGAATGGCTTTCCCATTTCAACATCGTGATAAGCGATCTTCGCGCCGAACGGGAGGTTGGCCTCTAGGTGAGCACGAAGCGCGGCAAGCGCGTTCTCGGGCTGCTCCCCCGGCGCGATGCGCATCGAAATCTTGGCCTTCGCCCTAGGGAGCAGAGTGTTTGAGGACAGCGCAACCGACTGACCGTCAATGCCAATAACTGTGATCGACGGCTGGGTCCATAGGCGATCAAGTATCGAACCGGAGCCGATAAGTTCAAGACCCTCAGGCGCACCAGCGTCTCGTCTAAGGTCCGCTTCGGTGTAAGGAAGCTCGGCTGCCTTACCTGAAACCAGCCCGGCAACAGCCACGGAGCCGTCTTCGGCGTGAAGAGAGGCCAGGAGGCGAATCATCGCAGTCATGGCATCGGGCACCACTCCCCCGTACATACCGCTGTGCAGGGCGTGATCAATGGTCGAAACCTCGATAACCTGCGACACCAAACCGCGCAAGGTGGTGGTTAGCGCCGGTATTTCGGCCGTCCAGTTACCAGAATCGGCAACCACGATGGCATCGGCTGCGAGAATGTCGCGGTTCTCATCTAAGAATGGTCGGAAGGTCCGTGAACCCGCCTCCTCTTCACCCTCGATGAAGACCGAAAGTCCGAGGTCGAAGTCCTCGCCCAGCACCTTCTTTAGAGTTTCGATCGCTGTGAGGTGGGCAACCACTCCAGCCTTGTCGTCGGCCGCTCCACGGGCGTAAATGCGTCCGTTTTTGAGTGTCGGTTCAAAAGGTGGTGTGTCCCAATCGGCCTCGTTACCGGGCGGCTGGACATCGTGGTGTGCGTAAAGCAAAAAGGTCGGTTTGCCGTTTTTCGGAGCGCGATGCGCAACCACAGCGGGCGAGCCAGGAACGCCGTCGAGTTCAGCGCGACGGATTTCTACGATGTCGAAGACACCGGTCTGGCGGAATAGTTCGGCCACAGCTTCGGCGGACTCCTCGAGGTTGGCGGCATCAAAAGCCTCCCAGGCGATGCCCTGAATTTTGACGAGTCGGGTGAGATCGCCGATTCTCCGAGCGAAGTCTCCGTTAACGATTTCGCGGACTTTTTCGACTAGTTCTGATTCGATGCTGGTGACGCTCGGGAAGTTGTTCATGAGAGTAATCTTAGGAACAGAAACCTGAATCTTTAGGACATAAATGACTGACCCAAAAAACGCCAAACCCGCTGGTAAAGGCCGCCCGACACCGACCCGCAAGGAGCGCGAGCAGGCGAACCTCAAACCCATCGTTGGCAATAAGTCACCCGAGGCAAAGAAAGCGGCGAAAGCCAAGCTGGCAGCCGAGCGAGCAGCCATGCGTCAGGGCGTCCTAGCCGGTGACGAGCGCTACCTCGGACCACGCGACAAGGGACCTCAGCGTCGCATGGCTCGCGACCTCGTTGACAGTCGCCCATTCACATTGGGTGAAGCGCTGATTCCGGCGCTTTTCATCGTTATCATCATGAATTCGATCAATGACCGCACCGTCGAGATCATCGGCATCCTTGTTCTTTACGGCCTACTCTTGGGCATCATCATCGACTCGATTTTTATCGGTCGCAGTGTGAAGCGAAACATCAAGAAGCGCTATGGCGACGTCGAACGAGGAATTGTTTGGTACGCGGCAAGCCGTGGTTTCCAGATGCGCCCGATGCGCCTTCCTAAGCCTCAGGTAAAACGCGGCACCAAGCTCAACTAAAACTCGAAAAACCGCGCAAGTTCACAAGGGAGTCAACTGTGGCGCAAGAGATAAAACTCACCGACCTCATCCCTCAGGTGGTTGGGGCAATTGGCCAACTCAAGTCGTCATACGGCGAATTTGAGGTACATCCGAGCCAGCAGGCCGAACTTAGTCGAGTGCAAGACGTTCTTGGTGAACTAACCGATCGACTCGAGAACAATTTTCCGTACTTTCACCCGAACTATGCTGGGCAGATGCTTAAGCCACCGCACCCGGTTGCGATGGCCGCGTACCTCGCCACCATGATGATCAACCCGAATAACCATTCGATTGACGGAGGCGCCGCCACCACCGAGATGGAGCGCGAGGTTCTGCGCGAAATGGCCAAAATGTTCGGCTACCCCGAGCAGTTTTTGGGGCACTTGACCTGGAGCGGAACCACCGCGAACCTCGAAGCGCTTTGGATCGGGCGCGAGATTAATCCCGATAAGGGAATCGCGCATAGCGCGGACTCGCACTACACCCACTCTCGAATGAGCGAGGTTTTGAATATCGATTCGATCAGCATTCGCACCGACTCCGCTGGACGAATGGACCTAAACCACCTCGAGGAAGAGCTTGCTAAGGGCCGCATCGGAACCGTAGTGGCCACACTCGGAACCACTGGTTTGGGTGCGATTGATCCGCTCGCCGACATCATTCCGCTAGCCCGCAAGTATGGCGCAAGGGTCCACGTGGATACTGCCTACGGGGGCTTCTTCAAACTGATCGAGAATCACCTGGACCCCGAAGGCGCAAGACATTACGCGGCTATTGCACAGAGCGATTCGGTGGTTGTGGACCCGCACAAACAGGGCTTGCAGCCCTACGGCTGCGGTGCTGTTTTCTTCAGCGACATCACCATCGGACGTTTCTACAAGCACGACTCGCCCTACACGTACTTCGCTAGCGAAGAGCTTCACTTTGGCGAGATACAACTCGAATGCTCGCGCGCAGGTGCCTCGGCAGCCGCCCTGTGGGCAACCCTGAAGGTGTTTCCGTTGACCGAGCAAGGCCTGGGCCAAGTTCTTCTCGCTGGAAGAAAGGCGGCTTTGAACTGGCACAGCCTCCTCGAAAGTTCGAATGTGCTCGCTGCATACCAAAAGCCAGAGCTCGACATCGTGGCCTACCTGCCACGAGTGAATTCGATGAGCGAACTGGATCGCGTCAGTCACGAGTTGTTTGTTCGCGCCGCTTCAGGTGAGCGAAGCGAGCAGGTGCACCTGGCAACCTATGTCGTGAAACCAGATGCTCTGGCAGCCAGAGGATTTGATATGGTTGCGGACGCCGACAAAGCGCGCATCATGCGAAGTGTTCTAATGAAACCAGAACAAGAATTTTGGGTGGGTAACCTACACGCCAAGGTAGAAGAACTAACCAAACAACTGATCGGTGGAAACTAATGGAATATCGCTACCTAGGAAACTCGGGTTTCAAGGTTTCTGAACTTACCTACGGCAACTGGCTTACGCACGCGATGCAAGTCGATGACTCTGCAGCAATTGCCACGGTGCACGCCGCACTCGACGGGGGCATCACCTCCTTCGACACCGCCGATGTGTATGCCAACCAAGCTGCCGAGACCGTTCTCGGCAAGGCTCTAGCCGGCCAGCGCCGCGAGGGACTTGAGATTTTCACCAAGGTTTACTGGCCGGTGGCTGAGCGCATGCCAAACGACACAGGCTTGTCACGCAAGCACATCATGGAGTCGATCAACGGTTCTCTGAAGCGAATGAACCTCGAATATGTTGACCTCTACCAAGCCCACCGTTTCGATGTAGAGACTCCGCTTGAAGAGACCATGCAGGCTTTTGCCGATATTGTTCGTGCGGGTAAGGCTCTCTACATCGGTGTTTCGGAGTGGACCGCAGAGCAGATCGAGGCTGGGCACAAGCTCTCCAAAGAACTCGGTTTCCAGCTCATTTCGAGCCAGCCGCAGTACTCGATGCTTTGGCGCGTAATCGAGTCGAAGGTGATTCCAAAGTCTGAAGAGCTCGGTGTCTCACAGATTGTCTGGTCGCCAATGGCTCAGGGAATCCTGACCGGTAAGTATCTACCTGGACAGCCGGTACCCGCGGACTCCCGTGCAGCCGACGAAGCAGCCGGCAAGTTCATCCGCGAAAAGCTTAACGACGATGTCTTGACCAGGGTTCAGTTACTCAAGCCGATCGCGGACGACCTTGGCCTCACCATGGCCCAACTGGCATTGGCCTGGGTGCTTCAGAACAAGAATGTTTCGTCTGCAATCGTCGGTGCCAGCCGTCCCGACCAGATTGCCTCAAACATCGCTGCCGCAGGAGTAAAGCTCTCGGCCGATGTGATGGCGAAGATCGACGAAATCACGCTGCCAATTGCAGAGACCGACCCAGCGCTAACCACCGCACCAGAAACACGCTTGGTTTAGCGAACCTTTTTGTTGATCTTGCGAGCCCAAAGTGGGCCGCAGTAGATGAAGCCGGTGTAGCCCTGAACAAGAGTTGCGCCGGCTTCTAAGCGTTCTTGGGTTTCAGCGGGAGTCTCTACTCCCCCGACCGAAACGATGGCCATCGAGTCGCCGAGCCTAGCTTTGAGAAGTTTCAAAACTTCGAGCGAGCGGCCCTTGAGCGGAGCCCCCGAGAGCCCACCATCGCCAATTGCCTGAACCTTGGCAGCGGGAGTTTTCAAACCCGCACGAGAAATAGTTGTATTTGTGGCAATCACGCCCGCTAGCTTCAACTTGGTGGCGAGATCTGCGACAGCGAGGACGTCTTCATCGGCCAAATCCGGAGCGATTTTTACCAGAACGGGCTTGGACTGCGACTCGTCAAGAACGGCGCGCAGAATCGGCTCTAGAGCCGTTACGGACTGGAGTGAACGCAATCCAGGGGTGTTTGGTGAAGAGACATTCACGGCAAGGTAGTCGGCGTGCGGAGCCAACAGACGTGCACTTTGACGATAGTCATCGGCAGCATCCTCGACTGGCGTGACTTTGCTCTTGCCGATGTTCACGCCAATAACCGGTAGGCCCCGGTAATTCTTGGCACGGAGACGTGCGAGTCTCTCGGCGACAGCCTCTGCACCTTCGTTATTGAAGCCCATTCTGTTAATCAGCGCTCGGTCGTCCAGCAGCCTGAAAAGACGAGGCTTTGGGTTCCCTGGTTGAGGCAAGGCTGTTACGGTGCCGACCTCGACATGCGAAAAACCGAGTTCCCCGAGGGCGCGAATCGCGATTGCGTTTTTGTCGAACCCGGCCGCGAGACCAAAGGAACCGTTGAATTTGAGCCCGAAAGCTTGGACTTGCGCGGTCTGCTTGGCCTTTAGTCGTAGCGGCTTCAGAAGTCCGAAGGCGCTAGCAAAACGGATACCCGCGACAATCACGTGGTGAATCCACTCGGGGTTAAACCGAGCAAAGACTAGGCGCAAAATCAGACTGTAGAACACCTCATAAGGCTACCCGAAGCCGATAAGCCGAAAGGGCCGACACCCTTACGGTGTCGACCCTTTCAACGCTTTACGGTTTAGCTGCAACCGCTGGTCGAACCACAGCCTTCGCAGACGTGGCATGAGCCAGATGGGCGCATCTTGATTCCACAGCTGAAGCACAGTGGAGCGTCCGATTCCTTGCCCTGAAGCAACTCGAACAACTCTGCCGATGAGTGAACCTCGCGCTTTGGCTCTTCGACCGGGGTGATCTGCACTGGTGCAGCTACCTCGACGATTGCCTCAACTTCGGCGACTGCCTCTTCAACAACCGGGGTCGAAGCGATCTCGACAACCGGTGGGTAACCGCCGGCTGCGTCTAGGGCTGCCGAGCGCTCTGAGGCGCTGTGGATTCCCAGGGCCGCACGAGTCTCGAACGGTAGGTAGTCGAGAGCTAGACGACGGAAGATGTAGTCCATCAGCGACTTAGCCATACGGATGTCAGCGTCATCGGTTAGACCGGCTGGCTCGAAGTTCACGTTGGTGAACTTCTTGACGTAGGTCTCTAGCGGAACACCGTACTGCAGACCGATCGATACAGCGATTGAGAAGGCGTCCATCACGCCGGCAAGGGTCGAACCCTGCTTGCCGAGCTTAAGGAATACTTCACCGAGCTGACCGTCTGGGTAGCTGCTGGCGGTCATGTAACCCTCTGCGCCACCGACGGTGAACGAGGTGGTTGACGATGCACGCGACTTTGGCAGACGCTTGCGAACCGGGTGAGACAGACCTGCTGGCTCTACGGTCTCGGCTGCTGGCTTCGCCTCGGTCTTGGCCTTGGCGTCACTTAGCGGCTGACCAACCTTGCAGTTGTCACGGTAGATAGCTAGAGCCTTTAGGCCGAGCTTCCAACCCTGGTAGTAAACGTCTTCGATTTCCTCGACGGTTGCTGTCTCAGGCATGTTGACGGTCTTCGAGATTGCTCCCGAAAGGAACGGCTGAACTGCTGCCATCATTCTGACGTGGCCCATTGGCTCGATTGCGCGAATACCAACGGCGGTGTCGAAGATTGCGTAGTGCTCTTGCTTTAGACCTGGGGCGTCAACCACGTGGCCGTGCTGGCTGATGTGGTCGATGATTGCCTCGATGGTCTCCTGCGAGTAACCGAGACGGTGCAGTGCGAACGGAATGGTCTGGTTCACGATCTGCATCGAACCACCGGTCGATAGCTTCTTGTACTTGACTAGCGAGAAGTCAGGCTCGATACCGGTGGTGTCGCAGTCCATCATGAATCCGATGGTTCCGGTCGGTGCAAGCAGCGATGCCTGCGAGTTACGCCAACCGTTTGCTAGACCGATCTCGGTGTTGCGTGCCCACTCGCGGGTGGCTGCCTCGTGAACCTCACGGTCGATCTGGCTTACCGGGATGATCGCTGCGTTGGCAGCCTCGTGCTTTGCCATGACGCGGTCGTGACCGGCCTTGTTCAGCGCGTAGCCGTTGTAAGGGCCAACGACACCGGCAAGTTCTGCCGAGCGACGGTAAGACGCAGCAGTCATCAGCGAGGTAATGCTCGCAGCTAGTGCGAAGCCCTCGCGGCTGTCGTAAGGAACACCGATGGCCATGAGTAGCGCACCAAGGTTTGCGTAGCCGATACCCAGCTGACGGAAGTTGCGAGTGGTCTCGCCAATCTTCTCGGTTGGGAAGTCTGCGAAGCAGATCGAGATGTCCATAGCGGTGAAGATCAGCTCGTTTGCACGGCTGAAGGTTTCAGCGTCGAACGAACCGTCTGGGTTCAGGAACTTGAGGAGGTTCAAGCTGGCTAGGTTGCACGACGAGTTGTCGAGGTGCATGTACTCCGAGCAAGGGTTCGAACCGGTGATGCGGCCCGACTCAGGCGAGGTGTGCCAGTCGTTGATGATGTCGTCGTACTGGATACCTGGGTCTGCACACTCCCAAGCGGCAACTGCAACCTTGCGGAACAGTTCGCGAGCATCGACTTCTTCGATAACTTCACCGGTGGTGCGGGCACGAAGACCGAACTTGGTTCCGTTCTCGTAGGCCTCCATGAATTCGCGGTTGACGCGAACCGAGTTGTTGGCGTTCTGGTACTGGACCGAGTTGATGTCCTTGCCACCGAGCTCCATGTCGAAGCCTGCGTCGCGGAGAACGCGGATCTTCTTCTCTTCGCTCGCCTTAGTCTCGATGAATTCTTCGATGTCTGGGTGGTCGATGTCTAGAACAACCATCTTTGCTGCGCGACGGGTTGCTCCACCGGACTTGATGGTTCCTGCCGATGCGTCTGCACCGCGCATGAACGAGACTGGGCCGGAAGCCGAGCCACCCGAGTTCTTTAGGAGTTCCTTCGAGGAACGGATGCGCGAAAGGTTTAGACCTGCACCCGAACCGCCCTTGAAGATCATTCCTTCTTCGCGGTACCAGTTGAGGATCGACTCCATCGAGTCGTCAACCGAGAGGATGAAGCAGGCCGAAACCTGCTGCGGGCTCTTGGTGCCTACGTTGAACCAAACTGGCGAGTTAAACGAGAAAATCTGGTTCAAAAGCATGTGGGTTAGCTCGTGCTCGAAGATGGTTGCATCTTCTTCGGTGGCGAAGTAGCCGTGGTCGCGGCCGGCCTGAGTGTAAGTGAGGGCAACCCGGTCGATGAGCTGACGAAGGCTGAACTCGCGCTCCGGGGTGCCAACGGCGCCGCGGAAGTACTTGGTCGTAACGATGGTCGAAGCGTTGATGCTCCAGAACTCTGGGAACTCTACGCCGCGCTGCTCAAAGATAACCTCGCCGTTCTTCCAGTTGGTCTGGACAACGTCACGGTACTCCCAGTTGACCAGGTCGTACGGGTGTACACCGGGGGTGGTGTAGATGCGGTTGATGGTCAGACCTTCACCGTTTCTGGTGTTGTGGGTCGTGAACGTCGTGTCGGTCATGGTGGTACCTTCCTTGGTTACTTTCTAAAGATCCGCTGTTGTTTCGTTGCTTGCTCGTAAAACATTGATCGCCGCTTCGAAGTCATCCAGAGATTCCCAACCCTGGTAGACACTGGCGAAACGCATGAATGCGACTTCGTCCAGCTTTCGAAGCGGTTCGAGTATTGCTAAACCGACTTCGTTGGCCTCAATCTGTGACGCTCCAGTGGCGCGGACCGTGTTTTCCACGGTTTGAGCAAGCAACGCTAGATCGGCCTCTTCAACCGGTCTGCCTTGGCAGGCCTTTCGCACACCATTGACGATTTTGCTTCGGCTAAATGGCTCGATGACTCCACTTCGCTTAACCACGGTGAGCGATGCGGTTTCAGATGTGCTGAAACGCATGCCGCATTCGGGGCACTGGCGCCTACGTCGGATCGATGATCCGTCGTCGGAGGTTCTCGAATCGGTCACGCGAGAGTCGGAGTGCTTGCAGAATGGACAGTGCATTCCAGGGCTCCCTCTCTCTCTCACGACCACCCCGAAAAGCCCTATATGTGGGTTATTTTTCGTAGGTGGTCCCTATATCTTGTGTTTAAGGGGGTTCTAATGCAAATTTTGCAGTTATTCGGCGTGTCGCGTTTCGGTGGCGCGAACATTGATTGCGTCTCCGTGCCCGGGCAGGCCTTCGGCGCGGGCAAAGGCATCGATTCGGCCGGCGATTTCACCCAGGCCTTGACTCGTGTAGCTAATCACCTGCTGAGCGCGAAGGAAGGTGTGCACACCTAAACCGGAGCTAAATTTCGCCTGCGCGGCGGTCGGTAACACGTGATTCGATCCAGCCATGTAGTCGCCGAGACTTACTGGCGAATACGAGCCGACGAATACCGCCCCGGCATTAGTGATTCGGGCCAGAGCAGCGTCGTTGTCCTTCAACTGGAGTTCAAGGTGCTCGGTCGCGTATGCGTTGGCGATCACTAGAGAGTCCTCCACACCGGAAACTAGGACGAGAGCCGACTGCCGGCCCGCCAATGCCGTTGCCACTCGTTCACGGTGGTGGGTTGACTCCAACTGAAGCGCAAGTTCGGCCTCAACTGAATCGATGAGCTGCTCCGACGTTGTCACCAGGACGGCAGCCGCTGATTCGTCGTGTTCAGCCTGACTGATCAAATCGGCAGCAACGAAGGCAGGATTGGCCGTCTCATCGGCCAGAATCATGATTTCGGTGGCCCCGGCCTCGGAGTCGATACCGACGACCCCGCGGACAGCACGTTTGGCTGCGGTGACAAAGTTATTGCCTGGGCCCGTGATCAGAACCACCGGCTCAAGCTCTAGTTTTGGGATTCCAAAGGCGAGAGCGGCGATGCCAGCCGGGCCGCCGATGGCGTACACCTCGGTTACCCCCAATAGCGCCGCGGTAGCAAGGACGGTGGGGTGCGGTCGCCCGCCGAAGTCTCTTTGCGCGGGAGTGGTCAGAACCAAACGCTTCACACCCGCAACCTGAGCGGGAACCACATTCATCACGACACTAGACGGGTAAACCGCCTTACCACCCGGCACATAGAGACCAACAGATTCAACCGGCATCCAGCGCTGAGAAACCTCTGCACCCTCGGCTAGGTGGCTCGTAGTTGGTTTGGGCATGTTTGCTTTAGAAACCTGTCGGACGCGCTCTATAGCCGTCTCAATGGCTTCTCGGAGCTGCGCATCAAGACCGACTAGCGCCTCGGTCAGTTCTTTTTCTGTGACGCGAATAGGCTCGGGGTTCAACCCGTCAAACTTTTGTGCAAACTCAACCACGGCTTCGGAACCGCGCTGTCGAACCGCTTGGATGATTGGTGCGACCGCGGCTACGGCAGCGTCGATGTCTGAGACAGCGCGAGGCAGAATTTGGTTCACTTGTTGCGCGGTCAGCGACTGACCACGAAGATCCAATCTGCGCATCCGTAACCTTTCGCCGTAAACCAATTCTAAACTTGCCTTTATGACCTCTCACTCCCCCATCACCGACCCCGCCGAAGCGTTGAAGGCGGCATTTCGCACCCACGCTTCAGGAGTGGCCATAATCACAACCGTTGACGCCGCGGGTGAGCCGGTTGGGTTCACTGCGACCTCAGTCACTTCACTCGGCGCAACTCCGCCGCTGCTGACTTTCAACGTGGCTCGCGGCGCATCATCCTGGTCGGCCCTGAGTTTGCACGGTTACGTGGCTATTCACATGCTGGCAGCCGACGACGTCGAGCTTGCTCGAAAACTCGCCGGGCCAAAAGAGCTTCGCTTTACCGCTAACGATTGGGA
>JACCDH010730004.1_pt1 | contig 15973 bp, 12 predicted proteins | sample 7442481 | NCBI WGS metagenome assembly JACCDH01 (sample SAMN15323433, study PRJNA562643) | freshwater metagenome | isolation source: river surface water | place: USA:Blue River Watershed | collected 2017-08-15
ACTCCACGTTGTACCCTGAATGCATTGGCTGCAATGGGGCCACCGGCTTTACCACCAACGGTTGCCAACGGGTTGGGAACACGCTTGATAGGTATCAGAATTTTCTGGGTGTTCTTACCATCTGTTGCATTAACGGTTGCAGTTCCTAAAGCAGAAGCGGTAACAATATATTGACCTGGACCCGCTTTACGGAAACCAATTCCTGCGCCTTCAATGGATACATTCACTTTTTCGTCTCCACTTCCACCAGTTACACTTAATGGATTGTCTAAGCCTTGGTAAAACACACGGGTTTTATCGGTTGACACTACTAAGCCAGAAGGAACTCCCACTGTGTACTTAATTTCTTTAGTAACAGAAGCTGTTGTACCATCAGGTTTCACAAATGAAATGGTCACATTCTTAGAGCCACTTCCTGTTGGTCTAAACTTGTATTCAAAAGAGCCATCAGGAGTAGGAGTTGCAGATGCACCATCTACAGATACTCTTGGTTGAGATGCACTATTGAAAGCACCCACACCCGCATTGATAATAATTTCTTCCCCAGGCATTACATAACTGGCATTGGCATTGGCAATTGCTTGGAACTGGTCGTACACCAATTCTACTTCACCAATTTCTTTATGACAATATTCTACTGCTTGAGATTCACTGTTCTTAATATCGTTTTGAAACTTACTGAGCATGGTAATACCTGCAACAGTAGGAGTCATATGAAAGAAGGTATAAGCCCACTCTTCTTTGTCTTTTTCGTTTTTAACTGCAGGTAAACTCAATGGTAAGTTGGCTCCAATTGCTGCACTCATTTCAGGATCAATTTCCAATAATTGTTTTTTGAAATTCGCTAGCTTATCAAATAACTCTTTACCCTTGCCTTTTCCGGATGGTGGTGCAGAAACAAATAAACGAGTGGCTGCATCTAAATCATCTTCTTTAAAATCTTCTTTGCCGTCTACCATTTTAAGACCAGCTTCTCTTTTTAATTCAGCTTTTAATGCTTCAATATAGTTGTACACTTCATCTGAAAGTGCTTTTGCCTTTTGAGCTTTAGGCAACCAAACTTCTGCTTTGTCTCTAGTAGTAGGGTCTTCAATTTTTTTCTGGAACGATTTAAAAATCTCTGAATTCTTTTTCTCCGCAACACCAGTTGCCGTCATCAGGCTCTTGTCTACGGTTTTAAAAGCATTCAATATTTCTGAAGAAACGTTCAAAGCAAGCAAAGCTGTTAACACGAGATACATCATGTTAATCATCTTCTGCCGCGGTTCCTTGGGTAATGACATACTATCTTTTGTTTATCTAAATACGTTTGATCAATTCAGTTTACTATTCAGCTTATCTACCCTGCATTGCAGTTAGCATATTACCATACACCTGATTCAATTTGGTCAAGTTATTGGCTAATGCTGCAATTTGCTCTTTTGCTCTGTTTGCATCTTCAGCAGTACTATTCATTGCTTCTGATGCTGCAGATAATTTACCATAAAACTGATTCAATGCTTTAAGGTGATTATTGCTCTCTTGTAACTCTAACTCGTAAATAGTATTTAAAGAAGATAAGTTTTTGGTTAACCCTTGAACTTGCATATGAAACTGCTTATTGCTTTCTGCTGCTGCTTCAAAGCTAGACAATGAATGTACCGCGCCATTTACTGCAGTAGCTACAGAACCCAATGCAGTGGCTGCTGCTTTAGAGTTTGCAGAAAAATCACCAGTAGATTTTACCACATCGCTGATTTCTCCCATTTTTTCTACAGTCGTTCCTAATTTCTTAAAGCCTTCGCTTAGCTTTCCTAAGTTAGCAGGTGTAATATCGGCTTCAGCCAACATTTTTTCCATGCTCTTTAATGCAGGATTACCAGCATCTGCTGCAACAGCTGGTGCACCCATATCTGGAGGAGGCAATATTGCGTAGATAATAAATATCAAAGCCTCGGTAGTTAAACCAATTTTTAAAGCCCAATCAGCCCAAGATAGGTGAAGTATTTTTGCCATTGCACCAAAGATCACCACGGCTGCACCAAGAGATACAACAACGTTTACCGCGCGATTAACTGTAGGAGAAACACCTGAAGCCATAATTGTATTTTTTGTAGTTTATTTTTACTTTTTCATTTTTGGAGCCAAATCAATTACACAACGGAAACCGATATATGATTTTGCTGTGTCTTGGTATTCATAGTTACGAGTACTTACTTGAATTTGGTATTGGGTATCTTTCCATGAACCACCTCTAATTACTTTACGCTTTTCACGAGGACGGTCTGAATCCTTTGCATCATAACGTACATCAGGGCTCATATCTGAAAGGAAATTATAAGAACCTTCATAGAAATAAGAACCAGTCCATTCAGCAACGTTTCCGCTCATATTGTACAAGCCATAATCGTTGGGCCAATAAGCATCAGCTCTTACGGTATAGAATCCGCCATCTTCTGCGTAGTTACCTCTTCCTGGTTTGAAGTTGGCCAATAAACATCCTTTCTTATTTCTGGTATAATAGTTACCCCATGGGAACATAGAATTGGTTCTTCCACCACGAGCAGCATATTCCCACTCCGCTTCAGAAGGCAATCTATAATCGCCATCAAATGCTAAATTCTTTTTGCCTAAATAAGCATTTTGGTAATGTGTTCTCCAACTACAGAAAGCCATTGCTTGTTTCCATGTTACCCCTACTACTGGATAATTTCCAAAAGAAGGATGAGAGAAATAACGCTTGGTCATTGGCTCATTATAAGAGTAAGAGAAATCTCTCATCCATACCAATGTATCTGGATATACTTTTTGATTGCGCTTTACTATAAAGTTCTTACGAGGTTGTCCTGCATTTTCTCTTTTTGCCGCTTCAGCCAAATCAAAATATTCTACTCTGTATATTAATTTGTCAGGATCAATTTCTGGCTTACCGTATAAACGATTGTCTGGAGCAAGGTTTAATTCGTTCAATTGCTCAACCGTTCTTCTATCCCATTTAATGGTTTTAACCCTGGCCCAATCAACTGCCATGGTATCATCTTCTTTATTAATTCCCTGCCCGAATAAAATTTTGAAAGAAAGGGAGTCTCTAACCCAATTCACAAACTGACGATAATCATTGTTGGTGATTTCAGTTGCATCCATCCAAAATCCAGGGATGGACACTTGTCTGTTTCTGGTAGTGTATTGGTAGCTGATGTCTTCATCGCTAGGGCCCATATGGAAAGTTCCTGGTTGTATATAAACCATATTCCTTGGGGGATTCATATTCTGCTTGGCATTGGGAGCAACTCCATGTAATTGGCCATCATCTGGCAATCCCTTTCCACCCTTCGATTTGAAGAGCTTACACGAAGTGACCGTTAACGCACAAAACGCCGTAACAACCAAATAAAAATGTCTTTTCATGACCACAATTGATTTTGACAGGAGCAAATATATGTTTCAAATGACTTGGTACTGTTAAAAGTGCCTCGTCTTATTGGTTTTTAAGTAAAATTTACAATCAATAATAACTAATTAAGTTCTAGTAAAATAGGTTTGTTCATAGGGCCTGTCCAAAGCAAATTACTCATAAAGTTGTTACATAATTGCTAAAGATAGTTTAGAACGGAAAAAAAGGCCAAATGTTGCCTGTTGATAAAAAGAAACCCCTCATTAGAGGGGTTCTTTTAAACAATTATTTCGTTGCCTTGGCTGCTTTTTTGGCCGGGGCTTTACTAGCTATTTTTTTAGGGGCTTTTGCAGCAGTTTTAGTGGCTGCTTTTGTAGCTGTTTTTTTAGCTGCTGGCTTTGCCTCCGATTTAGCTGGGTTGGTACTTGCTAAAAATTGGTCTAAAGCTGCCACCATACTAGGCCTTTGAGGGCTGGGCACCTGAATTTCCAAATTAAAGCCTGCATCAACCACTGCTTTAGAAGTATTTCCACCAAAAGCGGTCATGACAGTACCATTCTGTTTGAAATCAGGAAAATTATCTAATAAACTTTTTACACCACTTGGTGTGAAAAAGCAAATCATATCATAATCGTTCTTTTGCAAAACAGGCTTGATATCGTTGCTGATAGTGCGGTACATATATGCCAACTGAAAGTCGCATTTATTGTTTTTTAACCAACTACAGATTTCACTGTCTTGTTGGTTCTCACTACATACATACAAAAACTTCTCTGCTTCCTTGTGTTTGTTAATCACATCTAACATGCTTTTATTGGTACCATCTGCACCATAAAAAACTTTGCGTTTGCGATAGAGAATGAATTTTTGTAAATAGAGCGCCACAGCTTCTGTTATACAGAAATACTTGGTGTCTTGGGCAATACTCAGTTTCAATTCTTCGCTCATTCTAAAAAAATGATCGATGGCATTTCGACTGGTGAAAATGATGGCAGAATATTGTTGCACATCAATTTTTTGCTTGCGAAAATCTCTAGCAGGAATTCCTTCTAACACAATGAATGGATGAAATACCAATTCAACATTGTGCTTTCTTTCCAAGTCAAAGTAAGGAGATCTTTCACTCTCTGGCTTTGGCTGTGAAATAAGAATCTTTCTGGCTGTTTTCGAATTTACTTCTTGCTTAGACCCGTTTTTGCTCATTGCTTGCTCTTGTATTTTGCAAATGTAAAATATCAGCCTATATTTTCCACCAATAGCTTATAAATCAGTGCCATTGGTAAAATTTCCACGGCGCAAAGGTAAAGGAAAAAATGAAAAGGATTTAGTTGAAGATCAGTCCTAAGAAGGCCAAATGATACTAAATACCGATAAATAAATAACAATGTTACAACACCGATAGAAATGGTGGCAACCACATTTCCAATGGTTGGATCTGCAAATGCAAACAATACGGTTAAGGGAAGTAAAACAACCCCCATGATTCGGTTTACAACCGCTACTAAAAATAAATAAGAAGCAGCGGACTCACTATTATTGAAAACCCAACCCGCAAAAGAAACAAATAGGTATTTCCCTAAATAAATGATTCCCAAAATAGCCGTCACATAGGCATAGAGTAACCAAAATGGGATACTTGCCCATTGGTTGTATTGTATCACCAATGTGATAAACATTCCGGTTGAAAGTAAAAACAGTAAGTTGATTAGTAGCGATGCAAAACTATCTTGAGCCAGTTGCTCTTTGGTTTGCTTTTGCCTTAATGAGGTTTGAAAAAATAACTTGAACAGATTTTGAAAATACTTTGGGAAGGCAGTTTTAATAAAGCCCAATAAAAAGACTAAAAAAACCAAGGCATAAAAAAGGGCATCTTTCGACTCTTTCTCATGATACTCTACCAACATATAAATTGCTGGCTTTTGCAATGGCAAATAGGGATGCGCCGCTATTTTTTTATAAGTGATTGTATCAATGAAGGGAACCGGTGCCTGCGGAATAATTTGCGCCGAAATACTGGTATCTGGCGCTACACGGAGGCTTGTATCCTGCTGCGCAGAAACCATTAGCCCTAGTATTGAAAAAAATAAAATCGAAAAAATACGGATACGCATTCCCACAAAATTATTGATTGCGAATGATTAAACGTTCAGGTTAGCAGAACAATGCTAATTTTAATTTTTAAACTGCTCATGGCCGGAATTTATATTCATATCCCTTTTTGTAGAAAAGCCTGTAATTATTGCAATTTTCATTTTTCAACCAATCACCAATTGATGAATCAAATGGTGGATGCCATTGTGCATGAAATCGAAATTCAACAAAACTATCTAACCGAACCCGTTGAAACCTTGTATTTGGGTGGTGGCACTCCTTCCCTATTAAATCGGGATCAATTAAGGATGATTGTAGAAGCAGTTAAAAAGCATTTTACTTTAGTAGCGCATGCTGAAATAACGCTGGAAGCCAACCCTGATGATATTCATTCGCAGCTTTTGTTGGATTGGGTTGCACTGGGTATTAATCGTTTGAGTATCGGTATTCAATCTTTCAGAAACGAAGACCTGCAATGGATGGGAAGAGCACATAATGCCGATCAAGCTTTGGCTTGTATTGGGATGGCACAAGCAGCAGGTATTGAAAATATTTCGATTGACTTAATTTATGGAGGACCTAGTTTATCAAACGCTGATTGGATCAAGAATCTTGAAATAGCCATCAACAGTGGGGTTCCGCATTTATCTTGTTATGCGTTAACCGTTGAACCCAAAACAGCGCTAGCCCATCAAATTAACAAACAACAACTACCCAATATAGATACAGCGCACCAAGCAGCCCATTTCACCATTTTACAAGAAATGACTACTGCTGCTGGTTTTGAGCAATATGAAATTTCTAATTTTTCTATTCCGGGCAAGCGGAGTAAACACAATTCCAATTATTGGTCGGGCCAGCATTATTTAGGGATTGGACCAGCCGCGCATTCTTTTAACGGCCAAAGTAGGCAATGGAATATCAGTAATAATGCCTTGTATATTCAATCTATAGCTCAATCATTAGTGCCTTTTGAAATAGAATATTTAACGGTTGTTCAGCAAACCAACGAATACATCATGACGGCACTAAGAACCCAAGAAGGCATTGACGCAAATAGATTGAACACTATTGCAGGTAAAGCTATTTATACTGAACTACTCAATGATGCAGCTCATTATATTCAAGATGGGCTACTCGTGCAAAACCAGGAACAGCTAAGCCTTTCGCCTGCCGGAAAATTCATGGCAGATGGCATAGCAGCTCATTTATTTAGAGAAGAAGAAACCGTATAATCCTAGTGAATATTGTCGATGGTAGTATCCACTGTTCTCAATAAACTCATGATTACCGGATAAAAATCATGCTTCTGCGGATGTTTATCATTCAATTTTTCGGCTATCTGCTTAAATGTCATCAGCAAATTTTCCTTATTGATGCTCTCCGTATGAATATGGTTGGGCTTATGAATTTCAAAATCATCCCTCAACAGTTCCATTAAAGAGACTTCTAAAATTTTAGATAAGTCTTTAATATGTCTCACCGTAAGCTGGGTATAGCCATTCTCAATTTTGCTGTACGCGTTCTGAGAAATCCCCATTTGTTTTGCTACAAAATCTTGGGTGTAATTCCTTTGTTCTCTAACTTTTCTGATGATGGTTTCTGGCACTTTTGATAGTTTAGTTATTTAATACATATTTAAGGATATTTTGTTTAAATCTATATTAAAAAACTTTCAATTTGTTTAAACCCATCTTCTGCAGGCAACTGTTCCCATAGTATTGAATAGATGGCACTGGCAATAGGCATATTGGCCAAAACAGTATTGTTGGTTTTAAATATACACTTGCTGGCGAAATAACCTTCCGGCAACATATTGAGTTCTAATTGAGCCGATTTAACCGAATACCCCTTACCCAACATATTTCCGAAAGTTCGGTTTCTACTGAATAAAGAATAACAAGTTACCAATAAGTCGCCCAAATAAACAGAAGCCGTATAGTTCTTGTCTACACAGGTTCCGGGAGCTACTTTTTCTAAAAAACCACCCATTTCGTTGGCACAATTGGCTATATAAACACTCAAGAAATTGTCTCCATATTCTAAGCCATGCGCAATACCTGCACCCAGTGCATAAATATTTTTCATGACTGCTGCATACTGCACCCCTACTACATCGGTATTCACTACCGTATTAATGTAATCGGTTTTAAAACAAGCTGCAATCGCAGCAGTTTCTTCGGCATTCGTTCCTGAAAAAGTGAGATAAGATAATTTTTCAGCAGCTACTTCTTCTGCATGACAGGGCCCTAATAAAGTAAAATAATTGTTCAGAGGAAATTGAACGGTCTCTGCCAAATACTCATGCAATAATTGATTCTTAGTAGGAGTAATCCCCTTTACGGCAGAAACAATTTTTTTATTCTTCCAGTTTGCTGCAGGCACTAGCGCCAAAGCGTCTTCAACATAGGCAGAAGGAACAGCTATTACCAATACTTCTGAAGCTTCTATCACCGCATTAATATCAGTAGTCAACTGTAATTGAGCGGGGTTAAAATAAGCGGTACTTAGGTAATGAGGGTTATGCCTTCTTTTCTTAAAATGATGAATACTATCCTCGTTGCGGATAAACCAATGTATCGTATTGCCGCTATCGGTGAGAATTTTTGCTAAAGCAGTTGCCCAGCTTCCACCTCCAATAATTCCAAACTGCATATGGCTGTTTTATCGCTAATAATTCAGCAAACATACATAAAAACAAATGGACGGTAGTTAGCCGTCCATTGTTCAATCAGTAGTAATATAATTAGTCTTTTTTCTTCTCTTCAAAAAGCTTGTCTTTTTCAACTACGGTTACCAAGTTGCCATCTTTCAGCATTTTGCTTACGATAGAATAGGGTCCTGTAATTACTTTATCGCCTTCTTTTACGCCCTCTGTAATTTCAATATTATTCAAATCTTGAATAGCAGTCTTTACTTTTACTTTCTTCACTTTATTATCCGCTTGCAAAATAAATACCACTTCTTCAATTGAATCATCAGAAGAAACTGATTTTTGTTCTGCTTTTTCTACTTGTGCTACTTTACCATCGGTTTTCTTTTCGTCTTTCTTCTCTTTTTGATCTTCCTTGCTATCTCTTGTTGTTACTGCATTCAATGGAACAGACAATACATTGTACTTGCTCTTAGTTTGAATATCTGCACTAGCAGTCATACCCGGACGGAAAGGAAAAGATCTACCTGGAACTACTAAGTCTTTATAGCTTTCTGGCAATAAACGAATATGTACTTTGTAGTTGGTTACTTCTGCTGTTGCATTTGCAGCAAGCGCATTACCTGTGCTAGGATTCGCAATTTTATATACAATACCTTTGAACTTTCTGCTGGTATACGCATCTACTTCTACTACTGCAGTATCACCTAATTTAACTTTAGGAATATCGTTTTCACCCACATCAACTCTTACTTCAAAACTACGCATATCAGCTACACGCATCATTTCGGTACCAACGTTAAAACTGTTACCAGCAACACGCTCTCCTTTTTTAATGGCCAACAAACTGATTACTCCATCCATTGGAGAAGTAATTAAAGTTCTACCGATATCTTTATTGGCTCTGTTTAATTGTGCTTGAACACTTTGAACACCAGCTTTAGCACTTTTAATTCCTTCCATCGCAGCATTGTAATTGGCTCTTGCACTTTTTACTGCTTGCTCTGCTTGTTCAAATTCTAAACGGCTGATCACTTTTTCGTCTAATAATTTCTTTTGACGATTGTATTGTGTTTCTGCCTGATCTAATGTTGCTTTAATAGCAGCAGATTGTGCAGTAGTATTAGAAACCTGTGCTTGTTGTTGACTTACACCTGCTGCAACCTGATCTCTTTGAGAATTTAAAATGTCTGCATAAATTCTTGCCAACACTTGTCCTCTTTTAACGGTGTCGCCTTCAGCTACAGTTAGTTCAACTATTTCACCACTTACGTCGGGACTGATTTTTACTTCAATTTCAGGATATACTTTTCCGCTCGCGTTTACTGTTTCAATAATCGTTCTGCGTTGAACCGCTTCAGCAGTTACTTTAATACCTTCTTCTTTACCAATAATACCTGCTTTCTTAAGGCCTATGATAACGCCTATAATTACTACTAGGCCTACAATAATCCAGATTAACTTCTTACTCATGATTTGTTTTTTATAATTTAATGCCTTGACCTTTGTAAAATTCTAGTAGTTTAATTCTAAAAATATAATCAAACTGGTTATTCAATCTATCCAATTTAGCTCTTAGTAAATTGTTCTGATTGGTAATTAAATCCAATGTGTTAGACAAGCCTGCTTCAAAACGTTTGCGTGCATAGTCATATGCTTTTTGTGAAGCTTCCACCGATTTTTCACTTGCATGAAAACGTTGTATAGCCGCCATTGCATTGGTATGTGCTTGATAAATATTTTGTTGTAAAGTAAGGTCAGCTTGTTGTCTAGTAATTTGTGCCGTTCTTAAATTCAACTTAGAACGCTCATAGCCCAATTTAGCAGAACCTGCATTGAATATGGGTATCTGAATATTAAACCCAAAGTTTTGTCTAAAGTTTTGTTCTAATTGACCACCCCATCCACTCCACATTTGAAAGAAATTTCTCTTAGATGAAGTCAACTGAATATCTGGCTGAAACACTTGATAATTCTGGTTATTAACCGTTACAAAATTGGTAGTTGGTCTGGTTCCAATCACATTTGCGCCAGTAATAGTAGTGGCTGCATTAGCAAAGTTGGATCCCAATCCACCAAAAGCAGAAATGGTAGGATAGAATGCAGAGCGAGCTCTCTTAATAGAAGCTTCTGCCGACTTGATTCTTAAGTCACTTACTTTTTGTGCTGGTTGATTATTCAATGCCAATTGATATAAAAACGCTGGATCTAATTCTCCCAATGGTTGTAAAGGAATATTATCTACCGCTGGAATTTCTACATCAAAAGGAACAGCCATATCTAAATTGATAGCAGCTTTTAATTGAATCACCGCTTGCTGAAAACTTGCTTTGGCACTTACTAAAGCTGTGCTGTCTCTTGCAAGCTGGGCCTCAATTTCAGCCGAACTTAATTCTGGAAGGGCGCCCGCATCTACTCGCTTGCGAGTGAACCCTAACTGAGATTGTGTTTGTCCTACTTGTACTTCTGCAATAGCAATTTGCTGCTTTGCGGCTACCACTTGCAAAAAGAATGTGGCTATACTTAATGAAACATCATTGGTAATTCTTTCAATATCGGTTAATGCAGCTTGTGCATTGAATCCGGCAATTTGACGATCGGCCTTTAGCGCACCCCAGTTAAACACTGTTGCATTCACATTCAGGTTAACCTGTTGAAACAACAGCTGCGTAGTGGTAAACAAGTTGGTAGTAGGATCAATTGATCTACCGAATTGGGTACCCAAATTGGTATTGGCGCTGGCCGATGGATACTGAGACAGTTTAGTACGCTCAACTTCCAAAGCAGCTAGTCTGGCTTGAACATCGGCCTGCTTTACCGAGATATTGTTTTTTGCAGCGTATTCTACACAACGCTGAAGGTTCCATTTGTCTGTTGAACCCTGTGCAGCTATTTGCCCAGCGAACGTAAAACAACCGACCATTAGTAATAGTAAATTCCTCATAGAACAAAAATAAGTTATTCGGCGAGGCTTTTACAGAATTTAGACAGACGGAAAGGAAAGGGATGGTTTTGTGTTAAAATTAGTATGAAAGGCAGTTTATTCCATTATACGGCCTTTTTAAAGCGCTGCGTAATGAAATAAATGGCCATAAATGCCGCCAGTACCGCCGTGCCAATAATAGCGGTATTGGGTGTTTGGATGGCTATGCTCACCCCAACAAAACAATAAGTAGCCATAAATATCAAAGGCAAAATAGGAAAGAGCTTCATTTTATAAATTCCGGTACCATCCAAATGCTTGGTATTTTTTCTCAACTTAAATATGGTAGCACTTGAAGCAACCATTCCAAAACAGTCTAGAAAAATGGTAAAGTTTAAAATGGCATCAAAAGTTTGGGCAAAAAATAAAATGAGCAAACAAGTCAAGGTAAATACGGTTAAGGAAACCACCAATACCCCATTCTTTTCATTTTGCTTAGAAAATATTTTAGGAATCGTGCCTTCATCGCTCATGGCATACATCACTCTTGGGTTACTCATCAAGAGCGCATTTACATAAGCCAATACACCAAAGAATAAAAAGAAAGAAAAAATAGCCGCTCCCTTGGCACCAAACACTTTATCTATTACCACATAAGCGATTTCTCTTTCGCCTTTCATTTGTTCAAATCCAACAATTTGGTAATAGCTAAAATTCACCAACAAGTACAAGCCAATGATGATGGCAATTCCAAAAAAGATACCCTTTGGAATATTGCGTGCAGGATCTTTTACTTCGCTTCCAAAATTGATGGTTTGTTGGTATCCACCATAAGTAAAGGAAACGGCAATCAAACTATAACCCAAACTTTGAATCCAACTCATTTGTGGGGTTGGGGGGATTGGAGCTGTAGCCAAATCTGCAGCCGCCGCAGTAGTGCTGGTTTCGTAAGGAAAAAATAAAGCCGCAATCAAAACCAAGATCATACTGATTTTGATAACCATTAAAATATTCTGAGCACGAGAACTCATTTTCAGCCCTCTCAAATTAATAATGTAGAATAATATAATGGCACCCGCACTCAACAATGCTTTGTCTACATCTGTCCATGGTGTACCGGGAAATAGTTTAGCAATATATCCACTTCCAATAATAGCAACTACACTTAAACTCGCCGCATTGCTGATTAAAATAATACAGTTAATCGCAAATGCCATACTCGGATGATAGGCATAAGAAAATACTTTATAGTATCCACCTGTTACAGGAAAACGACTTCCAATTTCTGCATAGGTTAATGCTCCACAAAGCGCTACAAATCCTCCCATTAACCAGGCAGCAAAATATACAGATGGCTCAATCGCATGCTGGGCGCTGGTTGCAGCCGATCTAAAAATCCCCATTCCTATTACTAAGCCCACCACAATCATGGTGAAACTAAAAACATTTAATTGTTGGTTCCCTTTCATAAGGATAAATATATACATTTGCTGCGTTACTGGTTCATCTGCCTCAGCCAGATGATTAAAAGGGAAGTTCGGTGTAAATCCGGCGCTATCCCCGTAGCTGTAACCCGAGCCGTAAGGCAAACTTTTGAATCACTACAACCACTGTTCTGAAAAGGATGGGAAGGACATTCAAAAGGCGGGAAGCCAGAAGACCTGCCAATAGCAAACAAGTATTCACGGCTTTCGGGTGAAAAGCATGGAATCTAAAGTGCTGCTGCAGCAGTAATTTATTTTTCGCCGTTTTTTTATTTTCCTGGAAGCTCATTGTTGACCTTTAAATTAAATGGACAATGAGCAAAAAATTAACGCTCTTCCTAACCTTGCTTTCAGGTACTAGCCTGTTTGCACAAAAAGACAGTTTACGCACCAGTGTGCTAGACGAAGTAGTGGTAACTGCTAATAAGCAGGAACAAAAACAAAGTACCACTGGTAAAGTAATTACCGTGATTGGCCAAGCTGAACTATCCAAAAGCTCTGGTAAAACCTTGGGACAAGTACTGAATGAAACTGTTGGCATTACGATTAATGGTGCACTCAACAATGCCGGTACCAATCAAACCGTTTTTATGCGCGGCGCCAATAGTGGCAGAACCTTGATTTTAATGGATGGGATTCCAGTGTATGATCCTTCACAAATTGGAAATGAATTTGACCTCAATCTTTTTTCCATTAATGATGTAGAAAGAATTGAAGTATGTAGAGGGGCGCAAAGCACCGTTTATGGGAGTGATGCAGTTGCTGGAGTAATTAATATTATCACCGTAAAGCAGAATGTAAACAAACCCATTAACGTTAAAGCTACCCTTACTGCTGGCAATTTAAATAGTTTCAAAAACAACCTGCAATTGTATGGTAAATACAAAAAGCTCACCTATAGTTTACGCAATGCAGGCATACGACCCAATGGATTTAGTGCAGCAACCGATACTATTGGAACTAGAAACTATGATGCGGATGGGTACAAGGGTAATAGCACGAGCGCTGCCCTTCAGTATGCAGTAAACAATCAATTATTATTGAAAGGTTTTGGAATGTACAGTCAATACCAAGCAGGTATTGATGCAGGTGTATTCAACGACGACAAACAGTACATTCTAAAAAATAATTTATTGAATACGGGTTTTGGTTTAGTGTATAAAACCAAGGGGCTGCAACTAACTGCCAATTATCAATTTAGTCAAACCAATAGAGGTTATGAAAGAGATAGTGCAGACAAAGCCGTCTTCAGTTATTATCAACGCAACAAATATTTTGGTAAAACACAGTTTGCAGAATTGTATGCTTCCATTAAATTAAATGCATCTTGGTCTTTATTGCAAGGCGTTGAATATCGCTTTGCCAGCATGAATAATCAGTTTGAATCGGTTAGTAGTTTTGGGCCTTTTAAATCTGGTTTTAAAGACACAGGTATTCATCAATCATCGGTGTATAGTTCATTACAGTTCAATAACCAGAAGGGCTTTTTTGCAGATGCAGGTTTTAGATTGAATAAACATTCTATCTATGGCAATAGCAGCACATTTACTTTCAACCCTTCTTTCGCAGTGTCTGAGCAACTTCGTGTTTTTGGTAGTGTAGCCACAGCGTTTAAAACACCTTCCTTGTTTCAGTTATTCGATTCATTTAGTGGAAGAAGAGATTTGAAGGCTGAAACCAGCACCACTATTGAAGCGGGATTTGCCCATAACTACACCGGCTTTACCAGCAGGTTGGTGGCTTTTTATAGAAATACCAATAATGGTATTGACTACGATTATGTAAGAAACAAGTATTATAATTTCATTAAGCAAACTGCTTTTGGAGTTGAGTACGAAACCAGTATTCGTTTGAGCAATCGCTTGCAAATGAATATGAATTTTAGTTATCTAAGCATGATTGATTCTACTCAAAGCAGAACCAATTTTAAAGACACTGGCTATATTTATGGTTTAAGAAGACCGGGCTTTCAAAGCAATATGAGTTTAAATTATACGCATGAAAAAGCGACGGTCTCCATCATTGGAAAATATGTTGGAAGCAGGTCTGATATTGGTGGATTTAGAAGAGCGGATGTGTTGCTCCCTGAATATTTTATTTTGAGTGCTTATGCTGAATATCGTTTTAGCGAAAAAATAAAAGTATTTGCAGACGCACAAAATATAACAGGTAAAAAATTCATTGATTTAAGAGGGTTTAACAGTATTCCTTTTTTAATCAACTCAGGTATTAGTATTCATTTATAATCATCCCTATGCTTTTAGATCAGCTGCAAAACAAAATAAATAGCAAGACCAAACCCATTGGTGCTTTAGGTTTGCTAGAAGATATTGCATTACAAATTGGTTTGATTCAACAGACAACCCAACCATTTATTGCAAGACCTACTATTATGGTGTTTGCAGCTGATCATGGCATAGCTGCAACTGGATTGGTCAATCCCTATCCTCAATCGGTTACTGCTCAAATGGTGTTGAACTTTTTACATGGTGGAGCAGCCATTAATGTATTCACCAAAATGCATCAATTACAATTATTGGTCGTAGATGCTGGTGTAAATGCCAACTTGAGTCATTTAAATCAACCTGATTTTATTCATGCCAAACAAGCCATGGGTACTGCCAATTATTTATTATCAGCAGCCATGTCTGAAGAGACGGTACAAGCCTGCATCAATCAGGGGAAAGCCTTAGTAAATAGGGTTGCAACTGATGGTTGTAATTGTATTGGATTGGGAGAAATGGGTATTGGGAATACTTCATCTGCTGCTTTAATCATGCATGCAATTACCGGCATACCACTTCATGATTGTGTGGGAAGAGGCACTGGATCAAATGATGATCAATTAGCAACCAAGATGAGTACGCTTGAAAAAGTGGCGGCATTTCATCAACTCAACACATTGAGTAAGGAACCTGTAAGATTATTAAGTGCAGTAGGTGGATTTGAAATTGCTATGATGGTGGGCGCTTATTTAGGAGCAGCTTCCCAAAAAATGGTCATTGTAGTAGATGGATTTATAGCTACTGCTGCTTTATTAGTTGCTGTGCAGATAGACCCTACGGTAATGAATAATTGCATTTTTGCCCACAGTAGTAATGAGCAAGGGCATGGCAAAATGTTGCAGTACTTAAAAGCTACCCCCTTATTAAATATTGGTTTGAGATTAGGGGAAGGTACAGGTGCCGCATTGGCCATGCCATTGATTGAATCAGCAGTTGCTTTTTTAAATCAAATGGCTTCTTTTGAACAAGCCGGGGTAAGTACTGCATCCAAATAATTATCTTCATGCAAACAATTACATGAAATACCAGTGGTTACTATTTAAAACGGCATTGATGTTTTTTACTCGCATCCCTGTGGGTAATCTCCCTTTTAAACAGAGCCATTTACAAGCATCAGCCAGGTATTTCAGTTGGGTAGGTATATTAGTTGGATCAGTAGCCGCC